>Ga0315288_10005734_pt1 | contig 15772 bp, 16 predicted proteins | sample YL17G11_20_MG_FD_203454 | JGI IMG/M metagenome (GOLD analysis project Ga0315288, IMG submission 203454) | Sediment microbial communities from Yellowstone Lake, YNP, Wyoming, USA - YL17G11_20 | ecosystem: Environmental > Aquatic > Freshwater > Lake > Sediment | place: USA: Wyoming | collected...
GCGATGTTATCGTTATTAACCGTAGCATTTCCTTTCTCCATCCCCAGGTCGGTGACTCGGAAGTGTTCGAATTCTTTGAATCCGGCATTTCCGAGACAGTTCTTGACGCAATCCAGCTCGCAGCCGTCGATGGCGAGAATCTGGGACGCGGATTCGGTCATTTTCATAATGCCCGGGATACGTCCTGCAATTCCGGCCAGGCAGAACATTTTCCCCGCGCCGTCCCGGCTCATATTCCGGGCTGCACGGTCGGAAATTTCACCGACGTCGGCCGCACCGGAACATGCAAATATCAGTTTCGGGCCGCCCACACATTCATTTGCACTCTTCTGATTCATGGCTTTCTCCCTGCAATAACGTCGAAATTATTTTTGGATTACGCTCGACTTATTCGAGCATTTGCTTAATTTCATTGGGCGATGGTACTTTGCCGACAACTTTAACTTCGCCGTCCACAACAAGAGCGGGCGTCATCATCACGCCGAATTTCATCATCTCGTTAATGTCCGTTACTTTCTCCACCTCAAATTCGAGTTCGAGTTCTTTCGCGGCGGCCGCTGCGTTTTCGGCCAGTTTCTTGCATTTGGGGCAGCCCGTGCCGAGAATTTGTATTTTTTTCATAATGTCTCCTTAGCAGACAAATCCGTATTAATTTGCCCGGCTCGAAACCAAGTCTGGGTTTTCAGGCATATTCGTACGAGCATCAGCATTACCGGCACCTCGATCAGCACGCCGACAACCGTCGCCAGAGCGGCGCCGGAGGACAGGCCGAAGAGCATTGTTGCAGTGGCAATGGCTACTTCGAAGTGATTCGACGCTCCTATCATCGCGGATGGTGCCGCATCGCAATATTCGAATTTCAGAATCTTTGCCAGTCCGTAACCGAGCCAGAATATCAGATTTGTCTGGATGAACAGCGGTACCGCGATCCAGAGGATGGTCAGGGGATTCGAGAGAATTACTTCGCCCTTGAACGAAAACAGCAGGACCAGTGTCACGAGCAATGCGATAATTGTAACGGGTGTGAGAATATGCAGGAATTTCTCCTTGAACCATCGCTGTCCTTTGGTCGCTATCATCCACTTTCGCGAGAAGTATCCCGCCACCAGGGGCAGGGCGACGTAGATAGCGATCGACAGTAAGAGCGCCTGCCACGGGACCGGCAGCCGGCCGACGCCGAGTAAAAAGCCGCCGAGAGGCCCGTACAGAAGCAGCATCGTCAGAGAGTTAATCGCCACCATTACAAGCGTATGTCCATCGTTGCCCTTGGCAAGATATCCCCAGACAAGAACCATAGCCGTGCAGGGAGCGATACCGAGCAGAATACAGCCGGCCAGGTAGCTTCTCCAAAGAGGGACCTGGAGCATCTTGATACCTCCGGTTTCAATAACCGTTCCTGCTCCATAGGTCGCTCCGACCGGCAGATCCAGACCGAACGGCATCTTTACCAGGTCAACCGCATCCGGGCCGATAAAGCCGTAAAACAAAGTGCCGAGAAAAAACAGCGATATCGCGTACATCGTGAACGGTTTGATAGCCCAGTTCACAAAGAGAGTCAATCCCACTGGTTTTATGCTTTTGCCCGCTTTGAGCACCTCGGCGAAATCAATTTTCACCATGATCGGATACATCATAAAGAACAGACAGATCGCGATCGGGATAGACACGACGGGCGCTTTATTTACATAAATCGCCAGGCCGTCGAGATAGGTGGCCACCCCGGGCGTAAGCTTGCCCATGACGATCCCGCCTGCGATGCACAACACGACCCAGAGGGTCAGATACTTTTCAAATATATTCAGGCCTTTGCCCTGCTTTTGAGATGAGTTGTCAATTGACATATTTTTAATCCGTCATTTATTCCTTTAATCCTTTATCGCCGTTATATCGACGCTCACGACATAATCTCCGATTTTTGTTCCTTCAGGCAGGCATTCTTTGACCTGCGTGTAAAGCGGGTCCTGGCAATCCATCATCAAGTCGAAGTTGATTGCTTTTTCTGTAATGTTGCCGATCTTCAGGCCGGCCTTTCGTATCATCTGCCTTGTCCGATCTAAAAGAACCGCCCCGGCGATGCAGCCGACCAGTGCCGCGACGGACTTCAAAATGCTTTCGGGTATGGTTTTTTTCAGGGCGAGATCGGAAATGCACGCCTTGCCGCCCGGTTTGAGCACGCGGGCAATCTCCCGCCAGACCTGCTGCTTATCCGGCGACAAATTAATAACACAGTTCGAGATAACCACGTCCACACTGCCGTCCGCAACGGGAAGATGCTCTATTTCGCCCAGGCGAAACTCGACATTGGAAAGACCTGTTTTTTTCGTGAATTTCGGGATACCCGCCCTGGCCTTGCCGACCATTTCCGCCGTCATGTCGACGCCGATGGCCCGGCCGTCCGGGCCGAGTTTTTTCGCCGCGATAAAGACATCGAATCCGCCTCCGCTGCCGAGGTCCAGCACGACCTGCCCGGGCTTGAGATTTGCGATAGCGGTCGGATTGCCGCAGGATAATCCCATATTCGCCCCATCGGGCAATGTCTCTAATTCTTCGTTTGTATAACCTATCGCCTCAGCTAACCTGTCTGGTGATGAGGAACCACAGCAAGACGAAGAACCTGAGCAACACCCGGATTTACCTTTAGCAATTTCCGCATATCCTTTGCGAACTGTTTCTCTTATATTTTCATTTGATTCAGCAGTCATACCTCGCCTCATTTTTTTCATTTAACTAGTACAAAAAGATTGAACACATATCCGCCAATAACAGCAATAGAAAAAATAACTGCTACAATATAGGTGACCAACCTTTTTCTAAATATACTTGCCAGCATAGCCATTTCAGGGATTGCCATTCCCGCTCCGCCTATAATTAAGGCTATGACAGCTCCCATACTCATTCCCTTCTGTGCCAGGGCAAGCCCAATCGGTATCGCTGTTTCAGCGCGAATGTAGAGAGGAATACCAATAAGAGCGGCAACTGGGATAGCGAGGGGATTCTGCGGCCCCGCGATTTTGGCGACAAATTCCTGTGGCATATAACCATAAATCCCGGCTCCAATACCAACGCCTATAAGAAGATAAACTAAAACCGCACTAAAATCCTGCCATGCTGACTTAAAAGCTACTTTAACTTTTCCCAAAAAACCGGAAGGTATTTCATGCTCATTGCTGCCGCAGCAAGATTGTTTGGCCTTTATATTTTTGACAAATTTGGCACCACCGGTTTTTTCCAATACGACACCGAAAAAAATAGAGCCAAAAAAGGTTACACTGAAATATAACAGGCAGGCTTTCAGCCCTATAAGGGCTGCAATCATACTGATTATAATAGGGTTCAGAAGAGGAGAGGCAATAACAAATGACATAACCGGGCCAAAAGGGGCTCCGGCATTTAGCATTCCTAATGTCATTGGAATGGTCGAGCATGCACAAAATGGCGTTAAAGCGCCAACAATAGCTCCAAGAAAATTCCCGATAATCCCTCGTTTTGATAGCCATGCCTTGAGTTTTTCCTTGGGAATATGCATCAAGACAAGTGCTACAATTGTACTGATTCCAACAAATAAAACCGTTAACTCGATAGTAATAAACAGGAAGTATTCGATTGTTTTGGTTAAATTGTTCATATTTAAAAATGCCTCGAAGCTTATTCCTTAGAACATCCCGACAACAGCTTATCCATCTGGTCTGCGGCGCCTTTTCTAACCATTCTGCCAACCTCAGTTGCCTGCTTTATCAGTTCGGCGTCTATATTTAACTCACGCGCCTTGGCAGTATGAAACAGCACACAAGGATGACAATTGCAAGCAACTGAAGCACCTATAGCAATTAATTCTTTGGTTTTTTCATCAAGCATCTTTGCTTCCCTCATTTTCAAAAATGTCCGGCAGCTCTTTTATGAACTCTTTTATCTCGTCTCGTACGCGACGATAACAATCCAAAGCTTCTTTTTCGGTCTTGGCCTTTTTAGCCAGCCTTGGCGGGTCATCAAAACCAACGTGCAACATTCTTGTCTTGCCCGGAAACACGGGACAATGTTCGTGAGCATTGTCGCACACAGTTATTACATAATCAAAATTAACCCTCTTTACCTCATCGAGATGTTTACTCCTTTGCGAAGAGATATCCACGCCAGCTTCAGCCATGACCTTTACGGCATTAGAATTAAGGCCGTGTACTTCAATGCCTGCCGAATATGGTTCAATCACATCGCCCTTCAGACCTTGTGCCCAGCCTTCTGCCATCTGGCTTCGGCAGGAATTACCCGTACAAAGAAAAAGAATTTTCAATTTGTCTTTTTGTTTTTGGTTCATTTTTATTTCTGTGCCAAAAGAATAGCAGCCTCGGCGACGCGCACGCCAAGCTTTTTGGCCGACTCGATTCCGAATTCGTCTTTTGTGATATCGTCCTTATAGGCATTCCAGAGTGTAGCGCCCTGGTGTGCCGCAGGCTTGCCGCCAACAATCATTACTTCGTGACAAAGCATCGCTGTCTGTATCTGTTCGATAACCAATTCCTGGCCTCCGTTGCGGTACGCTCCAACTGCCAATACGCCTACCGGTTTGTTTGCAAGAAGCAGTTCAGGTGAGCGCATAATGGCGAGGCGCTCCAAAAATGCCTTGCACAACGCACTCATGGAGCGGAAATAGCTTGGTGAGCCGATAATCAGGCCGTCCGGAACAGGATCGTGGAGTCTCGGCAGGACCATCAGGTCGAAATCATCCTTTGGCTGTTGGGCGTCAGCAGAGGTCGAACCGCCCTGCGACCCGGAAATTTCCAGACCACCCAGGTCTATCAACTCCGTTTGGATGCGGGGATCAACCTTCTTGGCCGCGTCGAGGGCTACTTTGATGCTTGCGGCGGTGGTCTTGCCCTCTCGCGGACTGCACGAAACACCCACAATCCTTACAGTCTTGTCATTTACAGCTTTGGCCGACGTCTTACCTGTTGAGGCAAACACAGTAGTCGCGACTATGCCTCCAGTTAGAAAGTTCCTACGATCCATAATTTTTCTCCTTCATACTTGTCATTATTTCACAGCAAGATTTGCCGGAAACTCAACCCGGCTTTTCAAGACATTCGGAATTATCCCCAAAACGCGCCGAAAATTATTCCTGAAATTGTTGCCATTACAATAACCAGCGAAACAAAGATAATCGTCTTTTGGGCTCCCATTACCGAGCGGATGACGAGCATGCTCGGCAGACTCAGGGCGGGACCGGCAAGCAGCAGCGCCAGTGCGGGTCCTTTGCCCATTCCGGCACCGATTAGTCCCTGCAGGATGGGCACTTCCGTCAGCGTTGCGAAGTACATGAACGCTCCTGCCACCGATGCGAAGAGATTCGCCCATAACGAGTTGCCGCCGACTGCCTTTTCGATCCAGACGGAAGGAATCAGGCCCTCATGGTCGGGCCGGCCCAACAATGCCCCGGCAACAATTACGCCGAAGAACAAAAGCGGCAGAATCTGTTTCGCGAATGTCCAAGTCGAGCTGAACCACTCCTGGGCTTCGCCCTGATTGGTAGCGGTCATCCACGATAGCCCGATCACGCCGGCCGTGAATGGAATCATGACCATCATGCCTTCCATCGGCAGGGCGACCGCTAAAATAACAACCGGAACAGCGGCGGCGACGACTTTCCACCACTGAATATTGAACCAGAGCACGAGAATCACAGCTAAGGCGACGGCAAAACCTGCCGTTATGTTCCACTTGTTGGTCCAGATAGTTGTCCAGAGCCCCGCGACGGGTTTCTTTTCCAGAACCTGATTCGAGGGAATCTCAATCTCTGTGCCTTTCTGCGGACCTTCCATCAGCTTGAGAGTATAGGCGCCCTGTTCAAGGTTGCCGTGCTCGGGAGCTTTAAGGATGGATGCTCTGAATGTTTCTTCTGCGGTTTTGAAATGGAAGTCATTCGTCGCTCCCCAATTGGCGAAGACGAGCACGCAAATTAAAACTGCAAAAAACAGGGCGTTCTGCCAGAGCGGCCGGCTGACTTGCGGCTCAGGCATGGCCATCTGGCCGTTGGCTTTTGCAATTTCTTCCTTGCGATAAATAAGGTGCATAAGAAGACCTATGATCACGCTGAAAGCAATCGCCCCGACTGCTCGGGCGATTCCCAGCTCCAGGCCAAGAATCCGTGCCGTCAGGATAATCGCCAGAATATTAATCGCCGGGCCGGAATAAAGAAATGCCGTAGCCGGGCCGAGGCCCGCTCCCATCCGGTATATTCCGGCGAACAAAGGCAGAATCGTACACGAACAAACCGCCAGAATCGTGCCGGATATGCTCGCCACGCCGTAGGCAAGAACCTTGTTGGCTCTGGCGCCGAGATATTTCATTACGGACGCCTGGCTGACGAAAACTGAAATCGCTCCGGCGATAAAAAACGCCGGGACCAGGCACAGCAGCACATGTTCCCGGGCATACCATTTGACCAGTTGAAGCGATTCGGTGATTGCGCTATCGAATCGCGCTGCGCCGACAGGCAGAAAAAAACAGACCAGAAAAACCGCCGCAATCATCGACAGCTTCTTCCATTCACTTTTGAAATCCACGGCTGATTCTCCTATTTCAGAGCTGTGAGCAGTTTCTGATTTTCTTTGGCCTGTTCTCTTAAAACGCCGGTAACGCACCCGAAGAAATCGACAATGCAGGCGCACTTGAGCCTGTAGATGACATTGAGCCCTTCTTTGCGGTAGTCCAGCAGGCCCGAGTTTAACATTACTGAAAGATGCCGGGATACGTTCGAGCGTTCGGCGCCGACGTACTCGGCAATGTCACAGACGCACTGCTCGCCGTCCGCAAGGAAATCCACGATCGCGATTCGCAGCGGATGGGCTATCGCCTTGGCGATTTCCGCCTGCTTTTCAAATAATAGCTGTTTACTTTCGTCTAACATTCTAAAACCTCATTAATATATTACTATGTGAGAATATACTCACGTAGCTAATAAAAGTTCAAGAGTAATTCTGAAATTTTCTGCGATTAATCTGATGTTACCGTTTGTTTGATATAAGCCGTGAATTATCCGGAGTTTAGAATGTTGCCAGGAAATAAAAGCCGGCAAGAATAAGTAAAACTCCAGCTATGATTCTTATTGCCGTTTCGGTTCTTTTTGCCTTTATCGCCGATTTGCCGAAAGAGACACCCAGCATAATCAGAGCCAGCGGCAGGCTGAAACCCACTGCGTAGGCCGCCATTAAGCACATCCCCCACAATGTGTAGCCTTGCAACACCGCCACCCCCAGCACGATAAAAATTCCGGGATTACAGGCGAGTGACGCCACGCTGACTCCTCCCCCCATGACCAGTCCAAATGCTGCAGCGCCAAGAAGCCCCTTCGGTTGGGCGCCGGCAGCCGAAGTTTTCGTAGGCAGTTTGAATGGTAACAACTTGAGCGCAGCAAGGCCGACAAAGATCGCGATCAGCCCGGCAAACACCTTCCAATACTTGCCCATTATATCCTGAGCTACCTGCCCGACAAAGCCCGCCACGGTGCCAAGAATAACAAGCGCTATGGTTGAGCCCAGCATGAAGAAAAGGGCGGCAAGAAGCCTTGTCCGGCGATCCCGGTCATCCCGCGTGCCCGAATACCCGACTATCGCACCCAGCAGAGGCAGAGTACAGCAGGCACTTGCGACCGCACTGGCCAGCCCGAGAACAAACGCCAACGGCAGGGCCACGGGCCGGAATCCGACCTGTTCAAGGACGGTCCTGGCCCATTGCATTATCGACTGAATCCATTCCACCTGTGTTTCTTTCCTATTTTGTGGGGCCGCAGGGAACACCTGAAGGACAGCAGCTTGAGGCTGGTCTCGACGCGGTTACGAATGCCTGGACCAGCTTCGTCTCCGTGATCTGGCCCGCCGGAACTCCGCTTAGACCGCCACCTTTTACCATAGCAAGAACACAGGGGGAGGACAACTGCTTTGTCAAGTTCGCATAATTGGGTGCGCTCTGCTTAAGCCTGAATGCAGAGATGCGAATTCCACCAGCCTGAATCTTTTTGGCCGCGGCTTCTATCTCGTTGGTGATAGTTTGGATATCCTGTTGGTCCTCAGCGGCAAGAAGGATAAAAACTGCATCGGTATCTGCTGCTACCTTGCCGAGTAAAGCTAAAGAATCCAATTCTGGCCCCCATAGAGCGTGTGAAGCTTTGTCAGAAACGTCTTCCTCTGTTTTTTCATTGGCCGCTGCAGGAGTTTCTGTGTCGCCCTTTAACGCCGTGGGATCTTGTGTCGTGGCTTCAGCTTTTAACGGCGAAGTAGTGTCCTGTATGACCTCAGGCTGGATTACAGCAAATGTATCCTGTCCCTGCTCTGTTGACGAATCTGACTTTCTGATGATTGACCGCGCCAAAACTGCCCCGGCTGCAACCACGATAAGGATAAACATTGCAATCTTCCAGTTCTTGCCCCCGCCATCAGAGCCTGACGGGCAGCAACTGCCTCCGTCACAGCATGGTTGGAGGTCACCGGCTTTTTTCTGGCTACCAGCCTGTTCTTTGTCATCGTTCATTTTAACATCCTTTCTGAAATAAATTAAAATCGAATACGTATCCTGTAATGGTTATACACACTGAGAAACATTCTCTCTTATGGCATTCTCAACAGTTAGGGGTACGACAGGAAGACTGCCGTTATCGTCGTTCTTCAGTAGCGATCCTGTTTTGGACCACAATAGCAGCGTCGAGCTGAAAACGACCGTAATACAGCCTGCCTCTTGGAAAATAACAGCTAATACGGGTGTAAGCATCCCAAAGCCGGCGAGGATAAACCCGATTACATTGTATATTATGGAAAAGAGAATATTGAGCTTGATGCGCAGCAGAACCTTTCTCGACATATCCATAAAGTTTACAACCCGTGATATATCATCATTCATCAGAGTTACATCTGCGGTTTCAATAGCCACATCGGTCCCGGCCGCGCCCATCGCAATGCCCACATCGGCTAAAGCTAATGCCGGAGCATCGTTGATACCGTCACCAATCATGCCGACAAGATGCCCCTGTTCTTGCAGCTTTTCGACAAACAACAGTTTTTGTTCCGGAAGAAGTTCGGCCTGGAAATCATCGACTCCGATTTCTTTTGCGACGGATTTAGCGACCTTATGATTGTCTCCCGTAAGCATTATAATTTTTTTAATGCCCATTGCTTTCAGTGCTGCAATTGACCGTCGAGTCTCAGGGCGAATCTCGTCGGCAATAGCAATCAATCCGACCGGCCTCATATCATCAGCGACAAGAATGGCCGTTCTGCCCTGTTCTGTTTGCTCCGAGATTTCATACTCAATGTGTTGGGCGACACAGACACCCTTATCCTGCAAAAATTTATTTTTACCGACCAATATATCTTTACCATCCAAACGGGCGGCAACGCCCATTCCAACTTCAATATTGAAATCTGCGGGGTCTGGAACCTCAATGCCGCGTTCTTTCGCACAAGCCATAACCGACCTTGCGAGTGGATGTTCTGAGTACTTCTCAGCTATCGCAGCTAAACGCAAGACCTCTTCTTCTGATGTGTCGTCAAAAGTGATTACATCGACCACCTTCGGTTTTCCAAAGGTAAATGTGCCGGTCTTATCCACAAGGAGCACATCCATTTTTTTGGCCAGTTCGAGGAATATTCCCCCTTTGATAAGTACCGCTTGACGAGCCATATTGGATATACCGGCAGTCACTGCTGTGGGAGTAGCAATGGCAAAGGCACAAGGACAGGCAACTAAAAGAACCGAGACGGCAACTTTGATATCGCCGGATGTCAAGAAGGCTATTGTCGCCAGTACCAGCACTGTTGGTAAAAACCATACAGTGAAACGGTCGGCAAGATTCTGGATTGGAGCCTTTGTTCCTTGCGCTTGTTCCACAAGATGGACTATTTTGGATAGCGTAGTGTCCCGGCCAATCTTGGCAGTCTTAATTTCAAGTCGACCGGTCTCGTTCAGAGTTCCGCTAAATACTTCACTACCCTTAAACTTCTCGACCGGCATTGACTCTCCGGTAATCGGAGCCTGATTAACACAGCTTTCTCCTGCAATTACGACTCCATCGATGGGAATACGGCCTCCGGGTCTGACAACGACTACATCGCCGATCCGAACTTCGCCGGCAGGTATGGTAACTTCTTGATCACCGCGTCGCACCGTTGCCATTTTTGGGGTAAGGTCCAGCAGAGCCCTTATGCTCCTGCGAGTCTTATCAAGAGTATAGGATTCCAGTGCGCCCGCCACTGCCATGATGAACACGATGATTGCCGCCGCCCTGAACTCGCCAACAGCAATAGTGGCAATAAGAGCAACGGTGACAAAGACATTAACCGTTATTCTCCGGTTAGAAATATCCTTGAAACCAGCAACAAACCGCAGATAACCACCACCCAGGGTCGCAAAAAGTGCCAATCCGGCATTCAGGAAATACGGGCCGATTTTCCAATGAGACAGAGCCCAGCTTGCTGTAATCAGAATCCCCACAATGCAGGGAACAATACTCAGTACAGCTATTTCCCTGTATTTGCCGGACTTGTCATTACCCTTTTTTCCCATAGCTTGAACGTCCCGTCGAAGCGAAAAGGAGCAGCCTTAATTAGATATGCCTTTGCTTGTTTCTGAACTGAGCTTCCTCTCATTTCTCAGGTTCTGCTCTCTGTTCATTCTCCACGGTTTTCTTGTCATCTTCATTTGCAGGACCACAGCAGCTTTTTCCGCTGCCACAGCATCCGCCGGTCTTGGTCATGGATTCCCAGATTGCTGCTAATAGCCCTTTTTTCTCTTTTCCTGTTTCCATATCTTATTAACTCCTTTAATGGTCGTGTATTGCCAACAGGCAGGGGCATTCTTTTCTAATTGTTTTTTTTGAACCCGCCGCCTATGTTCTGTTTTTAGTGGCTGATTTTGCATTATTTGGCTTTGGCTTTTTGTAACAGGCACAGAGTTGATCCCTGTCAATTTTGCAGACAAGCTTGAGCTGCTTGTTGTCTGCAATTATCTTCTGGTCCTTATCCAAAAACTTCTGCAGCCATTTAATCGCATCAATAGCATATTCAGGCAAGTCTTTGTCCGGCAACCGGTAATAATTCCACCTGCCCTGTTTGCGTGTCGTTACCAGCCGTGCCTGACGCAAGATTGACATATGCTTTGAGACGGTCGATGGGGCCAGGCCGAGCATCTCAATCAACTGACACACGCAAAGCTCTCCGTTTCGCAGCATCATCAGTGCCCTGACCCGATTTTCGTCCGATAACGCCTTTGTGGTATTTATCAATTCGTCCATTTTTCTCATCTCTTATACTTCGTCATATAACGAAGTGTACAATATATCGTCCGGATAGTCAATATGATTCTGGATATTTTCCACAATTATTCTGACGGTGCCGTTTGTTTGATATAAGCCGCGAAGTCTCCGGGGTTTAGAATGTGATTTTTATTGATAGTTATCCGGCTCAAAACTTTTTTCTGAACCTTGCGGCCGGGATGTTTAGGAGCTTGCGGTATTTTGCAACGGTGCGTCTGGCTAATTTTGTTATGCCGCCCTTTAAAAGCAGGTCGCATATCTCGTCGTCATTTAAAGGATTGGCCTTATCCTCTTCATCGATAATCTGTTGAAGTTTTGCCCTGACAGCTTCCCAGCTATGCGTCTGGCCGTTCACGTCTTCTATGCCGCCGCTGAAGAATTTACGCAGCGGCAAAATCCCCCAGGGGCACTGGACGTATTTACCGGAAACGGCTCGCGAAACAGTCGCAAGATGCACGCCGACATCATCCGCTACTTTCGACATCGGCAGAGGCCGAAGATAAAGCTGGCCTTTCTCGAAAAAGTCCGTCTGATATTTCACAATCGCCCTGGTGACTTTCAGCAGAGTATTTTTTCGCTGCTCGATCGCATCTATTATCCATTGAGCGGAGCGCATGCTGTTCTGCAAAAACTTTCTCGTTTTTTCCCCGACCCGGTCATCTTTTGTCATTTTCGCATAATAGTCATTGATTCTCAGGTACGGCAGGCCGGAATCGGCCAATCTTACCGAATACCGGCCCTCATCTTCCGACGATTCAATTATGACGTCGGGTGTGATGGGATGGTTTCGATTCTGGCCGATTTGCAGGCCCGGCGAGGTGTCGAGCTTGCTCATGCGATCTATGGCCCGGTTAATTGTCTCGATACTACAGTTCATTTTCCTGGCAATTTCCGGCAAATGATTGTCCAGCAGGTCATCCATATGTTCGGCAATCAAACGGGACTCGAAGCTCATATCTTCGCCGCTCTGGGCCATCTGGATAAGAAGACAATCCTTCAAGTCACGTGCGCCGACGCCCGTAGGCTCTAATTTCTGAACAAGCTCCAGGGCCTGCTTCAAATCATCGACCGTGAAATCGCCCCTGTCCTTGTTATGCAGCTGCTCCAATCTTACAGTCAGGTAACCCCTGTCGTCGAGGTAGTCTATAATCATATCGCCGGCTTTTTTTACGGACTCATCGGCATCAACCATTCGCCACTGATCCGCCATGTATTCGTGCAGCGATTGAGGAGGGGCGGCGGTATTTTTCAGAGCCTCGAGTTTTTTATCCAGCTCTTCGGTATGAATACGCGTCCGGAAAGGGCCAGCCTCAGACATATAATCCGAGAAGCCGTCGCCAAGACTGTCGAGACGTTCGAAATCTTCAGCTTTGTTGTTGTCTGTGCTGAGAACCAGGTCTTTTTCGTTTATATCTTCCCGGGGCTGATCCTCCGGGGGGGATTCGACTTCTTCAGGTTCAGGGCTTTCCGGCTGCTCCATCTCCAGTACGGGATTGCTGTTAAGCTCCTGTTCGATTCTTTCCTGCAGGGCGAGGATCGAGAGCTGGAGAATCTCCATCGATTGAATCATATGCGGAGCGAGCTTCATCTTTTGCTCCATCCGCATCTGACCTCTCATCTCCAGCTTCATAGAAACACCTGAAAATCCTTGTTCCAGCTAATAGTTTGTCAACTTCAATTAGGTAGGTTGTCATTCCGTACTTGATGCGGAATCCAGGATGCAAACGATTCTTGATTCCCGCTCCCCGCTTTCGCGGGGACAAGTTTACACCTGTGAAAGCAGGTGCGGGAATGACAAGCTACATCATCAATCATGACAGAGTACTAATTACTTCAGTTCTTGCGACTACATAATAGACCCGGTACAGGATTTCGTCAAGAATTGAAGGGCAGTTGACGAACTTTAAACGGGGAGCAAGAAATTAATCTAATTCCTGCCTGCCGGTTATCGCATCGTTGAGCATTCTGCCGCTTGCGTACTCGATTGTGGTTCCGGTGGGAAGGCCTCTCGCCAGGCGGGTGATTTTCACGCCGGTTGTCCTTAGCAGCGAGCTTATATACAAAGCTGTGCCGTCGCCGGCCATGTTGGGATTTGTCGCCATTATCAATTCTTTTACATCACCTTCGCGGACCCTGTCGACGAGCTGCTGTATCGTCAAATCGCTCGGCTCGATTCCTTCGAGCGGCGCTATATGGCCGCCGAGAACGTGATAGACCCACTTGCACGTTCCTGTTTTTTCGAGGCTTATGACGTCTTTAGGCTGCTCGACGATACAAATCAGGCTCTTATCCCGCCGGGGGTCCGAGCAGATTTCGCAGGTGGCTTGTTCCGAGAAATTATAGCAGATCTCACAGCGTTTAATTTTAGTCTTCACATCCCGGATCGCCTCGGCAAGCGCCATAGCTTCATCCGGCCGGGCCTTTAATACATGAAAAGCCAGCCTCTCGGCCGACTTGGGCCCTATACCCGGCAGCTTGCCAAACTCCTCGATTAACCTGTTCAAACTCTCTGTATATGCACTGCTCATAAATTCATCCTGTAATTATACAACTTATTCTCTGCTATAAACCATCCCCATCCTGATAAACGGAATCAGGATGAGGCTGCCACACAATTTTCCAGCTATCCTTATCTAAGAAAACATATTTTTACCTGTCCGGACAAGCCATCACCAAGCTTCGCTTGAGGCTGCAACCCGGTGATTCACAGTTTGGTCTGAAAAGGGTGGCAGCCTCAAAGCCGAAGGCTTTGGGGATGGCTCAGGTTCAGCAACAACCTCTCATAAAGTAGATTCCACTAATCTTCTTCGATGCCGGTGATAGTCGCGTCCAGGCCCATGAGGACGGTTTTTACGGCAGGGTCGTTGATGATCTCGTTTCTCCTTTGGCTGCCGGTCTTTGGCGGGGTTGTGCCGGATTCGGTTTGTGTCCGCTCGCCGGCGGCCGTTTCAAGCTTCAATTTTACGGGCATTGAGAGCTGCTCGCTCAGCAGGGCCTCGATTTGTTCTATTCGGCCGTTTCTCTCACACATGCTTTTCTGCACGTAGTTCGACGGCCCGAACTCAAGCGTCAATACGCCGTCCTCGAACCGGCTCGGCACGGCGGAGCCTAACAATCCCCCGGTGCCGGGCCCGAGTTTGGTCGAAGTCAGTTTCAGGATACTTGCCCAGCGGTTGTTAATCGTCTGGATATCGATGAACTCGGACGTTTCCCGTGGCTCGTGATTCGTGACTTGGGGCTCGTCGCTCGTGAGTCGCGGCTCGTGGCTCATTAGTCGCGGTTCGCCGGCGGGGGGGCTATATGCGGCGCGCGGGACTTTTTTTTTAACGGCGGCCGCCGAGCCGCCTTTAAGTTGCAAGAGAAGCTCGTCAATGTTCAGGAAATGCTCGCTCAGCGCGAATCGCAGCAGCGAGGCCTCTAAAAGCGCCCGGCTTGTATCGCTGTTCTTGACGGCCCAGCGTAGTTTTTCCAGTGTTGTGATGTTGTAAATCAGTGCAGCGATGTCGAATTTTTCAGCTAATTCGCCCGCTCGTTTTCGCTGCTGCTCGGTCAGAATCACAAGCTTGCTGTCCGGGCCCGTGGATTTCACCACCATCAGATCACGCATATAATCGATAAGCGAATCGACGATCTGGACTTCGCCTAAACCCGTGCTGATTAAGTCCTCTATCGCGCCGAGCGTTCCTGCTGCGTCGCTGTCGCCGATTTGCCCGATTAGGTTCCATATCTTTTCGCTGTTGGGACAGCCCAGATACTGCTCCAGCAGCGAAGCGTTCAATGGCTCGATACCGGCGCTTATCAGCCTGTCCAACAGGCTCAGGCCGTCTCTCATCGAACCGTTCGCCATTTTCGCCAGCGGCAGGACCAGGTCCTCTTCGTATTTTATCTTTTCCTGCTTGAGTATGGATTTGAGCTGCTCGGCGATTGCCGCCGGGCCGATATTGTTGAAATCAAATCGCTGGCACCTCGATTGGATCGTCGCGATGACCTTGTTCGGCTCAGTAGTGGCGAAAATAAACTTGATATGGCTGGGCGGCTCTTCCAGCGTCTTTAACAGTGCGTTGAAAGCCGAAACGGTCAGCATGTGCACTTCGTCGATGATGTAAATCTTGAATCTCGAACGTGCCGGCCGATATATCGCATTCTCGCGCAGCTCGCGAATCTCATCGACGCGGTTGTTTGACGCCCCGTCAATCTCGATAACGTCGATATCGTCGCCGGTATTTACCGCAAGGCAGCTATCACATTTACAGCACGGCTCCGTGGTGGGTGTATCGGTGGCCAGGCAGTTCAGGGCTTTTGCCAGAATACGTGCCATCGTAGTCTTGCCGACGCCGCGGGTGCCCGTGAAAAGGTACGCGTGGGCGACCCTGTCGGTCTTTATGGCGTTCTTCAGCGTCTGGGCAATAGGGTCCTGCCCGATGACATCATCGAACGTCTGCGAGCGATATTTCCTGGCTAAGACGGTATAACTCA
>Ga0315288_10005735_pt1 | contig 15770 bp, 9 predicted proteins | sample YL17G11_20_MG_FD_203454 | JGI IMG/M metagenome (GOLD analysis project Ga0315288, IMG submission 203454) | Sediment microbial communities from Yellowstone Lake, YNP, Wyoming, USA - YL17G11_20 | ecosystem: Environmental > Aquatic > Freshwater > Lake > Sediment | place: USA: Wyoming | collected...
GTGGTTTCATAGGGTGTGGCAGCCTCAAATCCGAAGGATTTGGGGATGGTTGCACCGCTTTGCGAGTTTTGCCATCCCCAAGCTGCGCTTGAGGCTGCCACCCAGAATTGAACCGTGCCCAAAAAACCCAGACTCCGCTGCATACGTGTCGAGCTGACATAGCCGAGATTATACCCCGTTTTGAGATGACAAGCTGCGTTCTCTGAACCGCCGGAATAGCCTGGCAGGGGGGGCTTGCCTCACCAACCATCCGGCGGGCCAAGGCCCACCCTACCTGTTGTGCCGGAGTTCCGTCCGAAAAATGCAGACCTGCCGGGAGATTGCATTGTTATCGGCACAAAGAGGCGAGGTTTGGAATGGGACGGACACTTAGGAAGCTCGATCCTCGATCCTCGATACTCGATGCTCGTGGTCGGGTATGGAGTTAAGCTGCGGGTGAATCAGGTCGATACGTTATTCGGTGAAGAGTGAGTGCGCCGTATGTGCATTTGCCAAGAACGTAGAGACATTCCTTGCTTGCGTGAGAGAAAAGGATAAGCAGTGAAAACGAAAAACGCTTTTACATTGGTGGAAATTCTCGTTGTGGTTGTGATACTCGGCATCCTGGCGGCGATAGTGATTCCCCAGTTCTCTCCTGCCGCCACGGAAGCCAAGACGTCGAGGGTGGCCTCGGACCTTCAGGTTATGCGTGCGCAGATTGGGCTGTACAAGATTCAGCACAATGACCAGCTTCCGGGCACTACGGCCGGCGTCACTTTTCAGCAGGCCATGACCGAGAAGACGGACGAGGACGGTGCCCTAAACCCGGCCGGCATCCGCGGCCCTTATACCCCTAAGATTCCGGTCAATCCGTTTAACGAGTTAGACACGGTGGATATAGACGGGGCTCTCGGCGGCGGCTCGCACGGGTGGTATTACAACAGCACAACGGGCGCATTCAACGCCGACACGGACGCCCAGACGGGCCTTTAGGTCTTGAAAGGCGTCAGGGCCGAGTCATGCCAGGGGCGTTCTGACGGAAACACTCTATCGGGCATCGCAGCAGCGCCCATGCAGCAGGCCACACCGGGTAAGAAAAACAGGGCTGAGGCCGCAGAGGAGTGAGAGGAGGGAGGAAAAGGCCCCAGCCCCATATCTTTTCTACGCTTAACTACGATTGCTGCAAGATGCAGGTTCAGCGAAAAAAAGACTAAGTGGGCCGGGGCCTGTTCAATACGCCGCAAGTGTTCAAGTATGCAGGCCTGATTGTTTAGCTGCTGCGCGCCTGCGATTTTCTTCGTGGCTTGAGCAACGTGGTTGTTCCGAGGCCGAGAATCAGGAGGGTGGCCGGCTCGGGCACCATATACGTGGCGTCGTGTGAGGCGGGGTTAATGGCCCATGCGCCGTCGATCCCCGTGTTGCAGGTCTGCTCGTAGCCATAGACATCAAAATGCACCGTTGTGAAACCGGTAATGAGGACCGAATATATCTTTTCTTCGCCGTCAGCGACATTGTAGGCTATCGGCTGCTCGGTTGAGTAGTTGGAAACAGCATTCGGTGTCTTGTCGAAAGCGCCTATCGTATAGAGCAAAAAATCGGATACCTCTTCCTTAAAAGGATAGTGGTTGTTGAATACTACGCCTTCGGGCAGGAAGCTCTTGTCCGAATAGCCGTCGTAGCCGTGTGAGTTGCCGGCTTCATTTTGGAGCAGGTCCAGGACCGCGTCGCTTTCGGGATTGAAGAATCCCTCAGCAGCGGCGGTCTTTTCGGCGAGTAACGCAGCGCAGTCGCCGCCGATGATGGAAATGACTCCCGTTTCCCCATCGGGCACGGAGATCAGCAGCGTAACTTCGCTCAGACTTATCGTGTCAGGACCGTAGGCGCCCGAGACGATCAAATCGAAGGAGTTGCTCGTAGTGAACCAGGTGTTCTCATCGAAGCCAACGGTTCCGGCTGTGGCGCCGTCGATATAGACCTGAAAAATGGGCACAGCCGTTGCGCTTTGAGCAGAGACAAACAGAATCGCCAAAAGCAACCAACTGAGTGACTTTCTTGTTGTTTTCATGATACCCTTCCCCCAAAAGATTCGGGCCGGTGTGTGAGCGACACAGACGGCAGTTATCTGCGTCCCGCCCGCCCGATAGAGTTATGTTCTCGACTTGCCCTGCCAATTGACCATAGCCGGCTACGCCGCCGGACATATTTCTTCGTTAGGGACGTATTCATTCGACGGGAGCAGCGCTTCAAACGATGCACTTTTGGACTGTATTGCCTTGGTGATTAGAATGCCCAATTGCCCTTGCCCCCATTTGCCGGATAGCGATACTCGCCTGATGACATCCTGCCGTGCAAGTTACAGAATCATCCATGTCGCAGGAAAATGAAAAACCACGCAAGTATCACTAAACCCCCATTTAGTATGTTTATTGTATCCGGTATCGTTCCACAAGTCAAGGAAAATCTCCGCTTGAATCATAGATTCTCTCGAAAAGAGCACTGAAAATAAAAGGGGACCTACTCGACAAAGGCAATGCGCCGAATCCTGCATCTGTATGGCGGCGTTTACCGGACGCAGGCCGGGCCGCGCAAAAAGCCGGCTTATGACAAATGTGATGCCGCCGGGATAAAATTGTGCGCATCAGCAGAGTCTTTTTGCAGAACCGGTTTGTGTTCGTTCATTGTTGAGGTTCGGTCGCACCTGTTTTGCCGGCATCTATCGATTTACCCAGGGCATTCGCGGGCTGTTCGATAGTCAGCTTGTCTCCAAGTGTGGCGGCCAGATCAGGAAGGTCGTATGTAGTCAGCGCTCCGTGCACTGTGTTGACCAACTGGTTGGACGACAGGCCCGACTCGATAATGCCGGACCAGGAAATCAGCGAATGTATCAGCTTCACAGAGCCGAACATATCGGGCTCGAGCGCCGCGGCGTGCAGGGCGGGGACGCCAACGTGGCCGACCGCGACCAAATCGGCCGGAGCGGTCTGCTGCTGGCTGGAATCCCGCAGAAAACGCGCACATAGCAGCACGTCCTCGGCGCGCATCCCGACATACGAGCGGCCAAGTAGATAAGCGGTATAGACGTCCTGGCCGTCGGAGCCAAAATGGTCCTCGAAATACTTTTGTCCGGTCTGCTGCGTTTCGCCCGTTCCTCGCAGGTCAACCGCCAAGACCAGCCGGCCAGCCTGGACGAGCTTCTCAATCGGCCCATCCGGTGCAGCATCTGTCTGCTTGCCTGCTTCGTGCACATATAGAACTGGACCCTGCGACGACGCCTGCTCGGGTACAAACATTAACGCCGGCAGACAGACACCGTCTTCGGGTTTGAGAACGAGTTTGTCGATGCTGTAGCCGGTCCGCTTGACGACGCCGGCCTTCTCAACCTGCGGGATCGGAAGTTCTGCGAGCCTGCGAATGCCGGCGAGCTTGCGCACTTGATTCAATACCTCGGTGCGATCCGTGGTGGACCATAATTCTCGGCGGCGGTCGGCCAGGTGCCTCTCGAAGTCTCTGTTGAGATCGTATGTTGACCTGGCGCCTTCAAGGGACATCACCAGGCCGTTCGGGGCACATGTTGCCTCCTGCTCGCTGAGCAACTCGATGTTCGGCTCAGTGATAGGTTTGTCTCTGCCTTGCAGCCATCGCGCCATCCACCGGACCACACTCTGGCGCTGCTGTTGGTTGTAGTTATGGGGCGCGTCGTTTTCAAGCAGGTCGATGCGTTCGGCGAACCCCAATCGCGAATAGAGGCGCTTGGCATAGCGGAACGATTGCCAGGTTCCTCGAATGTCAAAGAAGTCGTTTGTGGCTGCGCAGATCAAAATCGGCGTGGGCGCCCTGAGCATCAGGTAGTCTGCGTGGTCCATTCCGAAGGCAAGCTGCCCGTGGATATTCTGCTCGGCGTCCTGGGCGCCGAGATCCAGTATTCGCTCATAGAAGTTGGTGATGTAGCAGCTCGGCGCCGCGGCTATTATGCGGTCGTCCAGCGACATCAGGTACGAGGTCTGTGTGCCTCCGCCGCTGTTGCCCGTGCAGCCGATGCGTTTCGGGTCAACCTCCGGGCGCGACTGCAGGTAGTCGATGCCCCGCATGCCGTCCCATATCTCGAACCATGCGGCATTGCGCCCGAGCAGAATGCTGCCGACGCCGATCATAGTGTGCGCCCGCGTGCCCCAGAGCTCGGGCAATTCCGAGGGCATCTGGCTGCGTTCGCCCTGGTCGATTGGGTCGAAGACCAGCGCGGCCATTCCGTTGAGCGCCAGCAGCGCCCCCATAGTCTGGTAAGATTCGTATGCCTTGCCGTTTTGGCTGTGGCCGCAGGGAACCAGAACGCCCGGATACGGGGGTTTGTGCTTCTTCCGGCCGGGCAGGAACAGCAATGCAGAGACATAGTGCTTTGGCTGGCTCTCGAAGATGACTTTTTCCACGCGGTAGCCGTCACGACGGATAACGCCTGTGGTCTGCGGGTTCAGGGCCGAACGCTGCGGCAGCTCGCCAATCGCATCCAGGAATTTTTGTCGCAGACCCTTCTGATATTCGGCTATCTGCTCGGGCGTCTTTCGCTCTTCGTATTGAGCTTTCCATTTCTCGAAGTATTCCTGTGCCTGGCCCCGCAAATAATGATTCATCATGTCGCGCGGGCTGACGTCGGCGATTTTCTCAGGCAGGACCTGCAGGCTCTCATCGGCCCAGGCAGCCGAGCCGAGCGCTGTGCAGATGATTACGATCGTCGCAAGTATTTTTGGTCTGTTCATACTGGCCTCCTGTCACTCAAGATTATAAGGCTTCTGCAAAATTGCAGGTTAGGCCTACTTAGAAAAGAAAAAATCGTTTGTTGATTTTTTCTTTTCTATGGCAACGTATTGTCTCGCAATCGCTTAGGTAATTATTGAAGAAAATCATAAAAGAGATTCTCTTCAACAATATAGGTCTAACCTGCAATTTTGCAGAACTCACTCAACATTATCCGGACAACCTCTAATTCGATTGATACTCAAAGGCGCCGATGTCTATCTGTCCGTTCGATGGCCGATTCCGGCGACTGGCGGGATGTACGTACTGGAACAACGGCCTTAGATTGAACGTATCGACTGAGCCGGGTTCGGAGCCACGGTCGATAGCCGGAGACTCTGAGGTCAATCGGTAATCAAATTTGGCTCTATCGACAAATCCCGGCGCATCGGTCGCAAGGTTAGTTATCTGCTCGGCCTGGCCTTTGACGGGCGTGCCCTTGCCCACAAACAGATTATTGATCAGTTTTGCAGTCGCGCCCTCGCGGATATAGACGAAGATTCCCGTATCCCGGTCGTTCACAATCGTGTTGTTGACCATATACAGCCGGGGGTCCGGGTTGCTCAAGCCCTCGGCGCCGTACGAGACAATGGTGGAGTTGTCGGTATTGGGTCCCTGCTGGATTACGTTTCCGATGATGAATGACCGCCCGCCGTTCGGCAGGTCAATGGCGTAGCTGGATGTCCCGTCGGCCTCGTCCATTATCCTGTTGTAGAGGATGTGGTTCTCGTGGGCGCGGCTCTTGAGGTTGTGGCCCGTGCGGGCGTGGTGCGAATAGCAATGGCGCACGGTCAGGCTGCGGGCGTGGCCGATGTACATATTGTGGGAATAGCCGTCGCCCTGGCCGTTGCGTGCGAACTCGGTGAATTCGATGAGGATGTCGCTTTCGCCGCTGCCGCCGAGGATGCCGTCTTCGTTATCGTGGAAGTAGCAGTGCCGTATGGTCAGGCCGGCCCCTTCGATGCGGATACCGGCGCCGTTTCTGTCCGGGACGCTGGCGCCGGAGAACTCGATGTGCTCGATTGTGGCGTTGCGGCCCTTGACGACCCAAATGGCCTTGTTCTGCGCCGAGGCGCCGTTGGCCTTGAGGTGGGCGTAGCCGCCGATGCCGCGAATTGTCAGGTCGTTCTGGCCCCAGACGCATACGTCGCCCTCATATACGGCTGCGTCGATCTCGACTATCGCGCCGTCGCCGGCCACCCTCGCCGCCTCGCTGGGCTTTTTGTACTTGCGGTCAGGACCGACGCGCATTACCTGCGGATTGTACAGCGCGGCGAGGAAATCCCGGCCCGGCTGGGGGACAAGCTCCTGGAATTGTTTTTCCGGCCAACCCAATTTCTTAGCGACGGCTTTTGGAAACGCCCAATCGAAGTCGTCTTCCCGATATACCTGCACCTCAGTCCGTTCGGCGGCCATAGCCGCGGCCTGCGGAATATCCAGGTATCTTAGCACGTTAAGGAATATGGGGCCTTCATGGTGGGAGTGCGTCGGATGCCAGAGATTCAACGTTTGAACGCGTGGTTCAAACAGCGAGGCATATAGCGCGATTCCCGCCATCGTGTCTTGTCCCTGGAGAGTCAACGGGGTTTCGGTCTGCGAGTCGATTGAGCGCAGGGCCTGAATCGCGCGGCGGACATCCCACACCCTCATACCATCTGCCGTCTGCCCTAAGAGCATATAGCGTCGGCGGATCTGTGTCTGCTTGCTTTCGTCTGGGTTCCAGGCCCCGTGCCCGATGCCACGGGGACAGAAGAAAGCGGCCGCGTGACGACCGCCGGCAATGGTGCTGCGAATCAGCTCAAAGGTGTTGGGATCAGGCACGCCTGTTGGCGGCGAGGGCTCGCCGGGGTTCTCGTCGGCCAGCTCTTTTCCAAAGGCCACGCTCATCGGAGCCAAGAATCTGGGCCACAGGTTTTCGTCAAGGACGTTAAGGCTGATGGATTGAGCCTTGTCACTGCCTTGCGAGCGGACTATGTACAGGCGCAGGCGGACATGCGGTTGAGAATCAAAGTCATACGCGCTGAAACGGATGCCGTCCCGCTCGACGGAGAAAACGGCTTCGACGTCGAGAGGGCCGGCCTGCGATTCGCTCGGCCAGCCCGCCGCGGCGGGCCAGCCGCGGAAGGCCTTCTCTCGCAGGGCTTCGGCCCAGGAGCTGCGCTGCTTGTTCCAGTCGTCGGTGGATTCGGGGATAGCTGGAGGTGGGGCCTTTGGAACGAATGAATCGTGGATTTTTGTGTTTATTTCGTCTTGGGGCAGTTTGTCGAAGACTCTGAGCTGCTCTGGCTCGAAGAACGGCACGGCCGGCTTCTCAATCAATGAATCGTCATTTTTGAGGAAGCGATTGAACCAGACGAAGGCGTTTATACGGAGCTCCTGCGTGTCATTGTGGGGGCCTTCGGTTATGTTCAGGCCGAGGTTCTTCTCGGCATTATAGAGTCTGTAGATTCTTCTGACCTTTTCGTGCGTGCGGCTGACGCCGTCGAGCGGAAAGATGCTGTCCTTGTCGGTATTGGAGATAAGAAGGGGGCGAGGCGCGACCAGCGCCGCCACGAGCGGGTAGTCCCAGCGGTAGGTGTTCACGATGTACATACAGTCGCAGTGGCCTTCGACGCACCCATCGACAACGTGATTTTGAAGGTCGGTGATGCCTGCGACGGGCACAGCGGCTTTAATACGCTCGTCAATGGCTGAAATCCACCAGCTATAAGCGCCGCCGCCGGATCGGCCGGTCACCCCGAAGCGCTCCTTATCGACTTCCCTTCGCGTCTCGAGGTAATCGAGCGCCCGGATGCAGTTCCAGGCCTCGACGCCCGCGGGCGAATAGCCGCGACTGTTCCACCACCACATCTTGTATCGGTACGTCCCGTGGTGGATTGCTTCGATTTCGCCCAATTGCAGCGAATCGATTACGAGGCAGATGTAGCCGTGCCGCGCGAACCAGGCCGCATGGTGCTGGTAGCCGACTTTGTTGCCGTAGCTGATACTGTCCTTTTTGACCGGGCCGTGGCCGCAGACGTAAAGGATGGCCGGCGCGGGTTTTTCGAGGTTTTTCGGGATGTAGAGATTGCCCGTGACGTAAAGCCCGGGGCGGGATTGGAAGTGAACGTTTTCGACGGTGAATTCATTGTGGTCAACCGTGCCGGTGACTACCGGCTTTAGATCCGTCTTCTGCGGGAAGGGGTCGAGTCCGAGCATCTCCAATAGTTGCCTTTGATAGACCGGGCGTTTTGCCTTCCAGTCGTCGAGGTCTTTTACGTCGGCCAGGCACTTATCACGAAGTTCCGCGGTTTCGGCGCGGAAGTAGTCGGCAAGCTCCTGGTCTGCAGCGGACGGGCCGATTGTGGTCCAGTCGGCGGCAAAACACCGCGCAGAAACACAGATAGACACGAACATAAGACAGACGGACAAGCGAACGGTCTTATGGTTATTCTTTTTGCCCCGCCGCAGCGGGCAAGCCCGCCGGTGCTTGGGCGGGCAAGCGTTGAGGAGTTTGGTCAAATCACTCATTTTCTTGAACCCTGCAAAGAGTCTGGAAGGAATCATGCGTTTTCTCCAAGAACGAGACTATTCTACTGAGCGGGTTCAGGCTCCGCCAGCAGATATTTCTGCGTAACGCACCTGCTCAGGCGAGCCACTTATCAAGGTTCTCTTTGACGAAGTTGTCGTCGGTGAGGTGCGGATAATCGCGTATTATCTTATCGATCTTCTCGGCTTGGCCGGGCGAGAGCCGCTCGTGCGAGTCAAGCGTCTTTACTCGTTCCATAAGGCCCTGCCGTTTCAGCACGTATGATATGCCGGGGATGCAGCCTGCGAAGTCGTTGTCGGCGTCGAAGATCGCCTTGTTGGCTAAAGTCATCTGCCCGGCCAGGGTCAGTAAGTCGGGGGGAATCGGGGTCCCCGTTTGGCGAATCGCTTTTATGCGGGCAAGGTGCTCGACGGCCTTCTTGGTCCAGCAGGCCCACTGGCCCAGCAGGCCGCCGACAATTTGAAGGCGGACCTTTCGACTGTTTACGTTGAACTCGTATGGCGTCAGCAGGTCGAGGAGTATATTGTCGTCGTTGCCGGTATATAGAGCGATTTGGCCGGCCCTGCCGGAATGGGCGACTGCTTCGAGGACATCGAGGGTCTGGTATCTGTTGAACGGGGCTATCTTTATGGCGGCGACGTTCGGTATTTCAATAAACTTCCGCCAGAACTCGAGCGGCAGGACCATTTGGCTTATGGTCTGCTGCAGGTAGAATCCCATAATCGGCATTACTCCGGCTACCTGTCGGGCGTGCTCTATGAGGTCGTCGATGGATTTGCCTTTTAGGGCCGTGAGGGAAAGAAGGGCTATGTGATAGCCGAGGTCTGCGGCCAGGCGCGCTTCTGCGACGGCCTGCTTCGTATCGCCGACTATGCCCGCAATCATTACAGGTTCGTCGCCGCCTGCCGAGCAGACGAATTCCCGGGCTGTCTCTATTGCCAATTCGAGGACAGGGCGGTACAGGCCGATCTTGGGGTTGTGAATGGCGAATTGCGTAGTGTGCACGCCTACGGCCAGGCCGCCCGCTCCGGCGGCGAGATAGTAACGGGTCAAGGCTTTTTGGCGACGCTCATCGATACTGTCATCCGGCCCCAGTGCCAGCGGATGAGCGGGTATGACGCAGCCTGAACGGAGCTTGTCGATTATGTTTGAATCCACGGAATCGCACCGCCTCTAAAATTTGCCGTTGCGTATATCGTATTTTGTCGGTTTGTTGAGGACTTTCCTGCCGGAAGCCACCCATCCGGCAATCATCGAGACCATTTGATCAAGTGTCGTCCGGGGGTATCCGAACTCCTTGAAACAGCGGGATGCGTTTGACAGAAGGGCGGAGTCGGCCTCCTGCGACGTGAATTGAGGCTTCCTGCCGAGCACTCGTGCAATCTGCTCCGCGAGCGACCGAATCAGGATTGTTTCCGGCCCCGTGACATTAAGAATCGCCGGGGGCGATTTGGCCAAGGTGATCGAGCGGATGATATAGTCGTTGGCGTCCCGCTGCCAGATGAGATTGACTGCGCCCGTAGTCAGGTCAATCGGCTTATCGTTTAGTATTTTCTGTGCGAGGTCAACTATGATGCCGTATCGAGGCTCGTTTGCATAGTTGAGTCTTACGATGGTCACAGGCGTATCGTAAAGCTGCGAAAAGTACTGGAACATCCGTTCTCTGCCAAGACAGGACTGCGCATATTCGCCGACCGGTTCGGGCGGCGTCTGCTCGGTTGCCCCGCCGCCGTTGATTGCGACAAAGGGATAGACGTTGCCGGTGGAGAAAACCACGATCCTGGCATCCTTGTAGTGTCTCGCCGCAAGGCTCGGCACGTAGCAGTTCTGCGCCCAGGTCAGCGGCGAATCGCCCGCAGCGCCGAATTTCATCCCAACCAGGAAGAATACGTTCTCAACGCTCGGCAGCCTTGAGTATTGTGAGTGGTCCAACAGGTCCGCCTCAATAGTAGTGACTGCCGCCTTCTCGATTCTGCGTTGGACGGCCCTGTCGCTGAATCTTGATACCGCATAGACATTCCTGTCGGGGGTCGCCTTTTTGAGCATCATTGTCAGGGTCGGCCCCATCTTGCCGCCCGCGCCGAGCACTACAATATCACCTTGCATACGCGCGAGCGATTGTCCGGTTGCGTCGGTAGGCTCGCTGAGGATTCCTTCCAGACCGCGCTCATCCAGGCCGGCTATGTCTTTGTCTTCCACCTTCTGCGCTCTCTGCCTAAATCATCAACTCAACTTGAGAACCACCAGTATCAGGACCCTGATCGCCATAAACAGGACGACCAGGAAGCCGACGCCCCCAAGGACGTTCAGGATGAGCGTATTTCGCCGTTTGCCCATGATGTCCTTCTGGTTCGCCAGCCACAATATCGTAGCGGCCATAAGGGGATTGCCGATAACCGTCAGGGCCTGGCCAAATATGATGAGGTTGACCGGCCTCTGACCGGTCCTAAGCGCCAGAACAGCCACAACCATCCCGATCAGGAGCACGCCGACCGTGAATATCCGCGACCAGAGGTCGCTGAGCCTGGCGGGCTTGCCCAATCCGTCCGCCAGGATGCTCCCGCCTATCATCGCGTTAATCAGGAATGGGTTCATCGCAACCGCAAAAAGACCTACGCAGAAAATGATATACGCGGTTGAGCCGAGCAGCGGCTGGAGCGACTGGGCAAGCACGCCTATATTGTCCGCCTGCTTGCCGGGAATGACCGTAGCAGTGGTGATCATAAGGACGGCGCTGACGGTAGTAAGCAGGGCCACGCCTGCTATGGAGTCGCCGATACCGCGCAGATATTCCTTGATTGTCCAGCCTCGTTCCCGCACGAGATTACCCTGGTAAAGGGCTGCTGCGACCGAGAAGGTCGTGCCGAGGAGGGAGGCGATTAGAAGCAGTGGGTCTTCGATTTGTCCTTCCACCTTGTGGGGCAGGCCGAGGCTGATACTCTCAGGAATACTTGGAAGAAGCCCTTTGATGATGGCGATGAGGCTGGGCCGGGCAAGGATAAGGTTGATTACGAAGCTCAGGAGAATGACGGCGACCATCACTTTCATTACTTTTTCGAGCAGCCGGTAAATGTGTTTGGCTGTGAAGAGAAAGACGATGATCAGCCCATTCAGGATAATCAGCACAACAACCGGGGGGACCTTTGGCACGAGCGCCTCGGCGGCGGCGACCACGGCCGAGTTATTGGTAAACTGAAAGGCTGAGCAGATCAGGCACAGGTTAATGCCAATGACGGCGGCCACCGGTCTGCCAAGCCGCTGGGCGACCAGCGTGCATGGCGTCGCGCCGCCTACGACGCCGACGCGCGCCGCCATGGTCGTATAAGTGCCCATAAGGACGCCGGTCAGCAGGAGCAGCCAGAGCAGCTCATATCCGTACTTTGCCCCGACGTTGGAGTTGATCAGCAGGCTTCCAGGCCCGAATACCACGCAGGCCGTGATTAGTGCCGGGCCGATTGAGCGCCACCAGCCGGAACGCTGTTGGAGATTCGAGGACCCAGATGAACCAGACATAGATCAGACATCCTCCGGAACAACGAACGGCTCGCGATAATCCCGCCTTACAAGTCCGTTTGCCTGCTCGCTGAGCTGGCCGACGAACCGTTCAATCTGCGGGTCCATTGTCAGCGATGGCCCTAAAATCCTCGGCGTTGCCTTAATGTCCACCCCGTTGACCAGCAAATGCTCCTGGAGCCGGTCAAAGCAATCCACCATTTCCTTATTGCCCTTGATTGCCTCCATTATCCGTTCGCGCGAGCCTTCCTTTCCAAGCCTGTGGGAGATGTTGCCCATGTGGCACAGTGCGCTGGAGAGGTGGCCTTCGAGAATCTCGGCGTTGAGGTCTTCGATCTTTCGGCTGCGGACCGCCTTGATAAAGTTCTCGTGATGTCCGCTGCCTTCGGTCGTTTTGAACTGCCTAATCTTTTTGCCGTCGTTGTCGTAAGCCCAGCCGCCCACGAAATAACCTCCTTCGCACTGAACCACTGCCCCGTCGCGGGTGCCGCGAAATTCGTCCATTGCCGGGTCGCCCTTTGCGCGGGTCAGGCCGCGGACCTCGAAGATTACTGGGGCCGGCTCATAATCGAGAAAGACAATCTGCGTGTTGGGAGTCTCTCCGTCGTCGATGTATCCGAAGCGCCCGCCGATGCTCATCACGCGCGGCGCCAATTTGTCGGCGCCGATGAACCATCGGCAGACGTCGATGAAGTGGATACCGTTATTGCCGAAGTCGCCGTCTCCGGTCGGCCAGACCCAGTGCCAGTCGTAATGCAGGTTCTTGCGCATCAAGGGCGTCTTAGGGGCCGGGCCGCACCAGAGGTCGTAGTCAACGGTCGGTGGTATCGGCTGGGGGCCATCTACTTTGCCGATACTGCCGCGTTCGACATAGACTATGCCATATACGACCCGGATTTTGCCAAGATTGCCCCGCCGGATGTACTCAACAGCCTCCATCAATCCCGTATCGGAGCGGCGCTGGGTGCCGGCCTGCACGATTCGGTTATACTTGCGGGCGGCCTTTACCATTTGCCGGCCTTCCCAGATAGTGTGCGAGACCGGTTTTTCGACATAGACATCCTTGCCCGCCTGGCAGGCCCAGATTGTCACCAAGGCGTGCCAGTGATTGGGCGTGGCGGTGATGACGGCGTCGATGTTCTTGTCTTCGAGGAGTTTGCGATAGTCAACGTAAGTATCGACCTTCTCATTTCGCTCTTTGAATTTTGCTTCTTCGCGGTCGAGGAACTGCTTGTCGGCGTCACATATCGCAACAATGCGAACGCCGGGGATATTGCGGAACCAGTTGATATGGTTGCTGCCCTGGCTGCGAATCCCGACGACGGCCGCGCGGACGTCGTCGTTTGCGCCCCGCGCACGCGAAAACGGCGCTGTTAGCGACAGACCTGCAACCATCGAACCCTTGACAAAATCTCGACGTGTGATCGATTTCATAAGCTGCCTTCCTTTCATTGTCGGCCTGAGCTTCCATTGGCCGGGCTTTATTATACCGGAAGGGGAATCTGTGTTCAATCAGCTTTTCCAGAAGGCTCAGCCCCGCCGGCGCATCCAATCCGTGGGAAATAGGAGGGACCGGTCGAGTGGGGGTGTGCATGTTGACGGTGAGGGCAAGGTGGGATTTTGGCTGGACTTGCCGCGGTGGTGTGGTATGATTTTACCGGAAGACCGCCGAAAGAGCGGACGAAAAAGTTAAGATAGTGAACCATAATAGGTGGCTGTCCATAGAGCAGAGTAGTAGTTGCTGTCCGTAGTAGTTGCCTATTAGTTGAGAAATTAAGGTTTACCAAAAGCATCGTGTACATTGGTGAAGAAGTAGGCTCCTGCAGGAGGAGTCGAGACATACGCGGTCGGCTTCTCGAGTCTGGGAGTCTCATTTTAGCCAAAGAAAGAAACAGCCTATGTTCAATCGAGTCCAAACTATCATTTGTTCTGCCGCCGCGGCTGTGCTGTTGTTCGGCTTATCTTGTATCTGCCAAGGTGCTGAGCCAGCACCAAACTTGGAAAAAAGCTTCGTCAATCCGCCGGACTCCGCTCGGCCGTGGGTTTACTGGTTCTGGCTGAACGGCAACCTTACCCGCGAAGGCATCACCGCAGACCTGGAGGCGATGAAACGCGTTGGCATTGGCGGCGTGCTGATCATGGAGGTGGACCAAGGAGCGCCCAGAGGACCTGTCGACTTCATGAGTCCACAGTGGAGGGAGCTGTTCAAGCACGTTGTCGCCGAGGCGCGACGACTCGGGTTGGAGGTGAACATGAACAACGACGCCGGCTGGAACGGCAGCGGCGGGCCGTGGATCAAGCCCGAACAGTCCATGCAGAAAGTCGTCTGGAGCGAGACGAATCTCGAAGGACCGAAAAAGTTTGACGGCATGCTCCCGCAGCCGCAGGCAGTCGCCGGGTATTACCGCGATATTGCCGTGCTGGCCTTTCCGACGCCAGGGGAATTTCGGATTGACAACATCCAGGGCAAAGCTGCCTACGAACGCCGCGGTATTGCTCCTGCGGGCGAGGTGAACCTTCCGCCGGAAATGGTGGTCGATCGCGCCCGCATCACCAATCTCAGCACGGAGTTGGACAGAGAAGGTCGTCTCACGTGGGACGTGCCGGCCGGCAAGTGGACGGTGCTGCGGATCGGCCACACGTCAACCGGCGTGATGAATGCGCCGTCGCCGGAGAGCGGGCGTGGCCTGGAGTGCGACAAGCTGAGCAAGGAAGGCATCGAAGCCCAGTTTGCCGGCATGATGGGTAAGCTCATTGCCGATGTCGGCAGTGCGGCGGGCAAGGCCCTGGTCGCGACACACATTGACAGTTGGGAAAACGGCTCGCAAAACTGGACGGCGAGGATGCGGGAGGAATTTCAGATGCGGCGAGGTTACGACCTGCTCCCGTTTCTGCCAACGCTGTCGGGGCGGGTTGTGGAGGGCCTGGAAGTTTCGGAACGGTTTCTGTGGGACCTACGGCAGACAATCTCAGACCTGGTGGTCGAGACCTATGCCGGGCACCTGGCGGAACTCTCGCAACAACGCGGACTGCGCCTTTCGATCGAGGCGTACGGTGGCCCGTGCGACGACATGACCTATGCCGGCCGAGCCGATGAGCCCATGTGCGAATTCTGGATCGGCGGTGGCGCATTCGAGACCTGCAAGCAAATGGCGTCGGCGGCACACACATACGGCAGACGGATTCTGGGAGCGGAATCGTTCACAGCGGATAATAGTGAACGCTGGCTGCAGCATCCGGCCACCATCAAGGCTCTTGGAGATCGGGCTTTCTGCGAGGGCGTGAATCGGTTCGTGTTCCACCGCTACGCTATGCAGCCATGGTTGAACTACAAGCCAGGGATGACGATGGGTCCGTGGGGCGTTCACTACGAGCGCACCCAAACGTGGTGGGATATGACGCCGCCTTGGCATGAGTATCTCGCGCGCTGCCAATTCCTGCTGCGGCAGGGCCTCTTCGTGGCCGATATCTGCTACCTCCAGCCCGAAGCCTCACCGCAGGGCTTCTATGGCCACAAGCGACAGGGCTACGACTATGACAACTGCACCGCGGAGGTCGTGCTCACGCGCATGAAGGTGAAGGACAGCCGGCTCGTGCTGCCGGACGGCATTACCTACCGGCTGCTGGTCCTGCCGGACATTAGCACTATGACGCCGCCCCTGCTGCGCAAGATTAGAGAACTGGTCGAGGCAGGTGCGACAGTCGTCGGTCCGCAGCCGTTGAAGTCGCCGAGCCTGTCCGACTACCCGAATTGCGACGAGGAAGTAAAACAACTCGCAGATGAGCTTTGGGGCGATTGCGATGGGAAGATTGTGAAAGAACACACTTACGGTAAAGGTGCGGTTTAGCCATTTGCTATGCGGCGAAAAGCCCATAGGAAACCGTTTCAATTAATTCTCTAACTCGTGCCGAAAACCTCAAGTTGGGTGAAATTCGATGTTGCCACAAGAGTTTACGCAAG
>Ga0315288_10005736_pt1 | contig 15769 bp, 7 predicted proteins | sample YL17G11_20_MG_FD_203454 | JGI IMG/M metagenome (GOLD analysis project Ga0315288, IMG submission 203454) | Sediment microbial communities from Yellowstone Lake, YNP, Wyoming, USA - YL17G11_20 | ecosystem: Environmental > Aquatic > Freshwater > Lake > Sediment | place: USA: Wyoming | collected...
CGACCATTTGTCCGGCGAACAGGGCATAAACGACGCGATTGCCTGGTGCAAAAAGACCGGCGTCACGCACGTCTTTATCGAAACTTACAGAGATAACTACACCGCCGAGCAAAAAGTGCTTGAGAACGCCAAAGCGAAATTCCAAGCGGAGGGCTTCGAGGTTTCCGGCTGCGTGACTACCACTAAAATCGGCAAGAGTTCGAAAGGCTGGGACGGGATATCCTGTTACACCAATAAAGAAACCCAAGACCAGCTTCAGAAGATATTCGAGTACACCGCGTCGCTTTTCGACGAGATTATGATCGACGATTTTCTTTTCACCGATTGTCAGTGCGACGAATGTAAGCAGGCTCGCGGCGACAGGTCCTGGGCCGATTACCGCTGCGATCTGATGGTAAGGGTCAGCCGGGACAGGATTTTGGCCCCGGCAAAAAAAGTCAATCCGAACGTCAGGATAATCATCAAGTATCCCCAGTGGTACGAAGATTTTCACAACCGTGGGTACGAAGTCTTGCGCCAGACCGCCGATTACGACAGAATCTGGGTCGGCACCGAGACCCGCGATTTCGACAATCAGCGCTGGGGCGGAAAAGTCCAGTACGAAGCCTACTATATCATGCGCTGGCTCGGCGAAATCGGCGGCGCAAAAACCGGCGGCGGCTGGTTCGACCCTTACGGTACAACTGAGAATACCTACCTCGAACAGGCGCGGCAAACCGTTCTGGCCAATGCCCGGGAAATGCTGCTGTTTTGCTACGGCTCGCTCCTGAGGGATACCGGCCCGGCGAACGTCGAGAAGCTGCGCACCGAGATCCCCGGCTTATTCAAACTCGCCGGACTTGTGCGGGGCAAGGCCATCAAAGGCATTGCCGCTCCTAAACCGCCGAACAGTGACGCTTTCGATGAGCAGTACGTTTTCGATTTCGTCGGGTTGCTGGGATTGCCGCTTGTGCCCACGGCGAAAATTAACTCCGAAGCTGAAGCGGCGTTTTTCGCCGTCCACGCTCTGAAGGAGCCGGGCTTCACCGACAAACTCAAAAAAATGCTGGCCGCCGGCAAACCCGTGCTGATAACGGATGGACTGGCCAAACGGCTCGACGGCGTCAATCTTGAGAGCGAGAGCCTGACTGTCTTAAAGGTCAACGGAAGTCCGCGCAGCCTGCTCGATCTGACACGGCAGCAGCTCAAACCCATCAGGGACAAAATGCTGGCGCCGTTCGGCATGAAATTCGATGCCCCGAACAAGGTCGCTCTGTATTTGATCGGCGAGAATTGCCTGATTGTCGAAAACTTCAATGATGAGTCCATAGATGCAAGCATCGAATTCTCCAGGCCGGTCAATGCACGCAAGACATTGGTCCTGCCGGGCGACGGGAATGTTGATTTTTCCCAAAGCGGGTCAAAGCTGACATTCACTAAAATATCGCCGCGGACTCTGGTTGCCATTGAATACTGATTAAATTGGTATCCCTGACGAATTCGACCCCCCTGGACAATGTTTACGCCGAGCATAGCCGAACGGGGAAGATAATATAAAATAATCAAATCTTTAAAAACTTCGTGTTCCTTCGAGTTCTTCATGGTAAAAAATATGCTATTCTGCCGGGCAATCGAGGCTGGTCAGAATTGCTGAGAAAAAGTCCAACGAACGACATGACAAACAGTCAATTGAGTGTGGTTTCAAGAAAAAAAACGGTGGCTGTCACGAATAGTAGTCCCCGATTTCCCTCTTAAAGAGGGAGAGGTTATGATCATGATAAAGCAATTGATCTTTGGCGCTTTGGCATTTCTTTTTATTGTATTTGTTACGTACCTATGTGTCATCCAACTCATTCCTCCATCGGCGTTGTCTGAAAATGCTCCTCCATCGGAATTTTCTGCAGTAAGAGCCATACAGCACATTGAGGCAATTTCTCAAAAACCTCATCCTATAGGTACTCCTGAGCTAATGGCTGTTCGCGATTATATCTTAAAGCAGTTGAAGATCATCGGATTAAATCCATCGGTCCAAAACACGTTTGCAACCCGTCATTCAGGGGATGTACTTTTTGCGGGAGGAGTGGCGAACATCATAGCCCGGCTTCAAGGAACAGAGTCTAACGGAGCCATCTTGCTCATGGCTCACTATGATACCGTCTCAACAGGTCCGGGAGCTGTTGATGGTGGATCAGGAGTGGCGGTTCTTTTAGAAATGATGCGTGTCCTTCATTCGATAGAACCTCTTAAAAATGATGTGATAGCTTTGTTCACTGATGGTGAAGAGAGTGCACTACTCGGAGCACAAGCGTTTGCAGATGAACATGCCTGGATGGCCGACGTCAAAGTCGCATTGAATATGGGTTTGCTTTATCGAGGGCCAGCAGTGATATGGACTACGAACTCGGAAAACGGCTGGCTTGTCACAGAATGGGCACAATCAGTCTCCGGCTCAGCATCGTCTTCATCTCCTTTCTCAGCTTTCATGGTAGGCGACACGGACATAACTCCATTTCTAAGAGCCGGTATAACAGGTGCTCATTTCCTGACGGCTTTTTCCTTCCCGTATTACCACACTGCAGGGGACTGTCCAGAACACCTATCCCCAGCTTCAATTCAACACATCGGTTCTCAAATTTCTGCATTCATTCGTCACGTTGGAGATTCGAACTTGGAGAACACAACGGCTCCCGACAGAGTCTATTTCCCTGTCATGGGTGAGACTCTACATTACCCTGTATCCTGGATTGTGCCATTAACTGTTGTTGTTTCCATTCTCTACTTTCTTATTTTAATCGTTGGAATAAGAAAGAAGATACTGAGATGGAAAGGGATAGGAATTGGGATATTCGCGTTCTTAATCAACGTGGCCGCTTCAGTGGCCTCAATGACGCTTTTATTCTGGATCATCCGCAGAATACATCAGGAATACAGTTTGGACTCACATGTTCTTGTTAGGTTATGGCAGCCCCATTTCAACAATGATTCTCTCTATTTGATCGGTTTTATTGCGCTGACAGTAGCGATTGTGTTTGTTGTTAATAGCCTACTCAGCAAAAAAGCCAGGGTGCAAGAATTAGCCATGGGAGCACTATTTTTCTGGCTCATTGGGGCAATCTTATTGAGCATTGTACTTCCTCCTTCCAGTTATATGTTTCACTGGCCTCTGCTATTAACTTTGGCGGTTTTGGGATTCACTTTCATAGCCAAGTATAACCAAAAAGAAAAGACCGGGTGGGGAACGTCATTCTTGTTCATTTTGGTAGCCGCATCGGTGTTGGCTATTTGGGTTCCTCTTATATACATGTTTTATCTTTGGACAACTTTCTCTTTACTGACAGTATTAATCGGCCTTGTTGTGTTAGTTCTTGGAGCAATGATTCCTCTTATGGAATTGCATCAATTTCAAAAAAGATGGGTCATTCCTGTAATATTTCTCACAATAGGAATTAGTTTCCTTATAGCAGGCCATTTCTTTGCCTATTCAGAAGATACCATCAAATATGCCAATCAGGTGGGATACTGGTTAGATGGAGATTCTGGAGAGGCTAACTGGGTTACCACTCCAGGAAAATTAGACGACAGACAGATTCCGCTGTTTGAGGGAAGTCCCATTGTACCCTATTCTGAAATTCATCCACTCGGAAATAAGAGTAAGATAGTACTGATGAGCCCAGCCCCCGTTGCTCCTCTGCAATCACCAGGATTATTTGTGAAAGAAGATAAACATCAGGATGGCAAGCGAATCCTACTAATCCATATCACATCATCGCAAAAGGAAAGGTTGGAGATTCATTTGAAACCTGAACCTGAAAGGTTGACTATTTATGACGAAAATGGGAAAGAAGGATTGCCCAAAACATTTTCACTTATTGATGACGGGGGATGGGCGTACCTGCGGTTTGATGCTCTGTCGAGCGGCCTTGACATGGAACTGGAAGTGCCCTTAAATGAATCCGTCAACATCTTGCTCATCGATGTAAGTACAAATTTGCCTTCCTTTCCTGGGATTGTTACACAGCCTTCTGGATATATGATTGGACCACCAGATTGTTCGATGAGTATACCTACAGATTTTACTGCGGTTCACAAAAGCGTCATCCTTTCATGGGAGAATTAGCGGGAGAATTTTAGGTCCCCAGTACATTTTTTCAAGAAACTAATCTGCGGCTCTATAGTACCGTTTCCACTTCATGTAGCACTTGGTCGGCGTAGGCATGCATCAAGAGGATGGCTGATCGGTCGAGATGTTATTTGCACCGATTGACTTTGGTGCATTGGACAACCTTTCTCTCTCCGCATCGCCTCAGAAATCCAGGAGCTTCAAGACATCTTCTATGGTGCCCTCCTTGCTGATTAGGCGACCCGGCTCAGAGGGGCTGTCAAAGACCAGATACTCCTTCTTGGCTTGGATGGGAAGAGAGAGTTTGTAGGGCTGACATTTCGGGATGGCAGACACAGCTCGCCGGGCGCCTTCGTAGAGGGCCTGGCGAGTATCATCGAAGGGATAAAGCTCCGCTGCTTCGCGCGAGATGCCCCGTTTGACTGCTACCGCAACGCAATCGGGCCCGAAGAATTTCGTTGCCTCCCGGCAGGTCGCCTGGTCACCCGTAACCATAATGGTCGGGATGTCATAATGCCCGGCGATTGCCGCACATTGAGCTAACTCGCCGGACTCGACTCCGTTGTACCAGTACCGGTTTTCCGATCGTGACGACTGCGTGTGGCAGAGCACGCCGTCGGGCGTGCCCATCATTGCGTGGGCGCCCAGTTGGATCAGACCGGCGAACGAATCATCAAGTTCCGTGAGCGGCCCCGGACGTGGTTTGCCGGTGATGTACTTTGCGCCCGGCTCCATCAGGTGCGGGACAAACGCCTGCGGTCCGTGCCCGTCGAGCACCACGATGTCGAACACATTGGCGGACCGCAATCCCTTGACTACGGCGGCAACGTCGCCCATCAGGTACTCCTTCGCTTTCTCGCCCAGCGGATCGCCCGGCTCGCGCGTCTGAGCGAACTGGTACACGCCGCTCGCTCCTTCCAGATCGGTGACGATATAGATACGCAGCGGTTTTGCCGCCAGGGGCGGAACGAAGCAGGCGAGCACGAGCAGCCAGGCGGTGAAATTAAAAGAGAAAAGTCCTGCTCTGGTTGTTCGTTGCGCCGCCGTGGATTTCAGACAGTTTGTTCTATCTTTCATTATTAGCACCTCTGTAACCTGGATTCATAACATGACCTTTGCCCCACAGTTAATCGAGTCTGGTTTCGATGCTGATTTTATTCAGCCGTGGCAATTGAAGTCAATCTTAAATTAATTGCACGCACAATAGTTAAGAATGATACCTCCGCCCTGCAGCAAAAAGAGCAATTTACAGAAAAATTGCTGCTTTGACGGGCATACAGTCTGTTTGTGGCAGGGCTTTTGCTAGCGCATGCGGGGAGTTTTTCTACTAATTATCCACCAGCGGCACGATTTTTCACCAGACCATTGCAATTATCGGGGAATTCAGGCATAATCCTGGCCGGCAGCCGGTTAAATTGAGGCGATTTTTAAGGACAAGTTTGTAAATAAATATAAAGTGTTTGTTAGAAGTAAGTTACGATAAAAATGGCGGTTTTTCGTGGCAGATTGGAATGGCGGTGGCGTAAAAGATTGTATGTATTGTCCGGCATTATACTTGTTGCTCAAAGCAGGCTCACGAGGCCGATTTTTGAGTTATTAACAGGTTATCCACAATGCGGATTTCTTATAGGGCCAGACTTGTTAACCTCACCGAACCGAAGAAATATGCGAAACAGCCGCCAGACAGCAAATATTTGCACATACAGGTCATAAATAGGATAGCAGCCAAATGAGAAATTTGATATTTTGGTTTCTCAAGTTGTTAGGACGGCAGGTTGTGCAAAGCTCATCGTGATAGATGATAGTGGAGATAAGCCGGCGATGGAGCGCAAAAGATTGAAAGAAAAATTGGAAGACAAGTCCAATTTCGTCGTATATGCGGAGTTGACAGGCGGGCCGGGATTCGATTGCAGTCCTATTGAAGAGTTTCTCAAGGCTTATAAATCTGCCGGGAGTTCGGTAATACCGAAAGGCATTGATTTTGTCGGTATAACACTGCCGCAGAATCCCGGCGGCGTAGCGAATATCGAGCCGGCTGATGTGCTCAGCCAGCTAAGGTCGAAAGATCTGCTGGGCGACCTGGATGTTCTGCCGCACGTAACATGCAAGGACCACAATGCCGAAGGTATCGTCAGCGTGCTTGTCGGGCATAGGCACGCCGGCGTCGAGAGTATCTTGGCGATGACGGGCGACAAGCCTGTGGAGTCCAGCGGTGTCTTTGAGCTGGATTCGATCGGTTTGCTGCAACTGATTAGAGATATGAACAACGAGTCCTGCATAAAAGCTCGCCCTGAGAGCCTGGAGAAGGTCCATCAGTTTTTCCCCGGCGCGGCGGTTTCACCTTTTAAGTATACTGCCGCCTCGCAAATGCAGCAGTATTACAAGATGGAGAAGAAAATTGCCTCGGGCGCGGAATTTCTTATCACGCAGGTCGGCTGGGACTGGAAAAAGTCGCTCGATCTTTTCAGGTACATGGACGAAAACAATCTCGATGTGCCTGTCATCGGCAACGTTTATTGCCTGAGCACGATAACGCCCGCGCCAAGGCTGATGCACGATATCAAGCTGCCGGGCTGCTTCGTCAGCGATGATTTTCTGGCGAAGATATATTCCGAGAAGATTGACGGCCATCTCGAACGGGCGGCCCAGCAGGCGGTGATGTACAAGGCTCTCGGTGCAGCCGGCGTGGATATCGGCGGCGTTCACGATTTCAACATGTTTGTCCGGATCCTCGAACGTGCGGCCGAGATCGGCTCCGGCTGGGAACAATTCAAAGACAACCTGTGCTGGCCGGCGAAAGATGCATTCTATTTGTACGACGAGGCCGGCAGCAGGACACGGCCCCCGAAGCCTCGCAAGAAATTTAAGCAGAGATTCTTTAACTTTTCACACCGCGCCTTTTTGAATCCCGACCACACAGGTTTTCACGCCTTAAAGAAAACGATGGCGTTTCTGGGCGCCGAAAAAGGAAAAGGGGCTGTTTACAAATTTTTTAACGCCTCCGAGAAGGCCTTCAAGTACCTGCTGTTCGACTGTGAGGAGTGCGGCGATTGTTTCCTTCCGGAGAACTTCGGCCTCTGTACGATCGGCGGCTGCGAGAAGGGAATGGACAATGCCCCCTGCGGCGACTCAACCGTCGACGGCTATTGCGGCAATAATCTTGACCGGATTTGTATAGGAGAGCTGATTTACGATGCGGCGGCCGCTGAAGAGGGCGGCACCGAACGGCTCAGGGCGACGATAAATAAAGCCAGAAATCCCGCCCTGGAACAAACATCGTCGATTTTGAATTATCTGTTTGCGAAAGACCACACGAAGAAAACGCCGGTGATTACCATTGGTGAGTCAATCCACGCATCAATTCCGAAAACCGGGGCCATTATGCGGCAGTTGGCGGAGCTCGGCCCAGATGCGTATATAAAGACCAGCGGCCCGTTGAATTATATCAAGGCTTTAATTGAATCGCAGGCCGGGGACGGGGCGGATTATATAGCGGTTAATCTCGACGCCTTTGGCGAAGGCAATCCGCAGATCAGTGTCGATATGATGACCGAGTACGTCAGGCTCATTCACAAGTGGAGCCAGGGCGTGCCGATTTGTATCGACAGCAGCGACAATGATGTTTTGATTTCCGGCCTGAAGCAGTGGTACGAAACCGACCAGCCGGTCAAACAGCCGCTTATCAACTCGGTGAAGGTTTATACGATGGATCAAATCCTGCCGCTGAAGAAGGATTTTGACTTCGCGGTCATCGGCCTGTTGGTTAGCGAGGATGCGCCCACCGGCGCGGGCGGCTCACACTCGGTCGAGGAGCTTTATTGCCTGGCGAAACAGATTTTCGATAAAGCCGTCGGCGAATATGGTTTCAAACCCGGCGAGGTTTTCTTCGATTCGACCGTGTTTCCGCTGGCGATAGATATGCCGATGGAGCCGAATGTCCCCGGCTATACGTACAGGGCGTTCGAGACGATAAAGAAAATCAAAAGCGATGCGAAAATGAAGGGCGTGCATTGTTCGCTTGGCGTAAGCAATAGTGTCCGCGACCTGCCGGGCAGAAGGATCGGTATCTGCAGGGCTTATGTCGCAAAGGCGATGGAGTATGGTCTCGATGTTGCGATTGTCAATGTCGCGCACCACTATGGCCGGGTCGAGCCGGCACCGGATTTGCTGGAGCTGGTTGATGCCTTCGCGAAGATGGACGGCTCCGCGGAACGGATGAATAAATCAATGGAACTGATGGGCAGGTTCTGCCGGGAGAATAGAAAAGGAGCAAAAGAATGAAAAAGGTTCGATTATTAATGGGCAGCGTTTTTACTATTGCAATTATGCTTTTGTTCGCAGCTCTGACGGGCTGCCAGGTGCAGGAGCAGGAAAAGCTGACGGCCGTTTCGTTCACTGAAGTGACTATCGCCGATGATTTCTGGGCGCCGCGCCTGGAAACCAACCGGAAGGTAACTATCGCTTACAATTTCGAAAAGTGCGAGCAAACCGGGCGAATCGACAACTTCGCAAAAGCGGGCGGCTTGATGAAAGGAGAATTTGAAGGTATCTACTTCAACGATTCCGACTTGTACAAGGTAATAGAAGGCGCCGCTTATTCGCTGAAAATCCATCCCGACCCGGAGCTTGAAAAATATGTCGACGGCGTGATAGAAAAGATCGCGGCGGCCCAGTGGGAAGACGGCTATCTTTACACCTTTTATTCACTGCCGCAGCGACAGCCGGAAAAACGCTGGACCGACATTCGCAATATGCATGAGATGTACTGCGCGGGCCACTTCTTCGAAGCTGCCGTCGCCTACTGCCAGGCCACCGGGAAAAGGGAGATTCTTGATGTGGCGATCAGGCTGGCCGATTATATCGACTCGGTTTTCGGGCCCGGCAAAAGACACGATGTCCCCGGACACGAGGAAATCGAGATAGGCCTTGTGAAATTGTATGGCGTCACCGGCGAGAAACGGTACCTTGCGCTTGCGAAATTCTTTCTCGACCAGCGCGGTCGGGCAAACGGACGCGAGCTTTACGGTGACTACTGCCAGGACCACAAGCCGGTGGTCGAGCAAAACGCTGCGGTCGGTCACGCCGTCCGGGCCGGGTACCTGTATTCCGGCATGGCGGATGTTGCCGCCCTGACTTCCGACGCCGACTACGTCGAGGCACTCGGCCGGATATGGCAGGACGTCGTTTCGAAGAAGCTGTATATCACAGGCGGCATCGGCGCCCGTGGCGGCGGCGAATCCTTCGGCGAGGACTACGAGCTGCCGAACGATACGGCTTATTGCGAAACCTGCGCCGCCCTCGCCAACGCCATGTGGAATCATCGGATGTCTTTGCTGCACGGCGACGCAAAGTACATCGACGTTCTGGAAAGGGTGATCTACAACGGATTTCTCTCCGGCATTTCGCTGAGCGGCAACAAGTTTTTCTACCCGAATCCGCTGGCCAGCGAAGGCAAATATCAGCGAAGCCCGTGGTTCGGCTGCGCCTGCTGCCCGACGAACATCGTGCGTTTTATGCCGTCGCTTCCGGGCTATGCCTACGCTCAGCAGGCTGATAACGTGTATGTGAATCTTTTTGTCGCCGGCAGTGCCGCGATCCGGATTGGCCAAAATACCGTGGGCCTGCAGCAGCAGACGCGCTATCCCTGGGATGGCGACGTGAGAATTACCGTTGAGCCGGAACATTCCGGGCAGTTCACCGTTTGTGTTCGCATTCCGGGCTGGGCGCAAAACAGACCTGTGCCGAGCAACCTGTATAGCTATCCGGATGGAAACCGGGAGAAAGTTACACTAAAGGTCAACGATAATCCGGTCGCTTTGAATATAGTCAAGGGCTATGCCCGGATCCGCCGGACGTGGGAGAAAGGCGATGCGATTGAATTGAATCTGCCGATGCCGATACGGCGGGTTCAGGCCCATGAGAAAGTCAAAGACAACCGCGGGCGAACCGCCGTCGAGCGCGGGCCCGTTGTCTATTGTTTCGAAGGAGCGGATAATCCGAAAGGCGTCGCGAGCCTGATTTTGCCGCCGGAAGCGAAATTGCAGAGCGAATATCAAGGCGACCTGCTGGGCGGTATTGTAACAATCACCGGCCGCGGACAAATCCGGCAAGCTCAACAAGACGGCAAAAAAGTCGTAGAGGACATCGACGTGGTTGCCATTCCGTATTATGCCTGGGCACATCGCGGTAAAAACGAAATGGCTGTCTGGATGCCGAAATCCGCAGAGGTGGAGAATTGATTAAAATACGGCACATCTTTTTAATCGGGGTGGCGTTGCTTGTCGTTGGCTCCTTATATGTACCTGCTCAGGCGACAAGCGTTAAATCCGAAACTTTTTTTGTCGCTGTGAACGGCAACGATTCATGGTCGGGCCGGCTGCCTGAGTCCAACCCGGATCGGACGGATGGTCCGTTCGCCACAGTTGGCGCCGCCTGCAGCGCAGCGCGAAAGCAGGGCACCGGCCAGCCTCGGAAAGTGATAATTCAGGCCGGCCAATACTTTCTTGATAGACCGCTGGAACTGAATGCCGGCGATGCGGGCCTTACAATAGAATCGGCGCCGGGGGCGGATGTTTGTCTCTACGGCGGAAAGAAAGTCGCCGGCTGGATAAAGGACGGCGAAAAGTTCTATTCGGCCGCACTTCCCGGTGTCAAAGACAGAAAGTGGGATTTCCGGGCCCTGGTTGTGAACGGGCGCTTCTGCAGTCGCGCCAGGCTGCCGGAAGAAGGCTTCTTCGAACACCTCAGCAGCTTCGATGTCCCCTGGATGAGTACCACGGGCGGCGGCTGGAAACGCAAGCCGACTAATGAGGAGTTGACGACGTTGAAGTACCGCTCCGAGGACATCGGTCCATGGCTGGACGTCGGCAACGCGGAAGTGACGATTTATCACATGTGGGACGAATCGATGGTGGGGCTGGCTTCGATGGACGCCGGAACCCGGACCCTGACATTCGCCAATCCATCTGGCCATCCGCCCGGTGCGTTCGGCGTCAAAAAGTACGTTATCCGGAACGTCCGCGAAGGAATGACCCGGCCCGGACAGTGGTATCTCGACCGCACCGCCGGTAAGCTGGTTTATTGGCCGATGCCCGGGGAGGATATGGCTAAGGCCGAGGTTTTCGCCCCGGTCATCGAGTCGATAATCCGCATCCGTGGCACGCGGGAAAATCCAGCGCAGGATATTACAGTTCACGGACTTGCGCTGTCGGTGACAACCACGCCGCTCGAAGCGGGCGGATTCGGAGCGGGGAAATTCGATGGGGCGATTTCCGTCGCCTCCGCCGAGAACTGCCGCCTGGTCGGGCTGGAAATCGTTAACGTCGGCGGGCAGGGAATCAAAGCTTCCGGCGACGGCCTGCGCATCGAGCGATGTCACGTCCATAACACAGGCGCGTGCGGTATCAGATGCAGCGGGGCCGAAGCCGTCGTGACCGACAATCACATCCACGACGTCGGGCTGACTTATCCCAGCGCCATCGCATTACAGGGCGGCGGCAGGGACTGCATTATAAGCCACAACGAGATCCACGATTGTCCCTATACCGCTATTAACTGCGGTGGTCTGCGGAACCGGATCGAGCATAATCTGATTTACCATGCGATGAAAGAGCTGCACGATGGTGGCGGCATTTACTGTTTCGCAGGTAAGGACCTCGTGCTGCGGGGCAATTTCATCCGTGACATAATCGATACCGGCGGATACGGGGCCTCGGCTTATTATCTCGACGAGCGGTCTGAGAACTGTCTTGTCGAGGGCAACCTTTCCGTTGGTATCGTTCGTCCCTCCCACAACCACATGGCCAAAGGTAATACGATTCGCAACAACGTTTTCATCAGCAATGCCGACGCCATGATTACGTTTCCCAAATCATCGAACTATACCTTCGAGCACAATGTCATCCAGGCCAAAGGTCAAATTGTGCTGGAGAATCCGGACGGTATTACGACACTGCGGAAAAACGTACTGTTCAGCGCCGAGGGGAAGATTCAGTGCCGCAAGCTGAAAGACTACAGCCAGGCAGGCAGTTATTCGTTCGAGGCCGACCGGGAAAATCTGTTAGCCGACCCGCTCCTCGTCGAGTTCGACAAGGGTGCGGTGAGCTTTGCCGCCGATTCGCCTGCGTTCAAGCTCGGCATAAAACCAATCGACGTCAGCGGCGCCGGCCCGCGCCCGCGAGGAGATGGTGAGTAATCAACCGTCCGATTGGAAAAACCAGGCCGGCCTGCCAAATTTTGTTCTTGCCCCTTTAGCCGGACTATGCCTAAAATGCGGACCGGTTTGTTGATTCGGAGATAACTGATATAAAGGGAGCTGGATTATGGCAAAAGCTAACGAGGGCTCGAACAGTTCCGGCGTCGAGCCGGTTGAACAGTCTTACGGCGCAGGTAGAGGCGAGAATGTTCGAACGAGCTGGGTGACCGGAGAAATCGACAAAGAAGAGCGCAAATGGGCGATGTTCTGTCATTTGGCCGGGCTTGCAGGGCTTTCACCGCTGCTGCCGGCTATCGGCAGTGCAGTCGCGCCGTTGCTCGTATGGCAGTTGAAGGCGGATGAATTTCCATTCGTTGACGAGCAGGGAAGGCGGGCTGTGAACTTCCAGCTATCCATGCTCCTATATGTCACTATAGGCACCATCATCTGCCTCGTCAGTTTAGTCGGGATTTTTTTGATCCCGGTCGTTTTTTGTGTTTTTGGCCTTGTCGATCTGATCCTTGTGCTTATCGCGGCGGTCAGGGCCAACCGGGGGCGGCACTATCGCTATCCGTTTACTATAAGATTTTTTAAGTCCGCCGATGACCGGTAGTATGTCGTCGGTCGTTTTACGATATACGAAATATGAAATTCGTAATCAAACTATTGATTAGTGTATGCGTTATAAGCATCTGTGCGGCGGTCGCTCGCAAGGTGCCGACCCTGGCAGGACTTATTGCCGTTATGCCGTTGACAGGGCTGATCGTGCTTGTCTGGCTTTATCTTGATAATCCCGGCAATTTTTCCCTGATGACCGATTATACCAAGGGTGCGTTTTGGGGAATTGTGCCGACCATTTTGTTCTTCCTCGTGGCCTTTGTATGTTTCCAGAAGCACCTGCCTTTGTGGATAGTACTTTGTGCAAGCTTTTCCGTCTGGCTCGTCGGGGCGTTCGTTCATCAGTGGCTGCTCAAGTAGGTCGATGATTATTTGCTATTGAAGTATCCTGACCACGCCGCGGTCTCCGTCAACCTGTATCTTCTGGCCGGTCTTGATAATCCTGGTTCCATTGCCGACGTTGACCACCGCGGGGATGCCGTATTCTCTGGCTACGATACTGCCGTGTGATATCACTCCACCCTCATCCATAACGATGGCGGCGGCGGGGACAAAATACGGAGTCCAGCCGGGGTCGGTGAAAGGCGCTACCAGAATCTCGCCGGCCAGGAGCTGCTGATCGCTGTCGGCTCGCAGAATCACCCGTGCCCTGCCCGTGGCCCGGCCGGGGCTGACGCCGAGGCCGTTCAATACCTCTGTTTGCTCATCTTGCGTATCGGGGACGTAATTGTCCGGGTCGAATTTTCCAAAAACGACGTCGGGCGGTGTTACTGAACTGTTCTTGTCATACTCAGCCCGGCGAGCGGCAATGACGGATGACATTCTCAAGCGTGTAGGGGCAGGCCTACGTGCCTGCCCAGGGCAACCACACGGGATTGCCCCTACGGGGGTGGTTTGTTGCCCGCCATCCCCAAAGCCTTCGGCTTTGAGGCTGCCACCCATTACAACGGGGGCAATTTCTTCCTGTCTCAAAAAGAAGATATCGTCGGCGTTCTCCAGCACACCTTTGTCTGCGAGCCTCTTGCCAAGCTCGACGAGCAGCTTTCGCATCGCCGCCAGCACCTTTATGACCTCGCTCTTGGCGTTCTCGCGAAAGACCGAGCCGTGCTGGGCGCGGGCAAGAAGATGATTGAATATCGTCCGCTTTATCGGGTTCCTGAGCTGCCGGCGACACTGCTGCTCCAGCTCCCGGCGCTGCTCTGCCGTCGTGGCGAAGCTCTGAACCGGGTCTATGTTGCCCATCTGAGTGATATGGCTGCGTACGAACTTCAGGATATAATCCGGCGTCTCAGCCCAGCGCTTGTTGTATAGCTCCAATTCACCCCTGCAATGGTGACCATGCAGAAGCATGAACCGGTTCCACTGGGCCAGGAACTCTCTGCCCGAATCTGTCTTGGAGAGTTCTCCTTCGATAGTATGCCAGTCTTTATTTGAAAGTATAGGGTCATTCACGTCCGGTTTTGAGTGAGCCATCGCAGCCAATCGCCAAATCTCCAGACCGGCAGATGCATCGACCATACCGCCCATACCTGCCAGAAGTTTTCCCGCTTTTGTGTTGCCGTCAGTGGCGAGGGCATCCCCTCGGCTTTGCTCGGGACAGGTTTGCCCTTGTTTTCTACGACCGGCGAAACGCCGGTCGGACCCAAGGCCGGGACGGCCTCGCCACAGCCATTTGTTGCATACGATATCGAGAACCCAAAGCGCCCCTAAGGCGGTGAACAGGTATAGGATGAGACCCAGTCGTTCAGTGAGTTTCATCATAATCTCCTGGCAGCGAGCCGTTATTTCTTCATTTGTCAGACTTGATGGGTCTAAGCTGGACCATTTCTCGTTCTCAACACCAACCTTCGCAAGGACTCGCCAGCCTTTGGCAGGAGTGTTGCCAAGCGCGCCGAGAACGATGAGCGGGATTTTCAAATAGAACCTGTAGCGTTTGAATTTCATGTCCGGCAGGTCTTCATCACAGGCGTTTTGCAGCCTGTCAATGACTTTCTGCAGGCCTTTGTGGTCACCCGCTAATTTCATGAAATCGAGACCTTTCGTGCCGGGAAGGTCCCGGGATACGGTGCCCCAGATGTTCGCATTGAAGTAGATTCGCCCGGCGACAAGGCCATAAATAGAATGCTCGCCTCGGTCCATACAAAGCAGGTCGAATACGGGGTCGATGAAGTCTGCCAACAGCGCATCAATTACGGACAGAGTCATTGGCGTCGCCACGTCCGGCATGACTTCTCTCGCGGGATTACAGCACCATATCTGGCGCTCCTCCCAGGACTTCTCAGGCGGCAGAGCCGTAATCGGTCTGGATTGAAGAAGGAAGATTTTCCTGTTGCATATTGCCCATTCTATGTCCTGTGGACTACCGAATTCGGTCTCAATTTTTCGTGCAAATTTTGCCAGTTTTTCAACCTGTTTTTTATTCAGACAGCAGACGGATGACCATTCGTTTGGGATGTTTTTCTCTTCAATTAAACCATTCTGGTGAACGGTGCGCTCGATTTTTTTCTCTGATATTGTTTGGGAAAGAAGTTTAAGCCTCTTTTTACTGACCACGAATCTGTCAGGCGTCACTTTGCCGCTGACCAGAGCCTCTCCCAGACCGAAGCAGGCCTCGATTACAATGCTGCTTCGGCTGCCTGCGATTGGATCGACAGTGAAAATCACGCCGGAAGTATCAGCGGCAACGAGAGATTGGACTATTACAGCCATATTTATTGTAAGTTGATCGAATCCATTTCTTTCCCGGTACTCGTATGCTCTCCGCGTCCATAGTGAGGCCCAGCATTTCTTAACGGCTTCAATGCAATCGGCTGAGTTGGTTATGCCCAGATAGGTGTCGTACTGACCGGCGAAGGAAT
>Ga0315288_10005737_pt1 | contig 15768 bp, 16 predicted proteins | sample YL17G11_20_MG_FD_203454 | JGI IMG/M metagenome (GOLD analysis project Ga0315288, IMG submission 203454) | Sediment microbial communities from Yellowstone Lake, YNP, Wyoming, USA - YL17G11_20 | ecosystem: Environmental > Aquatic > Freshwater > Lake > Sediment | place: USA: Wyoming | collected...
ACCTGGGCAAGGAAGATACCCACCTCTACCGGATTTTCAGGGAACGGATCCCCCTGCCCGAGCAGGGGAAGGCGGTCGCTCTCATGTCCCGGACGGTTCCCCAGGAACGGTTCCCCGAACTGGTGGCGTGGCTGTTCCCGCTGATGGGGCACGATGACCGCGAGAACATGACCCGTATCTGGCAGATGGTGATGCCTGCACCCGCCTTCGCCGGAGTAAAAGAACTCATCAAAAAGGCCGTCGGCAGCGACTGGGCTGAACTCACGCGGCGAATCCCGACGTTAGAGGAGAAATGATTCTGGACGGGTGGAGGAAAGGGAACAATCCGGAGTACCGGGCCCTGACTTTTTTCATTCATACCACATCATTTTTCTGAAGGGTCAATAGCCCGCAGAAAAAGGAGTTTTCCCAGGTCAACTTCACGCAGGTTTCCACAGACCGAGTTTATTGCCCTCGGTATCCTCCAGCCAAGGAGCGACTGGTAGAACTTCTTTGCTCGGCCGACATCATCCGCCGGGATATCGAACCACCCGATGTTTCTCATGGTCCGGCATCTGTCATTCGCCGGTAATATTGTTTTCCGGTCTTTTCCATTGCTGACAGTTATCTGAGAGGGAAATTCCGAGACTTCATCCGGGGGAAAGAAAGGGACTTCGAATCCACATCACAACCCCTTCCGTGTACGGGAAATCAGGAGGTTAATTTTTCTGTCAATCTGAGTAAGTGTTGATATTGCCAATCACGTTCTTTGGTCGTAGCAATATCGGCATCAGTAGAGTTGGTAGCATCCCGGACAGCGGTAGCAGCGTAAATCGCAGCAGCGAGAGCATGAGCAGGAACATGAGCAGTTGCCAACGCTTGACCTGCGGCACGGGCAGCAGAACGGGCTGCATTATCCTCTTTTACATCACGAGCAGCTGCATGAGCTGCAAGTGCAGTTTTCCGTACATCGGCCATCCTAAACACACCAGTACGTGCCCACTCTCGGCTCGCTTCTATCGCTTTGCGTGGACGAGTATCCTCTGGATATTTTTCCTCAAAGTATGGCAGTGCACGCTCTGCACAGTCAGCCGCCCAGATTGCTAATGTTTTATGGTTAGTCTTACTCACAAGCTCTGCAATTGGCTTGTCCATGTTTGTAACTGCCAATTTTGGTCGTTTCATATTATTACGTAGTCTTTTTACTGATCCTTCACTCTTCGGCCACCATCCCGATCCGGAACGGGTGGAGCTCGGCTTATCTGCATCCCCTCTCCCGTCGCCCTTCCAGGGATGCCACAGAGGCGCCCGGCCCGGCGCCGGCACCGGCAGGAGATACGGTCATTTCCCCTCTCGCGAATAGAACACAACGTCAATATCTGCAGTCTTCGCGATCTCCTCGAAGTCCCTGTCGGCGGTAATGATGGAGCTGGCACGGTGGGCGATGGCAGTACCCGCGATGAGGACATCAAAGGCATTCACCTGGACGCCGAGGCCCGCGAGTTTTGCCGTGATGTCGCTTGCGATCTCTGCCGAGGCTGTATCAACCCCGAGGATATCGACCGTGCCAAAGAAGTGCTGGAAGAACCGCTCCTCCTGCTTTGACCGGAGCCGCTTGATACCGGACATGATTTCATAATACGAGATCACCGTCACGGCCGCTTTTTCCTCTTCGGGTATGTATGACTGAAGATCCCGATCCCGGAAGAAGTCGATGAGGAACGAGGTGTCGAGGACGATCATACCCGCGACCTGCCCGAGGCCCGGAGATCTTTCGTGAACTTCCCGAGGGAATCGAGGATCTCCGATTCCCTCAACACCCCGGCAAACCTGCGGATATCACCGGTTTTTTCCTCGATGAGCCGGTCGATGACGTCGCTGAAGCTGTCATCCTCTTCCTTCAGCCTGGCGAGGGCCTTGTGGGTCTCATCGCGGATGGTGATGGTCTTCATGCATTCATGCATTGGTGCATGAGATATAAAAGATTACGCTGAGAATACCATCCCCCTCCCAGATCGCCCCACCTCGTCCCGGGCCTGGGCCGGGTGAAGCCCCCGGATGTCCCCGACCCCCGAATGGGGTGTGGACCGGCAACGCATCGCGAAGGCCGGAGACCCGATCGTGGACCCGGACACAGCTGCTGATCCAGAGTCCAGGCTCAGAAAGGATGAAGAAGAGTGGGGGGGAAAGCTCGCTCGATACGATTACTGCCTCAGAATTTTTATTATAGCCCCGATAATTTCGTTCATCTTCTTGGGATTCAGGTGACCTACGGACTTTTCAATGAGCGAGGATTCAAATGTGAATATCTTGTTCGGCCGGACCCAACTCTCCATCCTAAGACCTCCAATCTCGAAATCAGTGCTCATCAGAGGTATGGAATATGGGTCATCATATGATCGGCTTGTGATCTGGCAAAGGATGCGGTCATCACCCTGTAATTCTGCAACAACAAGAGCCGGACGTTTCTTTATGCGGGATAAATCTGAAAAAGGAAAGGGAACGATAACTACCTCGCCCTTTACAGATACTCCCAAGCTGCATCCTCCTCGGGCTTCAGCCAGTCGATCGCGAGAGAACGTTCACTCATCAGAGCAGTCTCAGGAATGTCGATCCGCCCTTCCATCTCTATCGATCTCTTCACTTCAGTCTCCCAATCCGTATCATCAACAGCGAGGGGCTCGACTTCCGGTTCCGGGAATTCATCATCCTTCAACTGGAAGAGTTCGAGGGGAATCGGGTGTCCATTTTCCACGTTCTTCCAGAGGTTCAGCCTGTGGGTCAGGGTACTGATAGCGGTCGCTGTGTTCTTCCGCAGGATTTCAAGGATCTGCTTGAACACGTCCTTCTCTCCCCTGCTGAAAAGGGTTCGATCCGCCTTTTGTACGGGCTGGAACCTGTACTGGAACCTCTCCGGGCTCAAGCGAATCCTCGACACCGTGAAGTACGCGTTTGAGCCGGAGGTGAGGGCATAGGCAACCGGAGGAACGGGACCGTGCGGCATCCGTATATACTCATCTTCAAGGAGGGTTTCACCTCGGTGATTGTACATCACGAGATCGGCGAGGAAGACAAACTTCATCAATTTGACCCGGCCGATATCCGGATACTCCTCCAGGGCATAGAGGAGCGCGTTAATCTGTTTCTCCCGTTTCATGGACTACCTCCACCTCCTTTGATTCATAGGTATTCACGGGGGTATTATAAATATCATCGTCTATAAGCGGTGGGAAAGTGTCCGGGGAGGTATCCCGTCCCCGTCGACTCCTTTAGATCATAATTTAACGAGTTTCTGATACTTTTTCGAGTGAACGATCTCATCCGTCTCTTTCAGAAGGGAAACCTCTTCTTGTGTCAGGGTCTTGTCCCGGAGAAGATCAATGATGAGATCAAACTTTGCCTCCACCCGTTCGAGGAGTTCTGTGTCCATGGTTCTCCAGACCTTATATAGGAATGTTCCCAATTAAAAGAATCCCTGATGGTTCAGGATGTATTCTGCTTTCGTAACTGCTACATCCCAGCCACCATCCCGATCCGGAACGGGTGGAGCTCGGGATAACCGATCCCTCCCTTCACGGCCGGGTCGTTCTCGTAGATCCGCTGCATCTCTTCTGCCGAATCCACCCGCCAGACGATGATGCCGATGGCCCCGTCGGTCGCGGCACCGCCCAGGATGATCTTTCCCTGGTCGAAGAGCTGCTAGGTATAGGCCATGTGCTGCCCCATCACGGCCTTCTCCTCCGGGGTTATGGTGGGGAGGAAATCCGGGCGGCGCGGGCGCAGGGTGGAGAGGAATTCTAAAGGAGGGATCCCAATCGATGATTGGGAGGGTGTGGCTTATAATTTTACATCTGAAAGAAAGGCACTTTCATACTGGATCAGGATATCTTTTCTCTGACCACCACGATAAATCCGATTAGGATAAAATATAGAAGGTAGATTCTATTCGAGAGAATGTAATCCCATGGCGAAACAATCGAAACTAATCCCAGAGGCAAGGCCGTTTCTGAAATGGGCAGGGGGCAAAACTCAGTTACTCAGGGAATTTAATAAGCGATTTCCCAACGAATTGAATAATAAAGAGATTACTAGATACGTCGAACCATTCGTTGGTGGTGGAGCCGTATTTTTTTCTATCAATCAACGCTTTTTATTTGAGGATTGTTACATCTGTGATATCAATGAAGAGCTGATTCTCTCTTATCGAGTGGTAAAAAAATCGGCAAAGCAACTGATTGATAAATTAGGCATGTTGGAATCAGAATATTTATCAAAAAATGAAGATGGTCGAACACTCTTCTACTATCATATTCGAAAATCATTTAATCATGGAGAATCAGGAATAAATTATCAGAAATACCAGAAGCAATGGATTGACAGAGCAGCTCAACTTATTTTCTTAAATCGTACATGCTACAATGGTCTCTTCAGAGTCAATCGGCGAGGGGAATTTAATGTTCCATTTGGTAAATATAAAAACCCAGAAATTTTAAATGAGAATATTCTAAAAAATGACTCAGTTCTTCTTAAAAAAACACAAATAATATTAGGCGATTTTACGAAATGCAAAAAATATGTCAATTCTCATACCTTTGTTTATTTGGATCCACCATATCGGCCTCTTAATGTGACGTCTTCCTTCACATCATATTCAAAGGATGGTTTCTCAGATAATGATCAAATTCGGCTAGCAAAATTCTTCAAGGAATTGGATAATAAAGGCGCAAAAATTATGCTCAGTAATTCCGATCCGAAAAATGAGGATCCCAAAGATAGTTTCTTTGATGATCTTTATTCAGATTATACGATTGAGCGAGTCCCTGCTAAGAGAAGTATCAGTTGTGTCGGATCTGGCCGTGGTGAAATTAATGAATTAATCATTACCAATTATCGTTGAAAGACATGGTTGGGTATGGCTCTAAACGACGAAGCTTGGGATAAAATATTCACAGTTCTCCATCTTCTCGATGATATCGACCATCAGGGTTTCGTTTATGTTACAGCAGATGATTTAAAACGGGCTAGCGGCGGAAGGGAACCACGACTTCTGGCCAAAATCGATAGGAAAAATCTTCGTCCAAAAATTTTTGAAAGTCATCAATTATCGATTCTCCCCGTTGAAAATGGGAAATATATAATTTTCAAAGATGAGTTATTGAAAACATATTTTTCTCTTAAACCTGTTTTATCAGCAATCATCCCAGAAGAATATCTCCCTGGTCGAGACTTCAGTGAATATCAAAGTCTCGACATTCAGAATATCTCTTCCGAATCACAAGCAATTGATTATGCCAATCTGGTTTCTCTCCTTAAAACCTTCACAAATGAGCGTGAATTGAATCTCACTATCCGGGGAAGGCAACGTTCTGGATCTTTTTCTGTGAGAATCCCGATAAATCATCATATTGTCAAGGTCTCTGGAGTACAGATAGAAGTTGACGCAGGCTACGAAAGTCCTAAAAGAATCTATTTGTTTGAAGCAAAGATGGGGCGGGTTGAAGATTTTAATATTCGCCAGCTCTATTATCCGTATAAAAATTGGACTCAAAAAACATTAAAAGAGGTTATACCTCTATTTTTTATTTATACTAACGGGCTCTTTTATATTATACAATTTGCATTCGGTACTGAATATGGTGAATTGCATTTCATTCGAGGAAGATGTTACACTATCAACGAGCCTGTGAAACAGCGTATCACACTACAAAATCTTATTCAATCAATCGATATCGAGTCAGAACCTGCAGTTCCCTATCCTCAAGCAAATGACCTCGATAAAGTGATTGACCTGGTAACTAATTATCCAAATGGGCTCACAAATAAAACTGCGATTGCTGAATTTTTTGAATTTGATGAACGCCAAGGTGATTACTACGCAAATGCCGCTATTTATCTTGGCTTGCTCAAGAGAGGACGGCCTCGGTCTTCTGAATTTGAACTTACTAGAGAAGGAGAATTTATTTCTACTTCGCAGAACCGATCTCAAAGAAATTTTATCCTTTTACAGCAACTTTTAAAAAGCCCAAGTTTTAATGAAATCATAAAGCTCAGTAACGAAAAAAGATGGAATTTAACCGCTTCAGATACAGAAATACTTATTCCAATTATTCAAAAAAATACAGGATTAAATGAAACGACAGCACGAAGACGAGCCTCTACCGTTTTTAGTTGGTTAAAGTGGATAAACGACACAATGGAATTCATATATTGATAAGTATATACTTTCACGATACGGCATCAAAATATAAATCGATTCATGTCGTATGAAAAATAAAAACCGTCTATCCATCGGTGATGGTTGGTTATATCGATGACTCCATCAGAACAATGGTTCGATTTCGACGAAACTGAATATTACGAGCAGCAAGGAGATCATCAAAAACTAAAACACCAATTTATTGAGACCTATATGCACATTTGGGTTGAAAATGTGGGTTATCATTCAAAACACAACATCCCAACTGTTGATTTTTTCGACTTATACGCGGCAAGTGGATGGGCGACAAATGAAGATCAAACTGAGACATGGCATGGATCAGCCCTGATCCTAGCGAAAAGTTTCGGAGAATATCCTAACTCAAGACTTCTTTTTCTTAATACATATAATGAAAATAAAGAAATAGAGGACAGACAGGCAGAAATACTCAAAAAGAGTATCCAAGAACTGGAGGATTGCCCTCATGTCTATCCTAACACTTATTTTTGCCGTAAAGAAATATTAGAAGCCACATCTGATGCAATATCGGAGCTTAATAGAGCTTTTCCAAGTGTTTGGATATTAGACCCTTACGCTCCATCCCAACTACCTTGGGAGGTTATCCAATCGATTTCCACTGCAATTGGAAACTACCTTAATAGAAAAGGGGAACAAGTTGAAAGAAGACCAGAGATTATTATCACCCTCATGACTTCAGTTCTCCAACGGTTCTCCGAGTTAAAACCCGACATGATTAAAATCGCATTCAATATGGATGAAGAAGAATGGAGAGAACGATTCTCGTATTATGCGAAACTGTGGAAATCACGTAGAATTGAACATCCGACACGCCATGTTGTTCTCGATATTTATCTAGAAAAACTATCCGAATATTATTACCTTCCAATCCTTGTCATTCTAGTTCCAGGTAAACAAGGCCAGATAGTATACGCCATGATTCATTGTACAAATAATCCTGCAGGACATTATCTAATGAAGAAAAAACTTACTGAAGGCTTCGGGGGTTACATTGTATACGAATGGGGAAAGGGAATAGGATTAAAACAAATTCTTACCGGTGGGCAAAAAACATTAGATCATCATTTTCAATAATTATTTAGATCTTTTTTAATATAGTAGTGCTTTTTGTAGGTGTTCAGACGTTGAACAATGGCGTTCTTAAATTGCCTCCAATCCACACTTTTCTGGTGTGGGTGATAATTCAATTTACCGACCTTATAAAAATCTACAAATTCATGAGTGAGTTCAATAAATTCCAATGCATCCTCAGGGAACCATACGGGTTCTAAAGAAATATAGGTAAATATCCCCATATCATGCGCTTTTATTATTGATTTTATCCTTTCAGATGTGGGGGCAGCGAAGGGTTCTATTATCTCTCGATCTTCATCTCTCATGAAAACAAGTGTTGTGCCATATTCGCTTAATTCGGAATTTTTCGCAAGTAAATCAAAATCTCGCTCAGATCTTTTGCCGCCTTTAGTAAGAATTGAGACCTTTAGGCTATTATCATGTAATATTTTTATGGCTTTTCTTGTAAGTTGCTCTTTTTCATCAATGTGTTGATATGGATCGGTTGTGAATGACAATAAAATAGGACGTTTCTCGCCAATATTTCCCAATTTAATTGCATCTTTTTCAAATTTGGTTATAACATTGTCACGGACGGATGACTTTACGAATTCACTACGAGATCTTTTCAATGCTAAGGGGGCGTAGCAATAAATACATCCATGTGAACAGCCCTTGTATAAATTTGCTGCTAATTCAGAATATTCACGGGCTCTGCCTTTTGATTCATAGATTATTTGGGTAGTTTGTTTGGGAAATGATAATGGCGGAAAATGTCTAAAACTCCCGGCCTGTTGCATTTCTATGGGCCCCAAATTAAAATAGGGTGTCAGTATTAAAGTATTTTGCTTTTTTGAATGGTTTTGCGTGCCAATCATTTTGTTAATATATTTATAATATAATTGTGAAATCTTGCCGTGGGGAGTGTGAAAGTATGAATCCAATACCCGCTAAAGGATAAATTTTTAAAAAAAATTATTTGAGATGTTACTTCTCACACTACCTTCCCCACCCTCTTCTCCATCTCCCGGATCCTACATGGCCCGGTCAATGGACCCGGTCACCTGGTCCGCGGAGGGGACCACGTACGCGTTGATGTTCCGGGCCGCCCGGCTAACCGGGGCCTGGGCGTGAGCGAATACACCGATGGTCCTCGCTCCCATAGCACCCCCACCTGGCCAAGACCTAGATGTTGTGATGGCCTCGAAGGATGAAATAATTAAGAACTAGTAGAGGGGATTTGCTTTAAAATTGCTATTTCTTTAAAAATTGTCCACAAATAAGTCAATCTTCTGCAAATTGCCATGGAATAAAATAAAACAATGAAAGTTACTATCAAAATCCATACAAATATACTTATAAGAATATCTCCCACGTCGAAAAAGAGTATATTAACCAGGTTAGATCCGTTTCCCGCTATGAGAGTAGCAATGATCGAAAGACCAATAAAGTCGACACTAAGAACTATACTTAAATCCTTAAGAAATTCTTTGAATAAAGCCAATCGATTATTGCATATCCTGATGAATTGCTCCAATTCATCCTTAGTCAGCTTTTGGGCATCAAAGTCATTCATAATGAGGTGATAAACGGGTTTAAAGTCCAATACAAACGTCCAGTAGAAGGTTCTAAGTTCCTTATGGATTTTTTCGTCACATTTCTCCAGTAAATCTTCAACTTTAGACATCTGTTTGGTTTAATATATTTAATCATATTAATATTTTGCTCATACCCCGTCCACCCCGGTACACCCGGCTAGGGCCTGGGCGGGGGAAAAACTCCGAAGGTCCCTGTCTCCGCCATCACCCAGCACCGGGGTGACGATGACCTGCATTCCGACGGCCAACGAGATCACCAGAATCTTCATCGGCCGGAGAGCAAACCGATCCGGAACGGGTAGATCTCGGGATACCCGATCCCTGCCTTCACGACCGGGTCGTTGTTATAGATCAGCTGCTGAGAATACCTTAATCAGAAAACCGGTAATTGTTCAACTTTTATATTTCTGTTGATCTCTCTTCATCCGGCATATCACTCTTGTTTTCTGCACCTGTGATGTTATTCTCTGTGCCATCTTCCTCTCATTCAAGACATATTCGATGGATCTTTCTTACTGCATTTCTTCAGAATTATCGGTTTTTTACCACGAGTGACCAATAGTCCCTCATGGACCATGATCGATGCAATAGCAGATGCATGGCGGGGCGTGAATGAGGAGATATTGTTCCTGATGAATGCTCCCAACCCACCAGGATTTGGGTCGGTCATGCTCGCACCAAGGGGATACCAGTTATTTGTATCAATAAAGAAACCTTCAAGAATGGTTTGTATCACCTCGTTGGATATAGTAAATTTTGTATTACCCCAGATGACATATCTGCCTGCCGGATCCGGGTACACAATAATAGTTTCCCCGTGACCGCTCAAGGGTGAAGTTTGATACAATCGACTTGAATCATTTCTTAGTATAGGTGATTCTGTATTTTGGGTGGGGGAAGAAATCGTGTTATTCGTTGGTTGATAGAAACATTTGTCGATGACGAGTCCGAGTGGGCGTTCCTTTGGCGAATAGGAAGTTCTATAATCCATTCCTTGCCGGGGCAACGAAATTAAATGTTGATTAAATGGTAATTGATCCTGGGGAGACTCGAGAATCCGCATCGTCGGCATTGTAAAATGATCATCTTCCATGCACTTGAGAAACCCTTTTCGTAATGTTTTAAGAAGTCCAAAATAATCTGTATAGTACATATCGAAGTAATCGTTCATTTTTACTAGGGATGCTGTATCATATGGGACACAAATATCGGGAAGCAGAAGGCAGTATTGTTTTGCTTTATAAATACTGGTTCCTTGCACCGGAAACGACCAACAATTCCTAAAAAAATCGCTTGCCCATCCATCACAAAATAATGTTTTTCGATGTTCCGTGGCATTTTTTGAAAGGAGGGTCCAATTACTTTTTAAGGATTTTAATACCGAAAAAGCCCCTATTGCTCGGGTATTGAGGGATCCTGAATATGTTCCGTTCAGTGAATTCAGGATTGGCCGATGTTGATTTTTATCGACAAATGTACGAAGAAAGCCAGGAACGAAGTCATTAAATTGTAAATTCTTTTTCAATTTCCAATGGCGAGTACAACCGAACCTTTTACAGCTGCATGTATTATCACATGTGCAGGGGACATATTCCCAGAGCTCCACCAATGTGGCCTGTTCCTGAATTGGATATAAATTGCGATTTTGTGCTGCCTGGGCATTTGACCAGTCAATTTTCTTTTTCATCCAAGATTTAGTACATTCGTGAGCCACTCAAATCTCCTCACCTTGAATTCCTCTTGAATAAATATTAAAGACGAGGCTTTCTGTGTGGGCTAAATCATATCAATAGTCGATTTAATGATCTGAAAACTAAACTCATAAACATTTTTCGCATCTGAATCGGAAATTCGGTTACCAGTATGCACTAACTTATTTCTTTTCGTATTAAATTCAGATAGAAATGTATACTCCGCATCCTTCAATATTTCATTGAGGCTAAGAACCTCAATTTTATTTGCTGTTGACCATTTTTCGGGATTTCGAAATTTTTTTGCTCTATTCTTATTAATCTTTTTTTCCATTAAGAATTGATCAAATTTCTTCGTGATCATCTTTTCGATAATCAACCAACTAAAAATAAAAGCCTGAGAATATTCGGAGTTTTCCAAATGAGAAAAAGCCTCTAATAAGAATAGTAAAGAATCGTTTAAATCTCCATTCTGCCAGACTTTTTCGGCTATTTTTAAAATATTTTCCATGGTTGCAAAATTAATTTTCGTTCTTCTCAACCCTCCGAAATTTCGTGGAGAATCTCTTTTAGAAACAGAAAGTTTCCATTGATAAGAACCTAAAGATTTGCCGATAGGATTATAATTAGAAAGCCTTTTGGTCTCTAACATTTCTGATGTTCTGACAGGATATGCTTCAATATTAAAAAGTAATGATACGCCAAAAATCGTATTCAATATTTTTTTCGCTTCTGCTTCAGCCGTTGTTTCGATCAGTACCACTCCATATCGGTCATAATATCCTACTTTTTGATCGAAAATAAATTGATATTCATATTTTGGATATTCCAAAATATTCGGACCCTGTAATTTTTCTTGAAAACTTAGTTCTACATTATCTCCTATCCGAACTCCGGGATAATAATACGCACCAAATATTGTGATGTACTCCTTTGTATTCACAGAATCGAAAGAGATTTGAGATTCAATAATTGCTCCATTTTTAATTTTCATCGCTTGCTGCTTTGCATATTCGATATCACTTATCCTTGCAAGATCCTGAATCTTAACTTCAGTAATACTTCCATAATAGAGAGCACAATAATCATGATCGCCCAGCGGAAAACTGAATATCAAACCCTTAGGAACGGAATGCAATGGTAGATTTTGTATAGATCGCAGAAAATTATCAAATACCCCAACAAATAGGTCTGAATATTTATGTTCTCGATCTCCGATATCAGTATCAAAAAATGAATCTAATTCATGATCAATAGGTGCCTTTTTTTGCCATCTTGGTTCTTCCATTATTTTTATAACATTTTGAATTATCTCGGAATGATTGTAAGGACCGTTAATGATTATTTCTCCATCATTGCGATTAGAATCGTGGAAAAGAACAAATAATTGATATTCAACCGGCTTGGACGCCCAAAATATCTCAATTTGGGAGGGATCTGTAAATAATGCATTTGGACTTAGATATTTTCTCTCCAATTTGGTCAATTTAGCATATTCTCCTCTAAAAGTACCTATTGCGGTTAACATCCAATTTTTTAATATTTGTATCTGGTCATCACTAGTATCCATTGACAATGCCATAGTATTGCATAAAGAATAAAAACTTTGTCTAAATCGAGTAATAAAAAAATACATAATCACTTAATTTGAGAGAGAAATTTTCCGAACTCACGTTTAAATACTCATGAAAAAGAGTGATCCTACATAAAACGAGATGATATCTCATGCTCCAGCAATCTATAATGCGATCTCAAAACGTGGCTGAGCTCGTTTTCGAAAAAGAGTGCTGGAAGATGGCGGATAAACTCCGTGCAATTGATAACGATCACGGCAAAGAACATGCGGGCAATTTCCATCTGTGTTTGAAGGCAGATCACATCTTCGCCAATTTACTCTTAAACATGAGTGACAGGCTTAGGATACTCCTGCGAGAAAATGAGCTCTGGAAAAATTGTGTTCTGACTGCAGTCAAAGTCGAGCGTGATACTCTCCCAAAAGAAAAATGGAGCTGCAATGGCCTCTCTAAATCGCTGGCATGACGTTACTGGTCCCTACCTTCCGGCCACCATCCCGATCCGGAACGGGTGGAGCTCGGGATACCCGATCCCTGCCTTCACGGCCGGGTCGTTCTCGTAGATCCGCTGCATCTCTTCTGCCGAATCCACCCTCCAGACGATGATGCCGATGGCCCCGTCCGTGGCGGCACCACCCAGGACGATCTTACCGGTCGAAGAGCTGCCTGGTATAGGCCAGGTGCTGCCCCATCACGGCCTTCTCCTCCGGGGTCATGGTGGAGATGAAATCCGGGCGTTTCGGGCGGAGGGTGGTGAGGAAGGAGAGGCTCACTGGCACACAGCGCCTCTGCTGTCGGTCTTCTGAGGAGTCAGGTCATCATCCTTGTAGATATTCACCGTATAGGATCTCTGGTTATTGAAATAATTCTTGAGAGGACAGTTATCGCTTCCCGTGTCGACAGTCCATGTCGTGGTCTCGGGCTGGCCCTCCCCCCGGACACAGGTGCTGCCCACGGCAATGAGAGCCCCCTTCTTCAGGGTCCATGCGCCGCAGGTGAACGTATCATCGGACCACGCAAGGATGGGGAGCTCCAGCCTCGCCCCGACGGGTCCCCTCGCCGTGCCCCGGGAGGATATCCTCACGCAATCACTCTTGACGCCATAGTCCCCTGTTTTGACAGTCCAGGTACAGTTCAACGGATTCATCTTCACATCGAATGTCTCTGTCTCCGGGGTCGTGGGCGGTACGGTCGGCGGACTGGGAGTTGTCCCTGGAATGGTGGTCGGCGGACTCACTGTGGGTGTCGTCCCTGGAGTGACTGGCTCAACACCTGGCTGCTGCACGCAGCCGCTGACAAGGACAGCGAGAATGATGGCTGCGACAGCAATCCCGAAGCCGAGGTTTTTGGATACCATTAGAGGTACTCACCAACTTCATCTATTTCTAATCGACGGAAAAATGCCAGTCCTCTCTTCTGCCGATTCTCCCCTCCACACGATGATGCCGATGGCCCCGTCCATGGCGAAACCGGCGAGCACGATCTTTCCCTTGTCGAATAGGACCTTAGTATAGGCTCGGCGCTGATCGCTGGAGGTTATTCCGAAGGGCCGACTCACCCAGGAAGCGGTTCGATAAAAACAGGGCTCCCTGTTAATGTGATTTGATTCGCATTCCTTGTTTCTTCATTGCCCTCATAGTCTGTTACCCTAACGGTTCCTGATATCTCGCTCGGAACAGCGCAGGTTCCGGAATCGCACCATAAAACATACGCAGGGTCTTTCTGTGAAAAAGAATATTTGTACTGGCCGGCTGCGAGTCTGGTGATTGAATCGAAGTGATCGAGTTTTTCGATCATTAATTTATACGTTGTAAACGCCTTTTTCTCACTGTTATCTTCGTTCAGAAGGCCGTTATGTTCAAACATATCAGGTATTCCCGGGACAAAATCGATATCAAAAAGATAATAATAGATCTTACTGTATCCCGCGGAAAACATCATCGTCAGATACTTGATTGAATCCTGCGCCTGTTTCGATTCACTGGTGCCCAATACCCACGTCTTCCCCTTCTGGACAAATGGCTCACTGGGGATCCCGGTCTCGGTGGAAATGATCTCCACTCCCGGGCATGATTGTTTCCATGCAGCTAAACCATGATCTTCAAATTCCCTGAGTTCATCCATGGTTTCGCTGTGATACTGGTGAAGGTCCAGAAAATCAGCCTCATCGCATACGCCTGCTATCGCAGAAAACCACTCGTCATCTGGATCCGGCCCGGTAAGGGAAATCCCGACCTTGCATCCTGGACCGCGGCTCTTCATGACCCGTGACGTCAGCGTGAACAATCTGACGTAATTCTCCGGTGTATCCCCCCAGAATTGAGGATGATCCGCCTCATTCAGCACTTCCCAGTAGGTGACGTCGGGATACTGCTCCAACAAGTATGCAAGGTACTCTTCATACAGTGGAACATTTGCAGGATAATCGAAACTCAGAAGATCCTTGACATCTTTCGGCCGTTTTCCATACGAGCCGGGGGAGACGCTGAACAGTATCTCATAATTATCTGCATAAAATCCGTCGGCCGTATCCTTTCCAACGATACCTTCCCTGGTCCCGGGTTCACAATAATAGATATATCCGCCCTTGCATTCATTTTCACACTTCAGTTCCCTGCAGCAGCTCTTGCATGAATCTATGCTTGCCTGATCCCCTTTCGCGATTTTCCAGCCATACGCATCCGGTCCGATATTGATCCTTGAGTAGATGTCTCCGAGTTCTGATATCCTGGACTTCAGGTCAATTCTTCCCACATGTATCCCGAAACGACTCTCTCCGCTCACGGCAGGAGGTTCGGTTGGCGGTGTGATCGGTGTATCGCAATCTCCCGGACAATTTTTCCAGTTCTCTCTCTCCCCGCACGTTCCATCTCCACATTTATCTGCTGATTCAGGTTCAGGGGGTTTTGAAACCAAACAACCAGTAATACTGGCCAGCATCAGAATAGAAATCGCAATGAAAAAGAATGGCTTTCTCTGACTTTTTTGGGCCATATTTCCCTTTACTCCTCATATGACCTGTTCAACATAAATATCTGCTTCACCATCCCTGCTTCTGCCGAATCCACCCTCCCCACGATGACACCGATGGCTCCGTTCGTGGCGACACCGCCCAGGACGATCTTTCCCTGGTCGAAGAGCTGCCGGACATAGGCCTGGTGCTGCCCCGTCACGGCCTTCTCCTCCGGGGTCATGGTGGCGAGGAAGTCCGGGCGTTTCGTGCGGATTTTAGGATTATCGCCACTTTCGACCTTCATGCGAAAAAAGTAGATACTTTATCTCGGCAGGATCATATTGTGTATCGAATGAGGTATGGCAGTTACCTTATTCCGTGAGTGGCTGTAGAAAGCGGGAGGGAACGTGAATGGTACCTGTTGAAATTCCAAATGGGATTTTTTATAACGGCGATTGTATTAGCGGCGCAAAGGAGCACATTCCCCCAAATACTATCGATTTAATCATAACCGATCCCCCATATGGAATCAATGGGGACATGTTGCATCAACACTACAACAGGAAAGAACAGTTTGTAGTTGAGGGTTATGTTGAAGTCCCTGAATCAGAGTATGGTGAATTTAGTTATAAGTGGATACAAGAAGCTGAAAGGATCCTTCGACCTGGTGGTTCCATATTCATAG
>Ga0315288_10005738_pt1 | contig 15766 bp, 23 predicted proteins | sample YL17G11_20_MG_FD_203454 | JGI IMG/M metagenome (GOLD analysis project Ga0315288, IMG submission 203454) | Sediment microbial communities from Yellowstone Lake, YNP, Wyoming, USA - YL17G11_20 | ecosystem: Environmental > Aquatic > Freshwater > Lake > Sediment | place: USA: Wyoming | collected...
AAATTCGACCTCATTTCATCCTGGTTAGAATTAATCCGTCAGGGGAAAATAACGAAAGAACAACTTGACTTTAATTTAAACCATTTAAATAATGTCTGTGAACAAGTCACACAAACATTTTGCGTACATAAACCTCCAAGAAAATAATAAAATGTATACACATCCTATTGACAAACAACTAAATTATATGCTCCACGGAAACTTTTCCAAGGGGTGGGCTATCTCTGAAAAACTTCAACAGGAAACACCAGACGATTCTCGACATTTATTTAATCGCGGTTGGTTTCTTCTTAATCAAGGAAAATTCCAAGAAGGATACCAATCACTAGAAGCAGGTCGTTATTTGAATACATATGGTTCTGGTCATATTGGTACTCAAAAACCAATATGGAACCCAGCCGAAATGGATTTAGAAGGAAAGCGAGTGATCTTAGCCCTAGAAGGCGGTTATGGGGATGAGTTAATTAACGTTAGATTTGCAACACCACTTGCTGAGCTTGGAGCGACCGTAATTGTTCGTGCTAGTGAAGCAATTCATTGTTTAGTAAAACGCGTCGAGGGTGTTTCAGAAGTTGTTACCCCATATCAAGTTCGCGATGTTCATCACGATTGTTGGATACCTGGATTTAGTGCAGGATGGCTACTTGGGTATGACTTCACAACTCTTATCAATACCCCATATCTAACACCTCATCCTCTATCTGTAGAAATATGGAAAAACGTTATCAAAACTGATAAATTGAAGGTTGGTATACGTTGGAGCGGTAACCCCGAATTTGAGCATCAACAATTTCGTAAGTTTCCTGTTGAACCTCTTTTGGACCTCTCGAAGAACAAAAAGGTACAATTATATAGTTTACAACGAGATAATGACCTTCGTGAACTTCCTTCTGATATCGTTGACCTACAACATCTTCTGATTTCATGGGAAGATACAGCTGCGGCAATTGCAAATATGGATCTAGTAATATCATCATGTACGGCAATAGCACATCTTGCTGCAGCAATGGGAAAGCCGACCTGGATACTTGTTCCAATTCTTCCGTATCATACTTGGGCATACCAAGCTCCTGAATCTCGCACATCTCCATGGTATGGAGATAACGTTCGATTATTCCGACAAACAAAGTATGAATCATGGGACAAATCATTTTCTATGCTCCGTAAAGAATTCCGAGCACTATCTGCTGTGCCAGAAGAAGTCGTAAATCTAGACGACTTAATTGTAAAAGCGGGCGAGCAACAATCTAGGACAAAACGTCCTTCAGTTACCTTACCGCCCACAGGCAAAACAACGTATTCTTCATAATATGACTAGCAAAAAGTACGGTATCGGTCAAGCTGTTAAGGATGTTGTTACAGGCAATGCTCAATACGTATCTGCAGAAGTATCACAAAAACGTCTCGCAACTTGTAACACTTGCGACAAAAAGAACAAACTAACGAATACATGTGTTATGTGTGGTTGCTTCATTCCTTATAAGATCAAATTTTCAAAAGCCAGCTGTCCTGCTGGTAAATGGCACGCGGTAATAATCCGTTGATTTCTCAAGAAGGTTAAGATATAATATATCGATGGATATCGATATCGACCTACATTCCGACTTTGATGCAATTAAAATCTTTCCGAACGCAGTTGTTGCGTCTCGTGTGCAACAGAACGAACTTATTAAGCACAACGTTGGTGTATACTTTCAGAACATAGCAAAAGATTCTGTCACTGATTTATCTGCAATTCCTTATCAACAAGCAGAGGATCTTGGATACTTTAAGGTGGATTTCCTCCACCTAACAGCACTTGATCTATTTGTAACAAAACAAGAAGTAAGAGTTCTTGCTCACACCGAACCAAACTGGCAACTATTAATGTCTCCAGTTTGTGTTAAGAAACTATTCCATCTAAAGAACCACTTCGATGTTGTTGAACTTATAAGACCAAAATCCGTTCTGGAGGTAGCTGATTGTCTTGCAATCATACGACCTGGAAAGAGACAACTACTTGCTCCATACTTAAAGGATAGAACTGCAATAAGACAAGAACTATATCGAAAAACAGAAGATGGATACTACTTCAAAAAATCACACGCACTGGCCTATGCAACTACAATCGTTCTTCAACTACATCTAATCAAAGCGGGTGCCTTATAAATACACGATCGAAAAGGAAATACTATGGAACTTCGTGAATTTATGGTCAGCAATCCGTACAACCTCACAGAACATCAAAGAGAGGTTCTCGCACGTGTTGCGGCTGCTCCTGCCGCCGATGATGGATTTAAGAAAGTGTATCTCGGTGACGAAAAGCTCGAAACAGCAAAAGACCTTCTAATACAAATTGGTTATCTAGAGGTTGATCCTAATACTGGACGTCTTCGTCCTACAGATGATGGTAACTCTGCGATGGAAGAAGAGGGTGTCACAGATGAAACAGGTCAACTAACAGATCACGGTCAAGAACTTGCCTACAAGCGCGGTCACCTCCCACCACAACCAAAGAATGCTGGTTGGGGTCCAATTCCATCTGTAACAGGAATGGAAGGAAACCTACCGTTTCGGAACGAGGGTGCCAAGGTAACATTCAAACAATTCTGTAAATTAATTGATGAAGGTGCACTACAACAGGATGATAAAGATTTACCTCCAAGACCTATAGATAAATTTTATGATAGGTTTCAAAAAATTGCAAATAAAATGACACCTAAAGAACGAAATGACATAGAATCTTTGTTTCAGGATTATGATTTCAGTGAATGGGATCCAGAAGAGATTCTCGACGATATTGAAAACGATCTAGACTTTTATGAAAACCGTGGTACTGGAGCACAAAAGGGGTTACCAAGACGTTTACCTACTAGACGCTAATACGACCAATATTTCCAAAAATTTAGATTCGTACACTGAGTAGTTTTTCACGAATTTCAACCGCTGTTGGGATCTCTCGACGTTTCCTTCGACGTACCTTAATAACTTCATCCATCGGATATACATATAGTGGACCAACTACACGTGTTATTGAGTCATTATTGTACGTTTTATAAATCCGACATGTTTCATCATTGAGACCCTGTCTGGAAAACTCAATCGATAGTGGATATCGATTGCGATTATCTTCATACCACTCAGATGCTACCGTAATCACCATCTCCTCATTAACACCTTCAGGTCCACATAAATCAAGAACGTATGCTTTGACGTTGTTAGTATCAACATTGTCAACTATCGTTATCACATGTCGGTATTTGTGGAGGATTAATGTTATAAACGGATATCCATCATAATCAACCGGATGTGTTTGGACGAGAAAAGGAAGAGACCTTCTAATTGTTTGTTCTGCTGTTAATTCCATTTGAACTCCTTCATTGGTTATTTATCCGGCGTCTGTTAATGTTTAACATATTTGTGTGTATTTCGGGTGTTTAGAAAGTCCAACAATAAATACACGAACAAAAAGGAAAGCAATGTTAACTTTTCGCGACTATTTGAGAACAAATCGATCCAGCACACACCACAAGCGTAGGCTGCAAAAGTTTGCTGGGTCACAAACGGGAATGTATACAGCAACAATTCCACCAGATGATCTTGAAGATGATCTTGAAGATGATCAATTTGGTGCAGCAGGAAGTCAGGCTGGCCGTGGAGCAGTAAAGCGCGGTAGTCCACAAAATAATATCGACAAGGAAGCAATATCAGTTGGCTGGGAGAATCAAGAAGAAGATCCAGATCAGGAGATCAACACCGATAATCTCGTTCCAGAAGTTCAACCAACAGATGACACATCGTACGAGGAAGAACCTAATCCTGATATTGAACCGCAGGATCCAAATCGTCAAGGACTAATTCGTACTGTACCAGATGCACACCTCGTATACAAACGTAATGCTGATGATGGCACATTTGAAGAACTATGGGTATATAATATTGGTCGTGATTTTACAGATGGTACAAAGATTCGTGAAAACATTCTTTCGGGAACAGACGTTCAAGTGACAAAGGTAACATCCGAAGATGGTTCACAACAAGTCAAACTGTGGACAACGGGTAATGTACAGATGATGCAAATCAGAGGTCTACCAAACTAATGAAACCAAATAAGCCACTGGGTCCTATTGATGTGGCAACAAGTGATATCACTCCAATAACACACCAGAAAATTGATAAGGTTACTGGACACGATTGGGCTAACCTTCCTTCGTCACATTTAATAGACCAATTAACAACACTTCACAGTCGAAGGATTACGTTGCTTGGTTTGGGTAAGGATACAGCTGCACAACAAATTCAATATGGTATCGATAGTCTACAAAAAGCTATTGACAACCGATTGAGATTTGAGGAAAATCTAACAAAGAGTAAGAATTCATATTATAACGCAACAGGTCAGCAAAATGATGACGAACAATCTCCATAATATAATAATGCAACAAATTCAGGACATCATACAAGAAACACTACAATACGATACTAAACGAAGAACAGCTAAGACCGAAACAAAACGAAAATACTATCTAAAGAAACAACTAAAGAACAATAAAATTCTTGCTGATCTTCTTCCAGTTGCTGAGAAAGCAAAACGTCGCGATCAAACAACAGCAACTTCAAATGAACCTATTTCACCAACTACTGTCGAACCAATAATGCAAGTTCCATTTCTATCTGTTCCAGAAGAGATTGAGCAATAATCGTTGTCTCCCTAAAGTAGGTTCCAGTATAATAAAAAGAAAAGGAATGTCATATGCTTGTAGCAATTTCTGGTTCTCAAGGATCTGGTAAGACCACTGTTTTAAATAAGCTAGAACAACAAGGGGCACAAACGATCGCTCGAAAGACATCCCGGTCGATTCTTACAGAATGGGGTGTTACCCTTCATCAAGTTAATAATGACCATGACCTAACGATCAAATTTCAGGAAGAGATCATTAAACGTAAGTACGAGGATGAACAAAATGCAAAATATGATACGGGGGTTTGGTATACTGAACGAACGTTTGCTGACTTGTTCACATATTCTCTAATCAGTCTCGGAAAGGACAATGAATATAGTGATTGGCTGAATGGTTACTATATGAGGTGTATGTTCTACCAACAGTCTTATTGGAAAGTATTTCTACTTCCAGCTGGTTATTTTGCACCTGAACATGATGGTGTTAGAGGAAGCAATGTCCACTATAGCAATATGGTTGACATAACCTTACAAGAATACACAAAGAGAATGACACATCCAAGTAAACTAAGCACTATCACAACACCAGTACTCGACGAACGAATCGCCGTAATTGATTATCAGACAAGACTATGATTGAAATTAAACCTAATTCAGTAGAATTCGGATATCAAACCAAGATGAGCCATCTTGATTTTGAGTACGACAAACAATACTATCCTGATGATGCTGACCTTCCTGATCCCCAAATTGACCCTGTAGTTTCGGGTGCTCGTGTACCATTAAATAAAGTCGGTGTCACGGGTGTCGATCTTCCCATGAAGTTTATGAGACGAGATGGTACAGTACAAGAACTTCATGTTAAGGCTTCTTTATATGGATCGTTGGACGATCCAAATGCAAAAGGTCTAAATTTATCAAGGTTTCCAATCATAATGCACGAAGAGATTGCAAACCATATGTCAATTGAAGGTCTCAAGGGAGTCTTACAAAGACTCGCTTCGAGACAAAAATCCAAACATGCTTATTGCAAACTGCGGTTTAAATATCCTTGGGTCCAAGAAGCTCTCCGGACACGCAAAGAGCTGCCAGACACCGCAAACGAACAGGAGGTCTTCAAGGTCGTCGAAGGTGTATCTCTAAGTCACGAAAAGATGCTTGGATACATCTTCTATGATTGTATTCTAGAAGGACAATGGCACGAGGGGAGGTACAAGTTCTTCCTCACAGTTGATTATGTCTATTCTAGTACTTGTCCGTGCTCTTTTGAACTTGCACAAGATGCAACACTACGAAGAGGAAAGGCTGCAAATGGTCACTCACAAAGATCAATTGCAAAAATAACAGTTGAGTTCAATCCTGATAACAACATTGTATGGATTGAAGATGTTGTCGAACTATGTCGAACACAGATTCCAACAGAAGTCGTTATCATCTGTAAGCGTAGAGATGAACAAGCATTTGCGGAATTAAACGGATCAAATCTTATGTTCACCGAAGACGCATCAAGACTATTATACCAAGGACTCGATTGGTGGTATGATAAACAGAAAATTCTTGACTTTAGCATTGTCACCGAACACCTCGAAAGTCTTCATCCGTGGTCAGCAACGGCTGTGGTATGTAAGGGAATATTGAACGGATTACGATGAAGTCTTGTATCATACATTTATTAAAAAGAAAAATTCAACCTAACAATCTATAGGAGTATAAAATGTTACAACCGCAATATTTAATCGAAATTAGAGACCCACTTAAGACAACCACTATTCTACAATCTATTACTATTATAGATTCAGTTGATTTGGTTCCTACATACGAAGCTGTGCGTGATGCCTGGTGTTCGCACTGCCCTGATCGACATAATGTAATTCGAGTTGTTCGTCAAGTTCATGAAGGTGATCCTAGTGGATTGAGTACTCCGACTGATTGCCCAATTCCTATTCATACCGTTCGTTGGATTTAATATTTTGGATTTCAGGTAATGACAAGAATCGTTGAAGACGTAAAACTTGATTTCCAGGATGTTCAATTTGTTCCTAAACGCTTTCCGTCTAAAGCAACGGAAACAAGTCGTGCTGATATTGATATAACAAGAATATACAAGTTTCGCCACACAGAAGCTCCTCAGTATTATGGTGTTCCGATTATCGTGGCAAATATGGATCATACAGGAACGTTTGAAATGGCAGAGGCACTAAAAGTTGATGCTCTTGCTGTTGCTCTTCATAAATTTTATACAGTTGACCAACTGTATGAATATTTCATGACCCCAGGTAGAAATTCACGTGTGTTCTATACAATGGGAGTTCGCGATAACGATATTGAGAAACTCCACGCTGTAATGGCTCGAATTCCTGCAGGCATAAAACCAATGTACCTTTGTATAGATGTAGCAAACGGATATGCGCCAACTTTACTCAATATAGTCAAACGTATTCGTGACACATATCCTTGGCTGTGTATTATGGCTGGAAACGTTGTGACACCAGATATGGTGTACGATCTAATCGAAGGCGGTGCTGATATTGTTAAGATCGGCATTGGCTCAGGTTCAGTTTGTATTACAAGAAAACTAACTGGTGTTGGTTATCCCCAATTTTCAGCTGTTATTGAATGTGCAGATGCAGCACATGGTGTTGGTGGTCTGATTTGCAGCGACGGTGGTGTCACATCTCCAGGTGATATTGCCAAAGCGTTTGGTGCTGGTGCCGATTTTGTTATGGCAGGGGGAATGTTTGCAGGTCACGATGAATGTGCTGGTGAAAGAATTTATGAGGCACAAGCAGTCGCGAGAGGACTTTCAGAACAGTCGATTCATATCCGTGAATATAGGGCTGTAGTTACAGACCCAACATCACGACAAGAATCCCAACTGCCAGGAAAGATAACCAAAATGAAGTTCTACGGTATGTCTTCAAAAGAAGCAATGGATAAGTACTATGGCGGTAAGGCTGACTATAGAGCAAGTGAAGGAAAGGTTGTAGAGGTTGAGTATAAAGGACCAGTAAAGGCCACCGTTGAAGACATTCTTGGTGGAATCAGAAGCACATGCATGTATACTGGCGCCGCTCGACTAAAGGATCTTCCAAAGGTTGCAACCTTTGTTAAGGCCAATCGGCAACTAAACGATGTATTTGGATAAATCGAATCATAACCTTCCAGGTAACACTGGTCGATCTGTTTGTTTAGATTTAAGAAAATCATTGATCTTGTCAATTGGTACAGTAAATGCAATCCAGTTAGTGAACACAGTAATGTCATCAAGTCGTGAGTTAACTTCCGATTGTTCATATGTCTGACCATAAACAGCCATTGACACTCCAATTAGATACCATTTTTCATCTCTCTTGACAAACATTCCGCCACCAGAATTTCCTGGAGCTATATTTGCCGTTGAGAGAATACTACCGGTTTCGGTTATTCCCTGAATACGACCCTGTGTAGCAATTTGCATATTGACGTTCCTCATGTATGGGTATCCAATTACAACAACCTCCTCATCAACAAGAGGTGGGGAAGTTGCTAGAGTTGCACATGGACACGAAACATCTGCTGTGATCAAAGCAAGATCCCGAACATAATCGATCTTAATAATTTTCAAAGGAATAAAGTCTTCAGGTACTCGGGGACCAACTTGAACAAAGAATTGCCCTGGCTCTTGAAATAAATGAGCTGAGGTAATGAACGTTTTGTCTTTGATTAGAATAGCAGATCCATTACCCCATGTACCTTTTGGAGTATTGGCGGTCTTGATTCGAACAGGATATACGACTGCTCTTATTGAGGCATACTCACCTGGTGCACAAAGTCCAGGTAGTGAAATCATTAGTGCAAGAACCACTACGAATAATCTAACCATCGCATTCTCCCATGTGAGACTATAGACGTGGCTAAATTACAGCTTGATTCCTCTTGTTGTTAATTCTTGTCGTAGTGCAATTAACTTGTTCCCCGAACGAGCAATTGAATTACGAATCTCGCCACGAATGTTTTCCGGAAGATTATTGAGAATCTGATTGACCATCTCTTCAGATTGACGCATTTGTTGCGAATGCAACTTTTCATCTTCTCTTGGAGGTGCTTTCCACTCTCTCTCCCTCTTTTTTGGTTGCTTCTCTTCAGGTGGCGGAGCACGGCTTAAGACGGAATCTCTTCCTTTCTCAAACAATGACGCAAGACGACTAGCATCTGTCGCCGCAGGGACAGTATTGGCTAGTTGTCTCAAAATTATTGGAAGTAATTGTTCTATTGTTGCAAAGTTTTTGGATGCTGTCTCGCCCGTTTCTTCTTTAACAGAACGAATACTATGAATTGGTAGAAATGTTACTGCACGTATCTCTTTAGATGATTGCAGAGAATCACGTTGAAGCTCTTTCAACATATCCTGAAGACCAATTGAACCTCGTGTCGACAAATAGTTTTTTGAAAACCATCGTGCCTTCGCAGACGCAACAAGGAACTTTGCTTTCTTGTCGGTTTCGGCATTTGCTGCGAGATCTTGTAAGTACGAATAAAAGTGAATTAGTTCGTGTACTTTGTTAGCAAGTACGCGGTATGCTTCGTCTGATGTGAGAATTCCTTCTATTAGGATGTCAACTAATTTCACAGTAACTCCAATGTTTGATTATTTATCGTCAAACATTATTTCCATCAGTTACTTTGAGATACTAAAACTTGAACCACAACCGCAGTGAGCCTTAACATTAGGATTCGTTACGTGTAGCTTTTTCTGAAGACCGTCCTTGACATAATCTATTGTTGCACCATCCATAATTGCAGCGGCCCGCCTAAGAACATAAACTTGCATTACTTTATTTTCCAGATTCTCCAGATTGACAACATAGTCACCACAAAGATCTTTTTCATCCAAGTTACTTAGACTATCGGCAGCAAAGATGTTATATGTCCATCCCGAACATCCAATAGGTTTGATATCAACGATGATAGGATATAGACCTTGTGATTGTTTGTATAAATGGGTTAAAGCTGAAGGTGTTATTTCAAGATTAATCATCTTGTTCAGACTTGAAAACTCGATCCGCAACCACAAGTGTGATTTGCGTTCGGGTTGTAAACTGTAAATTGGTCACCATTAATTGATTCAGTGAAATCAATCTCTGATCCTGCTACATATTGAATACTTAACATATCAACAACGAACTTAATTCCATTCTTCTCGATTACCATATCGTCTTCATTGATTGTGTCATCAAATGTGAAGCCGTACTGAAATCCAGCACATCCACCTCCATTGATAAACATTCTCAAGTTGAGATTCGGAGTTCCTTCTTCTTCAATAAGTTCTTGAATTTTTGATGCGCAAGCGTCTGTAATCTCAATCATCTGTTCCATTTCGTTGACCGTCCAGTAATCTTCGTCGTTATATAATTCTCTCTTAAATTGTAATCCTTAAAGATTTACGCGATATTCCTGCGTTAATTTATTGACATCCTAATTTTAGTCATCAAGATATTACTTTGATTTGGAAATTTGGGTATTCAACGTCCATCTTACTATTTATCTCTTGAACGAATCCCAAAGTTTCAGGTATGGAACATTTGTATCTGCTGTTTGTAATAGCATTACGTCGAGATATGGTTTAACAATTGCAACAAACTCTTCCGCACCAAGAACGTTTTTAGCTAACAATTGATTGACAATAGCAACCAGTGCTGACTTATAATGGCCAATAATTTTTTCAGCTCTAGCCTTTTGTTCCGATACGGTAACATCAACAGCTATGTTTGTTGACTGAATATCTGTATTAAGAAGATCAGACTTTTGTCCATGAGAAACTGTAGTTGCACTTGCCCTTGTACCAAATGCAAGTCTTCTATGATACTGTCCTGCATACATCGTTGCGTAACGAAGATCGCTACTATGACCTGAGCTTTGATTTTCAAAACCAAACACCATCTGTTCAGCAACAGCACCTGCCATACACACTGTTATCTTATCGAGAAGCTGCTGCTTCGTTATGACATGATCGACATCATCATCAGTGTTGACAACATTATAACCACCTTTAAATGATGCAATATTGATCTTAACTTCCATTGGAGCAACACCAAAGAGAACAGCATGAACTAATGCGTGTCCAGCTTCATGAACAGCAACTAAAGTGTTAAAGTCCCTTGTATTCAATCTCTTACGTGCGTTAATGTCGAGATACGCCGGACACGTAACAACAGTTCCATCATCGAACGTTGCTATTGATAAAGACGCCTTTCCGTTTATCGATATTGTCATCTCTTTACTTTTTGCAATTGCAGCAGCAAGAGCAAATCGTGTTAACGACGATCCAAAGATCGTGTGTATTGATGATAATACTGGACGTGTACCTTGTGCAGGATAAACAGAGTTTGTATAGATCTCATCATATACACTATGGTCAATGTTGATTGTTATGCTAAGTTGTTTGCAGACAAGTTCAGCATACGCCTTACAGGTCCGTCTAATCAACTTCTCGTAGTTCTCTTTATTGAGAGAAGGATAAATGATGTGGTTATTTCCAAAACGACCAACTTGCTCTGGACGGAAACGTTTCGCTAGTGCTTCTTTGATCTTGATTACTGAGACACGTTTTGACATTTCAAAGAACACATCAGCATCTGTATCACAGTCGTCAACTGAATTTGCTACAACAAATGCCTCATCTAGGTTCCCTGAGACGAATACAAGAGTCTTTGAATAGTCGAGTTCATCATTCTTGCGAGCAGCTATAAACTCTTGTACCTTTGCATACAATTGTTCCTGTGTCCAGGACATGATCGTTGGAATTGACTCTTTCAGTTTCAACATATTACGAAATATAGATGCTTGGTATCCCGATACTTTCTTTACGGGCTTTTTTGGAGGAGGGTTGTCTTGATCTTCATCGTCATCAGGTAACGATGATTGCTCCATAAACTCCGATTCGATGCCTTTAAACAACGTGTAGTCGCAACTAAACTTTCCATCACTGAGCAACATCCAGATGTCTTGATAATAGTCAACTCTAATTTCTTCCCGATCGTCTGTTATTGTTCGATATCTCTGAATCTCGTCAAAGAGGATAATACCAGGTTCTCCTTCTTCAATAAATGAAGCCTGTAAGGTGGCTCGAATCGACTTTGCGTAGTGTCCATTTGTCATTCCGTCCATGACAATTTCAACAAAACGATCCTGAAACCCAAGATACTTAACTAATTTTCTAACAAGGTCTGTCTTTCCAACACCCGTTAGACCCCATAGATTAACAATGACAGGATAAAAGATTACTTCTGGTAGAACATACCACGTCTCAATGGAATCAATTACACGATCGATGATTTCATCAAGACCAAAGAAGTCGGTTTTAAGTTGATCACGAGCTTGATATAGAATTGCTTGCCGTTCTTGTATTCTGTTGTTCATTGTTGTTTCCATGTTCTCTTCTTTGGGGGACGTCTACATACAAGGTATCAACCGCCACCTTTAGGTAGCAGTTGATATTACCTATTGTCTAACTCTACTATTTGCTGGAACACCGACAAGTAGGAATTCCATCTGATCAGAAAGAATCTTTCGGTTCTTCAGAATTAGGTACTCATGTCTGTTTGGGATGAATGGGACATATACCAACTTCATTCCAGCCTGCTCAGGCGTTCTATTTGCCTTACGGTGGTTACATGACCAGCATGCTGTGACAAGATTCATCCAACGATCTTTACCACCGTGATGAAGAGGCGTAATGTGGTCACGCGTCAAGTCACTCTCAATGTGAACATTTGCACAGTAGGCACATACGTGTTGGTCACGACGAAACAATACAGTGTTACCCTTTAGAGGTGGTTCTCTGTTGATCCTTTTGAACGTCTTCCCGACATCAGGACCAGCAACAGCAATGATCGACTGAGTCGTGATTCTTGACCTCTCGCCAGTCAAACTTGATGTTCCTCCACGGAACACATAATCATGTTCACCCATTTGCCAAGCAACGAGTCCCTTTGCATGGTAGAAAACTGCTCGTTCCCATGTGGCCCATTGCCTAGGAGAACCGCCTGTATCAAGTACTAGAATTTGTGGTATATCCATTTCACCCTCTCATATCTGTGGCGGAGAATTGAGCAGTCGAAGCCCCAACCATTGTTGGTTTGATCTGATTTCGAATCAGTCTCGGTACGCCTGTCCGATAAACTCTCCAAACTAAGTGGCGGAAAAAGGTGGTCTCGAACCACAGACCGGAATAACCGGTCCCACACGTTTTCCAAACGTGGCCTGTACCCAACAAGTTCTTCTTCCAACTTTATTTATAGAACATTATATATTGGTTTTTAAACCTTATCAACGGTATTATCGATTCTGGTATGTTGAGGGGGTGGACGACGTTGTAGATAGTACTCGATAAGTTTGTGCGCAGATAATCTACGTGTGTGGTAGTTCTCATATGTTTCTTCCGGACCACGTTGTGGTTTTAGTAGATCGTGAAGAACATCATTCGAATTTGTTTGTTCAATAACTTTGGTACTTTTTGGACCATATTTCATTTAGAACTCCCAAGGAAAAACAACCCAAGGTACTTCCTGTTGCCCAATCATTTTATGGGCATAGAAGTCAGGTTGAAATTGTGACGACTGTTTTGTATATAAGGCTGCTGTTTTAATTTCTCGATTTGGTCTAAGGATTTGCACAAGTTCTTCAAATGTCTTTCCTGAATCACATATGTCATCGATAATTAACAGACGACCACCAAGCATACTCGGAACATAATTAAAGTGGTCTTTATTATCTCCCTTGCCTGTCTTTGATGAATACTCTACGCATCTCATTGGGTACTTCAACAAATTTGCAAGGATAACCGCTGGGACGAGTCCGCCTTTTGCGACACCAACAATGACAAAGTCGGTATAACCAGAATTAACTATCTGTTTTGAGATATTTGCAACATCAACTGTGATGTTTTCAAACGTCGGATGATAGTTAAGATTTGGTTCAATATGTATAGGACAATGACGGGTGGTTTCATCAAAACACATACAGCCGTTTTCAGGAAGCATATTACTCTCCTAGAATCTTACGACAAAGTGCCCGAGCCTGTCGAATTGCATCAAGTTCAATATACGCATCCTCGAGTGCATGATGTGTCGTTCGTTTCAATCCAAGAATTTCAAACATTTGGTCAGATGTGTAACAATCAAATACTGTCCAAGCAATTGTGCTTGTATCAATAAATCTATTTCCAGTCGGAAACATTGGTATATTATATTTTTTAAACAACCTTCTCATGAACCAAATATCAAATGTCGCAACATTTTGTCCAGCACAGCGAACGTTTCGGTCTGACGAAAATTCACTATCGGGTGGCCAATGCTTCTTAATGAACTCAATAATTGTTGCAAGAGCTTCTAGGTCATTAAGACCGTGTTTATCAAGGTGTTGCTTTGATAGTTTATGAACTTGTTCGGCTTTGGGTGCCCATTCACTCTTACCGTCCCATTGAATCTCAACATAGAGATCATCAATTGGCTTTAGCGTTTGTACATCTGCAACAACTAGTCCCCACGAGACTGACTGATAATACTTGCCTGTGTCTTCATAGATTGATGGATCAACTGAATTAAAAGCTAGACCAGTTGTCTCACAATCCATTACAAGAATCTTTCCATAGTATCCTTCTGCTGATCCTGTTTTCATTTCCAATCTGTTCCTTGTGTGTGATTATATTGACCAGAATATGTTCCTGCTGAGTCTGCCGTGACAAACATAATTTGACCAATTCTTGTGCCAACTTCAATAATTAGTTGTTCCTTAGCCATATTATAAACTGTGAAACCAATATGGCCCTTAAATCCACTGTCATAGAGACCAGACATAATAAACGTTCCATTTCGTGCAAATGTTGATCTCGTAAAGAGGATCGCAGCTACACCTTCTGGTACCTCAACATACGTGTCTGACATACCATCATAAACTGTTTGTGGCTCGAGATACCAAAGCCCTTCTGTCGGTTGCATTAGTTCAAGTTCTCTCATTTTTTTGGAGCTTTCCCCAACACGAGCTGATTGAAAAGTAGGAATAAACTTTCGTACAACATCTAATGTGAAATCTATAGCATTGGGCTGTACTTGTTTTTTTGGATTTTTAATTTCTCGAATCCAGTTTTCCTCAATGGCGCAAATCGGGTTTATGATCATTATTATTTTCCTTTGGTTTTAGTTTTGTTATTTTTAGTTCAGCAATGTTAACAACCTGATCTTTGTCGTAACGTCTTGCGAAATTTGAGTACCGATCAAACACAATTAGGTGCTTTTGTGGATCGGCAAGTAGTATTCTATCTGGCGTTTGTGTTACAGGAAACCAGTCCTGTCGAATTATCACATCGTCGTTATCATCAACGATCATCTTCTTTACAGACACAGTATACCACTGTTCCCACGTGTCTCTTGTTATATCAAAATCTATACCAAGCACAACTTGTGACTGATATGAAGAATTGTATATTGGTGTGTATCCCAACTGCTCGAGAAATATATGTCCAAGCATTTCACAATGACGTCCAACAACAGAATCAATTCCGTGTCGAAAATCAAACCAATCTTCATGGTCCTGTTTCGGATTTGGTATTAATAAGCCCTTTCTGTGAAGTCCCTTCGCCCTAGCAAGATATTCTTCATACTTGTCTCGTATTGGGACCTCATCATAGAAGTCAAGTAACGATTTCTCAAATTCTTGTAACTTTCGTCCTGATGTATTTTCGGGTGCTGTGAGAATCATTTCGTCATTTCACAAGAGACCACTATTTTTCTCAGTATCTTTTCTTCTATCTTTAGATGTATTATTTCACTAACGGCGTCGTCGAGTACTCTATATAAGCACATTTCATCGTGGTATTGAACCTCTGGTGATTTTGTTGTACAGTCACATGAGGCAACCATCTTTCTCAGTAGTTTTTCTTCTATGTCCATTATTTGAATAGGTTAAGGGTTAGATCAATGTTCCTTTGGATAATTCTGTGCGTATTGATATCATTGACCATTGGGTAATTAAAATCGACGTGTTTTTTAAGTTTCTTAATTGGCATGAAGCTATCTGTATTCTCACTATACTCGTGACCACAGATACCAGCCCATACTGGACCCGAGC
>Ga0315288_10005739_pt1 | contig 15765 bp, 18 predicted proteins | sample YL17G11_20_MG_FD_203454 | JGI IMG/M metagenome (GOLD analysis project Ga0315288, IMG submission 203454) | Sediment microbial communities from Yellowstone Lake, YNP, Wyoming, USA - YL17G11_20 | ecosystem: Environmental > Aquatic > Freshwater > Lake > Sediment | place: USA: Wyoming | collected...
CTGGCGTATTTTAAATGAAAATTCTCGCTTAGGCTTTGTACACTTTGGCGCCGGGCTTGACTTCTTGCGCTACTTTCATGCCTACGCTTGTGCCTTTCTCAGCGACTGCTACGTTCTTGTGTTCGACTTGCATGCTTTCGACCGTCTGTTCGAAGCACGCGTCGCCGCTTTCGATGCAGATATTGTCGCCTTGCTTTAACTCAGCCGTAAGCTCGACGACAGCCACGCCTATCTTGCCAAAGTAATGCGTTATCTTTCCCACGAGCTTTTTTTCTTCCATATTATTAGTTTTGCAGCGTTCCTTTAAAAATCGATGCAGGCGCAAAAAGTGTGCCATATATACTTTGCGGTAGCTCGTCCGGCGCGGATTTGCTGTTGCCAAGTCACGAAAAGTTTATATGTGACTTTCGGGGAGTAAGTTGTAGTCAAATTTGAGGTGAATATCATGGATGAAGTGTCAAGTTTCGAAGTCGAGCAACCGCGCATAATTGTAATGGGAGCCGGAGGAGGCGGCAGCAATACCGTGAACCGCTTAACGGATATGGGAATCGCAGGAGCCGTCACGATTGCCGTAAATACGGACGCACGCCACCTTCAGGTGACGCATGCAAACAAGAAAATACTCATTGGAAGGAATCTGACAAAAGGATTGGGAGCAGGCGGTTATCCCGAGATCGGCAAGAATGCAATCCTGGAGTCGAAAGCCGACATCAAGATGGCTCTTGACAAATGCGACCTTCTTTTCATTACTGCAGGCCTTGGCGGCGGAACAGGAACAGGCGCTGCACCTGAAATCGCAAAAATAGCGAAAGAGCAGGGCGCGATCGTAATAGCGGCAACAACGTTGCCGATGAAAATCGAAGGCGCAAGAATACAGAAAGCCGAAGACGGCCTTGTAAAACTGCGCGCAGCCTGCGACACGGTCATCGTTATAGAAAACCAGCGATTGCTCGAAATAGCGGGCAACCGTCCGCTGAAAGAGGCGTTCGGCGTTGCAGACGAGCTGATCGCGACCATGATAAAAGGCATAACCGAAACGATTTCACAGCCGTCGCTTGTCAACCTTGACTATGCAGACGTGAAGACTATCATGAAGTCCGGCGGTGTTGCGACGATAGGCGTCGGCGAATCCGACTCGACCGATCGTGCCGTCGAAGCAGTTTCGCGCGCATTGGCGCATCCGCTGCTTGACGTCGACTATACAGGTGCGACAGGAGCGTTGATCCAGATCATCGGCGGCGAGGACATGAAGCTCGAAGAGATTAACAAAATAGGAGAAACAGTCGCGCAAAACATGGACCCGTCGGCAACGGTGATGTGGGGCGCACGCATCAACCCCGAGCTTAACGGCAAGTTGCAGGTCATAACGATAATAACAGGCGTAAAGTCGCCCTATATTATTGGACCTGAGCCCGGCACGGCAAAAATCAACCCGCGGCTCGACATCACAGAACTCTAAGATGACTCGCTCATTTCGAGCGAGCAATCCTTTTTCTTTTATTTCCGTTTTATGATCGTGCTCCGCCTCGTGTGAGGCGAAACTTTGTTTCGCCTACACAGGAGAAGCTCTGCTTCTCCTAGTGCGGGGCGCCTTATATTTCTTTTTTTTCGCAGAAGGGCACATCACATAATGGGAGCTAATGCGTTACGGTGGAAAATATCCGCGGGCAGCAGCGAGCCGACCAGTTCGGAAGGACGTGCTAGCGTTTCAGCAACCGGCGCACAAGCGAAGGCCCTAGGCTGGTTTCGGACGCTATCCGCCTTATGAGCGCATATTCGGGAATATTGCCTCGTTCCTTGTATGCTTCCGAGTCTGTTATGACGCCAAGAAAGCGCTTGTCTATCAGATTTCTGAAATTTGAATCCGGATTTTTGCATTGGGCAGCAACCAGCGGATTGTTGCGCGGAAGCATCTTATACAGCTCCACAACGTCATGCGCTGACATGCTTTTTAGCCGCTGCTCGCGTTCCCGATTAAACATATCGTAATAATGCTGCTCCTCGGGGAGCCCCATGTCGCGTAGTGTACGTTGCGCGAACAATCGGGCATTTGGAAGCGCCTGCACCTTTTCTACCAGATCCCGATACCATCGCTCCTTCTCACAAACATTCTCGTCTTTCGACTCACGTATCACGTCTTCGACAGCAGGAAAGATATAGCGCATTTTTTGCAGTGCTGGGACATCTGAGCGTGCGCCAGTAATCGCGTTCCCCTCTTTCAGATATTCCCATAATCTGTCAACGTAAGCAGCCACTATCCGCTGCTTATCTTTCGTGTCATAATGCGTATACCAGAACTTTTCGCCTATGATACTGTCCAGCGGTTCATTGCCATAGGCCCGGATTATGCGGTCTTTCCTATGTTTCCTTGCCAACGGCAAGAGCGATTTCTCAAGGAACTTTAGTGTCCTATTTGTTCCTTCTATGATAAATTGAAATGTGCGATCGTCCTTGAAACTGAGGCTTGCATCATGCTTGATTCTTAATTCATACTCCTTCGGAATAGTCTCATCCAGCTTGTCGCTGCGAAATGCATACGCGGCAAAATATATCACGTCCTTGGCTCTGCATGCCGTGTTCGTGGTACTGGTATGCGTTTCTTGCGACGGGACAAAGGTTTCGCTGAACTCGTTGATGATATAATCCACGCACGGGAAGCGGTAACTGTGTATACCATGGTATTTGTATGGTCTTGACACCTTGCCTTCCAGGTGAGTAGGGAAGATAGGCGGGATGCCGTTATTCTTGAACACGTGCATGCGCTTTGTTATCGCTACCAGTGCATCCTCATTGTAAGGCACATCGCCCTTCGCGACGTTGATCAGCCACAGCCGGTCGTGCGAGAAGAGATAACCAGCACAGTTCTTCAGCACGCCATTCGCTTTTCCGTACTGCTTCCGTGTGGTCGGCTCGTAAAGAAATTCGGCACTGCCTCGGTGGCCGCGTGCAATGTTCAGCCGTTGCAGTTCTTCCTGCGGTATGTCTCTTAACGACTGGTAGTGCGCCATCAAGTAGTTAACCTTTTCAGAATAAGGCGATTTTGCATCGATGCTCGAGGCGACGTTTTGGGTCATGCGCATTCAGCTCCTCGCCTCAGCGCCTCAGCCATGCCGCTCTGGAATTGAGTGGTTGAGGAACTTGCGCTTGCGGTGTTTGCACAGTTTCTATGTCAGCAGGCGGGTTTGCCTGCTCAGCCGAAGAATACGTTAGTCGTGCATAATAATCGGAACCGCTTGTCGCGTAGCTGACGTAAACCGAGTTCTGCGCGTTTCGGGACGGATAGTAGTAATAGAGAAATGGCCCGGTATAACCGTAGTAATACGGATAGCTGTAGTATGCGTAAGGCGAAATAGGATTCTGCCCGTAGGAAGGCCAATAGCCAGAGTAATACGGCGTATAGGAATAATAGCTCGGTAAATATGAGCCGCTTACTGAATAGCCGCCACTTGCAGAACTGTAATAGCTGCCTGAGCTCGCAGAACCGCTGTAACCTGAACTGCTAGAGCTTGAGCTATAACTCGAGCTTTGTACCGTTGCAACAGGCGGCGAATAGCTTGCCGCATCGACGTCGATAGTCGGACCGACATCTCCGCCGTAAAACGTCGTCGCCAGCGCAGGTATCGAAAGCAGTAGCATCGCTACCGCGACGAACACGGCAGCGGTTGACATAACTTTCATATTATCACTCTTTCAGCACTCTGTAATATTTCGGCAGGGCATCTTTGAGATAAAGTTCAAGCTCTTTGTCGAAGTAGATTATCATCTTGTCATCAATCTTCAAAGCAAAAGCCGCAACGACTTCCTTTATTCCTTCCTTCGTTCGTATGCGGACACGAGGATTTCTGATAATCTCGCCATCGCCGCAATCCGCGGGTTTTGCGTAATTCCGCGCGACACCGCTTGTGTCCTGGATTGCTTTGCCCAGCGAGTCCTTAGTGTTATATTTGATGACATTGATGACAGGAAGGCCGGATTTCAATTTGCCGTCGTCGGCATTCTCGTAGGCACCGATACAATACGTGCCATCGGTCTTTCTTATTACGACCACGGGCCTGCTTAATTTTGATTCGCCTTCGTCCAATTTGCCGTTTCCGTTAGTATCTTTAACAGCGCCGTCTTCGTAAAAATCATAGCTCAGAAGGTATCCATTGTCCCTAGCTTCGTTGAGCATCTTCACGTATTCCTTAGGCATCCAGCCGCTTTCCTCGCTGAGCTTGAACGATGTGCTTTTGTCGGACGTCGACAGTTCGAGCTCGCGGGTCTTATAGCCATCCTTGTTGTCAAACGGAGGCAGGGCTTTCACGACTTCTTTGATGTATTTTTCCTGCTCGTCTCTGGACTTCTCGGTCGTCCCTTTTACGTCCTGCTTTAGCTCCTTCTCCTGATAAGACGGATGCTTGCCGAGCGTAAGCTTGCTTTCGACGTGCGTGCGCGGCGTGCTGCTGCAGCTCGCCAGTATGGCTAACAGGGGAATAGCAGCGTATTTGGCCATGTTCATATATTGTTACCTCTTGAAAGTAACTACATACCGCAAACCTTAAAAACCTACCGATGCCTTCGGCTAGGCAGTTAAAATGAGAGAAAATAAAACAAAGATAAAATTATCCAGGATTACTCTTTCTCTTTCAGGTTCTGTTCTGCTGGCTTTTTGTCGCTAAGAGTTTCCGTAACGCCAGTTTTTAGCGTTTGGTAGACTTTCCAGATTGCATCTTCCTGTTTCTGGAGGTCCCCTTTTACGTACACAAAAAAGCCGTCTGTAGTTGCATCTTTTCCGGTCGCTCTGAGATACTTCATCAGCTGTTCTAGTGCGGCGATATCGGCAGGTTTTTTGCTTTTACCGCTCACTTCTGTAGAAATGCTCACTTTTTCGCTTGCGAGATTAGCAGAAGCGCTGACATCAGTTTCGCAATCGAATCCTGACAGATATTTGTCGATGTCTTCTATCGCAAGAACGATGCCGTTCATCTTACTCGCTTTATTTTTCTTGTCTGCGATGTTGCTTGCCTCTTTGTAAAGATTGAACAAGTCAGCCCTGTATCCTTTGACTTTGTTTACGTGGTTTTTGTAAATATCTTCTGAAAGAATCGCTTTGCCGTCTGCATGCATGTATGCCTCGAAAACCTTGTTGGCAAAATCAGCCGGATCTACGTCGACATTTCCCTTTAGGACTTCTGTGTATTCCTGGTTTTTTCTCGCGTCGTTACTGGTGCCCTGCTTGTACGTTGATGTTATGTCGCTTTTGAACGACGTACATCCCCACAAAGTCAGTAGCGCCAATCCGGTCGTCAATAGCTTTCTCATAATTACACCTCAAATTTTCACTTCAATTGGGTAGTAAATAACCCAAAAGTTTAAATATGCAAATTTCGCTCACTTATACGTAAATATGAATTCTCCGTTCTTTTTGCCGCGGATCCATTCCGGATACATTTCCGATATAATTTCGTCAAACATCCTAACATACGCCTTGTCCAGCGCGACATAACCTGTCAGGTCGGACAAAGCTTGTTTAGCGATGTCGTCGCCTGTCAGGCGCCAGTTCCCAATCCGCTGTGTATAATCTTTAATCATCACACCAAGCGTATCCTTGTCCTTTTTATCAAGCGTCGTTTTTATCGCAGTGTATCGGACTTCCGGGCTGTACTTGTACATCGCCGACGTGTGCGTCTTCACGTCGTTGAGCACGCCTTTAATCTCGCCCAATTCCTTTTCTATCCGCCCTAGCGGCGTTTGCGGATATTTCTCAACATCAGAGCCGTAAAGCGCATCTTTGACATCGCGAAGGTTTACAACAACGCCTTTCTCCCCGACCAGGGCATTTTTGACGTCTTGGGTCTGCGTTCTGTTTTCCGTCACGCTATTATCCAGGGATTCGTATCCTAGAATTCCTGCAGAGAGTGTTCCTCCGATTAGAAGCAATTTCGGAAACATCCTTACTTTTGCCTTTACTCCGATTACGCATTTGGCTGGGTCATCTATTCTTGGGTCTATCTTAAGATTATGGTAGAAAAACAATTGCTTCAGCCATCCGGGCTTTGGTACGTCCTTCGGCCATTTGTAGTGGTTTTCGTCAGTTTTGCCGTTCATTGTAACACGTCTACTTCAGAATCTTCTGTTGAATCGCGTCCAGGTCGCCTTTGAGGGCATTTGCGACCGCCTTCTTGTTCGCACCCTCGCCGATGAGCTCAACGAGCCGCTCCGCCCTGTATATGAAACATTTACCATCGGCATTGTAAACCCAGTCGTCTTTCATTTTTGTATTCCAGACTGCCATGACGCGATTGTCGCCATATGCGACCTCAACGCCATTATCGGTCACGAGCGCTTTGAGGTTGTACTCGCCGCATAACGCCTTGAACTCTGCCCGCCCGAATATCACTCGCGCCGGAGCATTTTCGAGCGCAGCCTCAAGCTTCTTTTGTGTGCGCGATGCCGCGTCGGTTTGCTCATATTTCGGGATATCGCCCTCATAATTTACGCCATATTTTCCTAGATCGCCGATTTCGCTGAGAGTTTTCCAATCGCCGGCTGTCGTAGCCAGAAATACGTGCCTGTAATCCCCGATCTCGATGTCGGCAACGCGGACTGCATGCTGCTCGTCCTTTAGTGTTATAACGCCGTCGAAGTTGGCATCGTAATTAACGATAATGTTTCCGAGCGTATAGCGCCATCCGCGCTTCTGCGATATGACTTCCAGATATCCGTTCAGGTTGGCATGCTCTTCGCTCAGCCCCTCGCCCTCGTTCTCAATATCGACAAGTATCCTGCTCTTGCACTTCTCGTGCTCTTGCGCAAGAACTTTATACTTTTCCTGGAGCTCTTTGTTCGCCTTCTCTTCTTTTGCCAGACTGCCTTCGCACGTTTCCTTTTCTTTTTCGCGCGCATTCACATCTTCGGTAAGTTTGTTGCAGTTTTTTTTGGACTCGGAAAGCTTTTCCTGGATGTCCCACTTAATCTGCTCCAGCTTGTCATTGTCGGACTTGTACTTTTGGTTTTCTTTGGCAAGCTCGCCTTTGCTCTTCTTGCATGTCCTGAACTCATCCAAAGTGCCCTCTTTCTGATAGGAGCCGAGCTGCGAACTCAAGTCGTTAATTTGCTGAGTTTGTTTGCCTGATTTGCCCAAGTTCGCCTCGTAATATTCCCCACCAAACAAGCCGAGTGTTAGAAATGCGAGAGTTGCGGGTACCTTGACATACCAGTAGTTGTACCACTTGTCGGCATTTGTAAGTTTTTGCTTCAGTTGGTTAAACTCCCTGTTTTTGTCATTGAGGTTAGTTTGGACCAAATCCCTGCTTGCTTTGTACTCATCTGCCTTCTTGTGTGCTGTCTGAATCTCAGTATTTTTCTCAGTCAGCCGGGCTTCGTATAAATTCTTCATTTCGTCCAGTAGATGCTGGTATGGCTGGACCTCTTTCGGAGTAGCCGTCGGAGTTTCCTCTTTCGGCGTTCTATCATCTTTTGGACCTGGCATATTCACTTCTAAGTAGTAGAAAACTTTAAGAATGTTGGCTTTGGCGCTCGGACGCTATCCGATCTCGTACGTCACGCCTATGCTGGCGCTTACTTCCACTTGGCCGGGCGTTATCTCCGTCGCCGCTCCTGCGCTAGGTGATGCACGCATCTCGGTCGCATAGGGGTAAATGCTGATGTATCCTTCATTCGCCCGCACGACGCGCTTGACGCTGACGCCGAGACCTTGGGCACTTGCATCGGCTTTCGAGCGCGCGTCCTGGCCTGCCAGCTTCAGTGCCTGCGTTCGGATTTCGGTCTCTTTCGAATCTGACAATGTGAATGAAATGCCGTCAACGCGGTTCGCACCGCCGTCTACAGCCGCATCGACGTAGTCGCCCGCCTTTGTCGTATCGGAAGATTTTATCCGGAGTATGTGCGTCGTCCTGTAGCTGATTTTTGTCGTGTTTGTTTTTTCATCATATTCGCGGATTACGTCTAGTGAATAGGAGGCAGTTGTGACGTTTTCGGCTGCCAACCCCGTTCTGTTGAGCGCAGTACGCATGCCGCTTATCATCCCGGCATTCGTCAGTTGCGAATCGGCGGCAGAAGCCGCTTCTGTCTCCGCACCGGCAAGTATAATAATTTCATCAGGGCTGACGCTGAGCGTCGCCGTGCCCGTCACATCAAGCCGGTTTTCTTCAGCTATCGTTGAGATGACCGTCGGCCTTGTGAAACCGGCGGCACCCACTATTATCACGGCTAGAATCAGTCCAAGAATGGTGTACTGCGGAATTTTTTCACCGAGCATACAAAACATTGGATTCGGGAAATATAAAGGTGATGACCTGCGTGAGAGAATCGAAACGTTCTATTCGAGCTTTGCAGGCGCGTTCTTTATTGCAGCAGGGTCGCGCTTGTAGAGGTCGTTCTGCAGTTTACGGCCGCTCGTGCGTTCCCATTCCGGAATCGGCATCGCAAACTTTTCCTGGATGCCGTCGCGGTACCACTGCGGTATAACATTGAACGCGCAGAACGGGACGATGCGGCCGTCCGGTTGCGCGTAATGCACACAGCATCGCTCGACTCGCTCGATGTCGTAATTCCATAGGTCCATGAAATGCATCATGCCGACAAACAGCGATTTATGGTGCAGTGCGCCCAACGAACGGTAATCCTTCTTTGCCAGGATATTGAACAGCATTGATGCCAGATTCAGACCGGCAGGCTGGTTTTCCTTTTCTATGAAACTGGCGAGTTTCGGCAGCATCCCGATCATCTTAAGCTTCTTGAACCGCGCCTGTTTCAGCTCTTCCGATTTCTCGTTAAGCCACTCCATCAGTCCGTTCACGTCGACAAAACGGGTGATCGGGACGACCTTGCCGTCATCACCGACAAAAAGATACGTCGCCGCACCGCACGCAAAGTGCGTCGTCAGCTCGTATTTCGGCACGCCCGTCATCGCTTCGATAAAGTGCGTCAATGCAGCAACGGTAGGGATCGGGTAAAAATCATCTTTAGTGACCATTCCGTCTGTCTGTTCGTTCAAACGCTCACAAACGTCGGGAATAGTGATACGGTACTTGCGGACATCCGCTTTCGTGATTCGCCCGACCAAAGATACGGGCTGGTAGTTCACGCCGCGTACAGTATCGATATTTTTCAAGCCGTATTTCAGGATGTCGCCGACTTCATGATCGTTTACCGTATTGATGACGGTCGGCACAAACACGATGCCCATGCCCGTCTTGCGGCAATTCTCGATTATGCTAGGCACTTCCCAGAAGTTTTTCGGATTAGTTTTAGCAGTAACGCCGTCCATCGAGAGGTAAAGAGTGTTCACGCCCCGTTCGCGTACCGCACGGGTAAACTCGGGGTCTTTCGCGATGCGGATGCCGTTCGTGTTCAGCTGGACATGGTCAAACCCTTCTTCCTTGGCGGCTTCGAGTATTTCCAAAATCTGCGGATGTAGCGTCGGCTCGCCGCCAGTTAGCTGCAGCGCGTTCGGCGCCACGGGTCGCTCGGCACGCAAATTCTTCAGCATCCCGCGAATCTGCGCAAGCGTCGGCTCATAGAGATAGCCCATCGCTTTCGCATAAAAGAAACAGTACCAACAAGTCAAGTCGCAACGATTAGTAACAACAATGTTCGCCAATGCGGTATGCGTCTTGTGCAGTTTGCACAAGCCGCAAGCTTTCGGACAAACAGGATTTTCGTCGGCAATCGCCGGATTTTCAATTCCTTTCCCGTCATGCGTCCACTTCTCAAACCGCCGATACATCTCATAGTCGCCGAAATACAGGTCTTCGAAAATGCCGTGCCTCGGGCATTTCTTGATAATGTACACTTTGCCGCCGTTCTCGAAAATCTTCGCATCCAGGATTTGCAGGCACTCGGGACACAGCGATTTTGTGGTCTTGATGAGTGTGCTCTGAGGCTCAGATTGCGGGTTTGAAGCGGCTTTCATGTTAACAACTTTTACAACTTGCAAATTCTACTGATGTGTAGCATGCAAAAATATTAAAGGGTTCCAAAGGGAAATCCTTTAATCCGCAGAACATCGGCGCTATCGCTTTTTCTCGCCCCACTTTAAACCGCGTCGATAAACGCGGCGGTACTTCTTTTTCCGCCCCTTTTCAAACGATTCCTGGCGATCTTCGCTCATCGTAATCAACGTTATTTCGATGTGCATGGTTTAAATAATTTAGATTATAATTGTGTGCAACAGATTTCGAGGTAAATACGATGCCCGACGCACCAAAAGCAGCACCGAAATTTTCTCCAGTCCTGCTATGGCAGGTAGCTACAATAGCAGTCATAGTCGTGCTTGCGATTAGCGTCGTAACGAAAGGCTTTTCGTTTACAGGCGGCGGCACCGCTGGCAACGAACTTACATCCCAGCAAGCAGCAGCAAAGGCGATCACATATATCAATAATCTCCTGGATGGTCAGTCGACAGCAACGCTCATCGGCGTGAACGAATCGAACGGATTGTACAATGTCAAGCTGGACATAGGAGGCCAGCAGTATAATTCCTACATGACAAAAGATGGCGCTATACTATTCCCGTCTGCTTACCAGCTGCCGGCAACGGTAAACTCGACCGTTACAAACTCAAGCACGGCCAATTCGACTACAGGTTCAAATTCAACTACAGGTTCATCTTATCCTAAATCTGATACGCCAATTGTCGACTTCTACGTCATGGCCTTCTGCCCGTACGGTCAGCAAGCCGAAACGGGATTGATAGGCGCATGGCAGGCGTTGGGGAGCGTAGCCGATTTCGTACCGCATTATGTGATATACAGCAACTATCAAAGCGCTCAATACTGCCTTGACGAAAATATGACATACTGTTCGATGCACGGGCGCAGCGAGGTTCACGAAGACGTGCGACAGATGTGCATCTGGAAATACTACAATGAATCAGTATGGTGGAATTATGTTTCTCAGATAAACAGTCTTTGCACCGCGAGCAACGTGGACACTTGCTGGACGAATGTAGCCAATGCGACAGGAATAAACACGACACAAATAGCAACATGCCAGCAGAACGAAGCTGTAGCCCTTTTGGAGGCCGAAAAGCAGTTGAATACTCAGCTGCACGTCAGCGGCTCACCGACTGTATTCGTGAATGGCAAGTTGTATAGTGGCGCACGCAGCGCAGACGCCTTCAAGAGCGCAACCTGCGCGGCATTCAACACAGCACCGAGCGCATGCAATCAGACACTCGCCACAAACGAAACAGCCGCAACAGGCGGCTGCGGATAAGCTCACAAAAACAGCTTTTCTAGTTCTTGCCAAGAATTAACAACTGCATCCGGTTTCGCTCGTTTCAAATCTTCGGCGGAATTCGTGCCCCACGTTACGGCTATTGTCTTGGAGCCGGCGTTCTTTCCCGCCATTATGTCCGATACGGTATCGCCGATCATAACACAGTCGGAAGCAGCGATGTCGAGCTTTTTCATGATAAGCTCAAGCGGTTCAGGATGCGGCTTCAGGTTAGTAACGTGATCGTGCGCGACGATTTCATCGAAAAGCAGCGGGTCGATGACACCTGTAGTGCAAAGAAGATTAAGCTCGTCCATACGCAAAGACGTAGCGATCGTCAGGCGGAATTTATGACGCAATTTCTGCAAGACTTCTTTCGCGCCGGGATAAGTCTTGATGTTCGTATAGTAATCCGGCTGCAACGATATTTGCTTGAACATGCGGATCAGCTTTTGCGGGTCCTCGTTTATGCCGATTCTGTGATATAGCTCTATCCAGTTGGCCGTGAACAGCCGATCGAATTCTTTGCGTTCAAGTGGCATCTTGCCAGTGCCTAGCGAATTGACGACGCGGCAATAAGTATTATGCAGGACTTCGCGGTCGTCGACGATCGTCCCGCCAAGGTCGAATATGATGACTTTTATTCCGTCGAAATTCATCCAATTCACTTCTTCTTAATGCTTTTTAAAATACTTCTGAAAGTCCTTCTCCAACCGCGCTAACTTCTGTTGCCGTTCTTCTTCTTGTTTCGCGAGCCACTTCTCAAAATCGCGGAAATCTTTGTCGTCGAAAGGATTATACCTTTTCACCAATTCTGTGTATTTTTTAACTGAGCTCATCATCGTTTTTAGCATATCCTTATTGTATCCAGGTTCAGGCTTCGGCGCCGCGGTAGCAGTATACTTCACAGGCGGCAGTTTTCCCGTCCCGCCCAGCTTCGGTTGGGTCTTTGGGCCCTGCGGATGTTTGTATGCGGTCATCACTCGTCACCGATTGCTTCTGCCCACTTAAAGTAGTCGTCATACGGCCACGTGCCATCGAACATTTTAATCAATACCTCTTTTCGTTTGGCCTCAGGCTTGTGAAGAAGAATAGGATATACGCTGAATAACTTGAGAAATGTCAGATAATTGACCTCTTCGGCAACGCCATCTGCATCGATTGCAAGGAGTCGGAATATCTCAAAAAAATCCTTGCCTTCGGCTTTCGGGATGGGACTGGAAAGTTTTTTGAGCTCGCGTACTGCCCATTCGCCATGGCCGTCACCGAGTAACAAGCGGTAAAGGTCATCAGAGCTTTTGGTTTCTGCAAGCAGCGCTGGATTAACGCCGCCCAAAAGGTATTCTTTTCTGATGTTTGCAGGCGCCTCATCTTTCAGTTTTCCCAACAATCTGGGGAGATGATAGCGTTCAAAATCGCTGAGTCCTGAAACCTCGCCAGGATTATTGTAGATTGCAGAAACAAGATCGCACCTTTCAGGCTCGAACAATACATCGTAGATTTTCACGTCGAGAGCATACAGCTTTGCAACCTGCTGCCGTATCGGCTTCGCATCGCCAAATGTCATAATCTATTCCTCAACATGCGCATGGGTTCTCGAAACCTGCGCGTGCCTTTGTTCAAGCTCGGCGGGCACCTTCAGTTTTTGCTTCACAAGGTAATCATAAATAGCCTCGGCCAACGCATCTGCGGCGAGGTTAGAACAGTGTTCTTTTATCGGCGGCAAGCCGCCCAGTTTAGACGAAATGTCATCGCGGCTGACTTTGAGCGCGTCTTCTATCTTTTTGCCGCGCGCCAGTTCGGTTATCATGCTTGACGTCGCTATCGCAGCAGCACAGCCGAACGTCTCAAATTTTATGTCAGAGATTTTTCCCTTGGTGACATTGATGTAAACGTGCATGACGTCTCCGCATACAGGATTTCCTATTTTACCTATACCGTCCGCGTTCTCGATCTTTCCCATATTTCGCGGGTTCCTGAAATGTTCGAGGACTTTTTCGGAATACATGTTATCCTATCTCGCTAGTTCCTGGATTTTCCATCTTCATTGTGCGTATGCGCAAATTAATCGATTGCATGGAATTACGCGTTCGATTCGTTCCGAATTTTGCCTTAAGCTCGTGAGCAATACATTTGTAATTCGGATTTCCTATCTGTGCGCCAAACCTGTGTTGGTACTCTGGATTTTGGCAAAGCTCCGACAAGTAAATCTTTTCTTCATCTGACCAAGGTGTAAGACCTTTTGATAGCGTAGCTGCTCTGCCGCCATTTCTTCCTGACGCTGCCTTTTGCTCTGAAGTAAGGGAATGAATTCCTAAGCCACGCTCATACATTTTTCGACCGGTCTTTCTACCAGCCGCTTTGCAACCCTCCAAATGGTGGCTCACTTTCAGCTTGGTCAACGCCCTTTTGGAAACAAGCTCGTGTAGGGCATAGTAAACAGCATTGGTTGCAACAGCTTTCGTTAATGCATATTTTTCCATAAATCCATATTCTTTTGCGATTTTTTCGAGTGTGTCTCCCATTCTGTAATTGTAAGCTATTTTTGGATAATTCTGAGCTATTTCAGTGCCCATCCGTCTTGATAGATGGATGGCCATCAGCTGTGTGTGTGCCATTTCTGTCCTCGGTTTCGACTCATCTAAGCGCGTGTTCATAATCCTCACTCATATTTCGTTTTGAACGGCGAAATCTTCCGCAACTTTTCAACAACGCCAGGCAAGACTTTCAAGACATAATCGACATCCGCCTTCGTTGTATCTTTTCCGATCGTCAATCGCAGCGATCCGTGCGCTTCGTGCGCCTTCAAGCCGCACGCTAGCAAAACATGCGAAGGCTCAAGCGATTTGCTCGAACAAGCGGAGCCTGTGCTGCTCGCAACGCCCAAGTCGTCCAGCGAAAGACCAAGCGCCTCGCCTTCGATGAATTTGAACCAGAAGCTCGCGTTATTCGGCAATCGCTGCTTTGGGTGACCGGTAAGAGTAGAATTTTCTATTTTCAAAACGGAACTGATAAGTCGGTCGCGCAAGTCGGCAAGCCTTTTTCCCTCCGTTTTCATTTCTTTCATTCCCAATTCAGCAGCCGTCGCAAATCCTACAACGCCAGCCACGTTCTCCGTCCCGCTTCGCATGCCGTGCTCTTGCCCGCCACCATGCACAAGCGGCTCAAGCCGCACGTCCGTTCGGACAAAAAGTGCGCCAACGCCTTTCGGCCCGCCGATTTTGTGCGATGAAACAGAAAGCATGTCGATATTGGTAAGGTCGATAGGAATGTGGCAAAACGTCTGCACGGCATCCGTATGAAACAGGACGCCTTTTGCCTTGCATATCTTGCCGATTTCTTCAATCGGCTGTATCGTTCCAATCTCATTATTCGCATGCATGATAGAAACAAGAACAGTATCTTTACGGATGGCACTTTCGACTTCCTTCTGGCTTACTAATCCGTATTTGTCGACAGGCAAATACGTCACATCAAATCCTTCTTTTGCAAGCCATTTGCACGTGTCGAGCACAGCAGGATGCTCGATTGCAGAAGTAATTATATGCTTTCCTTTTTCGCGGTTCGCAAAAGCTGCGCCGACAATCGCCAGATTATCTGCTTCCGTCCCGCCTGACGTAAAAATAATCTCGCTCTCTTTGCATCCAAGCGCTTTAGCAATTGTCGCTCGAGCAGAATCAAGCGCTTCCTTTGCATCGCGTCCCCATTTGTGAATCGAAGAAGCGTTGCCAAATTTTTTGTCAAAATACGGTTTCATCGCAGTAAGGACTTCGCTGCGCACAGGCGTCGTTGCCGCGTAATCCATGTAAATGCGCTTTGCCATTATCTACACCCTTTGTCTCGCGAGCTTTCTATCCGCCAATATTTTCCGCCAACATCGCAGTGTTTTTGGTACTCGGCGAGTTCCAAACTTTGCATAAAGTTCTTGAGAAATCTGGTTATAATTAGGCTCGCCTCCATGAGAGCCCGGTTTGTGGTGATACACAGGGTTCTGGCATAGCTCAATAAAATATAATCTTTCTTCTTGCGACCAAGGTGTAAGTCCCCGTGCCACTACACCCTTTCGGGCATTTTCCATTTTGCGTTCCAACGAGGCAGAAAAGAGAGCTATACCTTCGTTGTAAGTTTTAGGCCCAATCCTTTGTCCGGACTGTGAGTGATGAGTATGTTCGAGTGTGGCAAGTTCTGTAATAGATATAAGCTCATGCAGAGCATAATAGACCGCAGTCATTGCAGTCGCTTGCGACATCGCATAAACTTCTCTAAAATCGTATTTTTCAACAATCCGTTCATGCGTCAGGCCAGTTCTATAGTCATGAGCTATCTCAGGATAATCCGCAACTATTTTTTTGCTTGCCCTTGATGCGTAGTGAATTGAAGCTAGCTGCTCGTAAGTTAGTTTCACCCTGGGCCCAGGTTTATTGCTTAGTTCCGCCATCACTTGCACCTACCGCACATGAAATCTCGGAATATACCGTGAAACGTCGCGCAGAACTCCGCACATGCGCGTTTCATCGTTTTCTTGCCTTTTTCCGTGAGGTGCCA
>Ga0315288_10005740_pt1 | contig 15764 bp, 30 predicted proteins | sample YL17G11_20_MG_FD_203454 | JGI IMG/M metagenome (GOLD analysis project Ga0315288, IMG submission 203454) | Sediment microbial communities from Yellowstone Lake, YNP, Wyoming, USA - YL17G11_20 | ecosystem: Environmental > Aquatic > Freshwater > Lake > Sediment | place: USA: Wyoming | collected...
TTCATCCGCTTCACCCCAACGTCCTTCCCATCACGCTTCACCAACTGATGGAAAATTTTCCGCTCGTTCACTTCACGCGGAGTTACCACTATCCTGTCCAAGGCACCACCGTATGTGTGATACTTGCAGAAAAAATTTCCATCGTCAACCGCCAAAACCTCTACCGTCGCCTTGCAGTCAGACCGCCAAATGTCCCCTACCTTCACAACAAGAACATCCTCCTTCTTCTCGTTCTCCTTCACGACTTGTCCATCTCGCTCAATCAGATTGTGGAAGAAAGGATAGTCAATCCCAGTCATCTCTTTCTTGTTGGTGGTGTTCTGAGACTCAACCCACTGATACTCGACCTCCTTCAGCTTGGACTCATCGTTGAAGTGCAAATATACCACCCGAAAACGGTCTCCCTTGGCAGTCTCCCAAAGGTCACCATTCCGAATGCCGTAAACCCTCAAGTCAAACAATTCCTTCACGGGTTCCTCCACCTTCACTTCATCACGATATTCAAGCTTGCGAAAAATATCCGATGTTCTAAAGACATCCTCAACAAGGGTAACACCACCTTGACGAGCAGTGGTCCAGCGAATCCGAACAATATCCTGGTCAACCTTCAAGACCTTGAACTTGTGACCACTGTAGGCTTCCCACTCGTCTCCTACCTTTACCACCTGCTTCTTCAAGTCAGAAGTCTCCTTCACCGGACCACTATGTTTCTCGAAATATTCCTCCAGCTTCCCCTGAAGAGCCGCCTGACACTGAGGACACTTCTTCACCTTCGCCGGCCAGTCCTTCCACTGTGTCCCCTTCCACTCAAGACCACAGAGAGTCTGACGCTTGAAGCCTGAAAGAATAGCATGCGCCTGTTTCCGATTCCAGACCGGAACTACAACATACTTCGCCTTCATCGTCTTGCCCTTTCTTGGTTGATTGAACCTTCTTGCCCTATTATACCTTCCTCACCCTGTATATCTCCACCGATAAGCATTTTTCCAACCCGAAATGAAGAAAATTTCCACGACGCCTAACACCACCCCATACCAGCCCACAACACCTACCCAGTTTCTACCTGTACTAATTTTCCCGGCCCTGCTGAATTGCCGTCATCCCTCCCGACCCTAGAACCCTCGGACACGCTTCGTTTCGGTCAGCAGCGTGACAAATGCTGTAGACCGTGGCCCGACATAAACCGAATCGCTTCGCCAACTCCCTGAATGAAGCCCCTTGCTCGTGACAAAAAATAATTTCCTTCCGCTTGTCATCGTCAAGACGAAACTTGATCGCCTTTCCGTTGAGGGGATAAACAAATTCGTCTTCCCGACCAATGTACCGGTAGTTGCGACCATCGTTTATCAGACGAATCGAAGACCCCGAAATCCTATATCTCGTCGCCAGATCACCGCACCGGTATTTTCCCGTCGCCAATAACCGCTTGACTTCATACGCCTCGGCATCGCTAAGAACAACAGCTTTTTTCTTGCCTGTCAATATTGCGTGATAATTATTTTCTCGCGCCTTTCCATTCCCCCGTTCGCCCATAATAAATTTCTGGATTTTTAGGTATGGAAAAAGGTATCTGACCAGCGCGTGACTTTCGTATTAAATCCTTTGCATGGTTTACCCCATTCTCCCTTAACCACGCTTTCGCCTCTTCATACCCCATTGTCCGTGTCAGCCAGTCCCGCAATCCCTGCCACTCTTTGTAATGGATTCCAGGATGTTTCGGAATGTCTCTCGGACACCTGTCACTGTCTGCAAAAATATTCCACTCCTTCCCACTACTTAAACCAAGACTGCGAACATACTCCCTCGCCTCAGCAAATGGACGATATTGTTTTCTCGAAGTAGTCATTTTCCCAAAACCAAAAATGAAAGATTTTTGACTTTTGCCTTAGACAACCGTACTTGAAATTTTCTCCACTCCATAAAGTATCTATTCTATTTTTTACCCCACCCCCCTAATTACCATCGTCCTTCCCGCCCTCACCCCCTCCCCAGTAGCTTGGTCAACCGTTGAAATTTTTCACCAGCCAACCGAGTAATTGTTTCAGGGTCTACAGGCTTGACCTCACGCCTTAACCAGTCTTCAACATTCCTGTAGCCGTCAAGGGAAAGGAACTTGGCGTGTGGGTAGTCCATGGCCCGTCTTGCCCAGATACGAGAATGGGTCAAGAGTATCAAGCCCTGTAAAAATTTTGGCCACGGGTGAAGGTTTTTGTGTAACCAGTTGGCACACCCTGTCTGTAATTCCTCGGAACACCCTATCTCCGGTTCATCCCAGACAACTACATGAGGCTTGGTACGCTCCCTCATCGTCTTGACGCCAGTGAGAAAAGTTTGTGCGGTAATGGCTCCCGTTGATTGCCAGGACTCGTCACCGTATACGAGAGCGGTTGAAAAATTTCCTTGTGTCCGTAGTTCGTGAGACAGAGCGATGACCTCGATTTTTTCTTTCAGTGTTAATTGTACATAGCGTCTGAGGAACGATTTTCCAGAGGCGTTAGAGCCCACGATAACCAGTACACGAGTGAGAGTAGAAAAATTCCTTGAGACTCCCAGCTCGTTAGCGAAGGCTGGCTTGAGGTTCAGGAATAGGTGGCGAGGCAGCACGATTATTCTCCAGGTAGTGTCCTTCAAGTCCACAGGTTTTCAAGCAAAGGGCATTCTCTTGACCGTAGGCGATAAGGACGCTAGGGGCTGCTGAGGTGTTATTCCCAGGACGTCCTTCTTTTGAGTAGAAGGCTAATCGGCCTTTGAGCCAGAGGAAACCGTGGGCGTAACTCCAGACCCAAGGAAAAAACTTTTCGTTTCGGTACGGGCAAAGACTAAGGCGATACCGTTACCGTGGAGGGCGAGGCGAGACAGCCAACTTTTGGTTTTATTTCCGTAGGGAGGGTTGAGCCAGACGCGACCGTGCCAGGGTTTAGCCAAGCCGTCGTCAATTTTCGTGTAGTGTATCTTGGCAGTATCCCACGGTCGGTCGGTAGGAGAGCAAGGGTCAAGGTCGAAAGTTCCCAAGGCGCGAAGGATTTCTGGTGGGGTCAGCCAGTCTTCCTTGCCAGCGGTTCGGATATTAAGGTTTCTCACGATTATTTTTTCTCTTGGTCAAGCAGGTGTCACTGTAGCATAGTGACGGATTTTCAGCAGATTATTGGTCGAGAAAGCCATGGCGATGAAGTACCCTGTCCAGGTATACCAGGGTGCGTAGAGACAGAGTAGAGTCAACATTGAAGCGTCATAGAGCAACTCGGTAGCCATGTAAATTTTCGTTGGTTTGAGACGCTTAGCTGTGTTTTGGAGGGTACCTGGGGTAGTAGCGTTGAGGATGGCGAATAGTAGGTAAATGGCGATGACGATATTGACGACGGTGAGGAAGAAAGAATTTTCGCCAATAGTTGCTGAAATTATAGCTGTGGCGAAGGTACCGTTGACGAGCAGCCAGTTGACGAGGCTAGGTTGACGGGTCTGACTCACTAGACTTCCTTGAAAAATTTCATTACGGTTGGCAGGTGGTTTTTAACTGGCTGACCGTTGAGGCGATTGACCAGTTCATACTCGGTACCGTGTTCCTTGGCGGTAAAGACGAGAATAGTGGCCTTGTCGTCAAGGTTGAGTAGCCAGCAGTAGAAGTAGTGGTAGCCGTGCCAACAGAACGAGGGATTGCCCCATAAAGCCTGGAAACGGTCACGGTGGAAGCCTGTCAGTTTATCCAGGACGTGGTCTTTTCTCTTGCCAGGGAAAAGCTTGACGATTTTATTTTTCATCTCAAAGCACTCTACGGCAGAGGTAAGCAAGGTGCCGGAGATGTAGTCCGAGGCTCTGGCTTTCAGCTTGGTCACTTTCATTGCTTGACTCCACTTGTTTCCCAGTTGACTTCATCTCTGGTGCATCGTTTCGCTCCACCGCTACAATGGGCGTACCAGAAGGTGAGTTCGGGTTGAGGGACGCCCAGCATAAATTTTCTCAAAGCTTCGTGTCTCTTTGGCCCGTAAAGGTCGTCTCCACGATAAGGGTTGACCTCGGGCGGTTCCCCACGAATCACCAGCACATCGCCAACATGGTATTTGTCAGTCATAGGTCTCAGGCGGTTTTGCGGCCTTCGAGCCATTGATTAGCCCAGAGGCGGCACTGGTTAATTTTTTCGTCAGAAAGCTTGCGGGTGACATTGTTGTTGAGGGTGACCCAGCGTTGATACTCCTTACCGTATACCTGTGCTCGGGTAAAACCGGCGAACATGGCGACGGTGAGGGCTTCAAGTTGGGACGGATAGATATGGCTGACGGAATCTGGGCTACTGGAGGGCTTGAAGACGCATTCATTCTTTCCCTGGTTGACATAGAGAACCAGGACTTGTTTTTGACGGGTCAGCGCCTGTACTTGGCGTGACAGGTCATCCAGCAGGGGTTGGAGGCGAGAGATGCGCTCTCTGACCGTTCTGAGCTGTTTATAGGAGTTCCCGATGGCTATTGCAGTATCGGCTGCCGCATGGTCAATGTTCGCCTTCTCTTCCCTCAGCTTCTCAATCAGTTCCTTCAGTTGCTCGGTCGTCATTTACGGTGACCCTTCGGTTGCTGCATAAAGACCCGAAACCACCCTAAACGGCCGAGGTTGCTTCGGTTGTTTACTCAATTCCCGTGAAAATTTTTCCCAGTAAGCGTCAGTAGCCTTCTTTTTCCATCCGTCCAAGCCCCCACAGTGGATTCTGGCTGCGACTTCCATAGTGAGGGGTTTACCGGTCAAGCGGGTGTAGCGTTGGCCGTAGTGCTTGATGTAGACCATGACAGCCCACTTGGAGAGGGTTTCTGAGGCAGCTACTTGCTCGATGGTGTAGGTAGTATGGGAGATGGTGTTAACGTCGTCGAGGTAGGGCTGGCGAATCTGGCAAACTCCGTAGGCGTGGTGTTTGAGGTTAAGGTCGCCAACGAGAGTGGGGTCACCGTTGGACTCGACCTGAATGAGGATGGTGAGAAAAAGTAGCCAGTTCATGGGTTACGACATTGCAGGAACACGCCTGTTAATAGGCACCCGTCTCGCACGTCTCGCCCCTCGCAGTCGCAGGGGCGCGGTGCTCGTACCCTTGCGCTCAAGGGAACACCGCCCATACACTCCATGTATAGAGGCATTTCATCGGGCGTAACAGACGCCTCGATTGCCAAACAGCGGTCAATGTCCGCTTGCGGGGTCTCGATTTTCATCTCGTCTCCTTCAGGAGAATTTCTTTTCGGCCGTTCGTGGTTTCCTCTACCCTGTATATCTCCCCAGAACGAGCCTTTTCCAACCATTCCCGAAGAAAATTTTCTCAGCTCCCGTCATCAGACACTAAGTCATGGTCACCTTTCAGTCTCTTTTTTACGGTAGTGCCCCTGATGTCAACCCAGACGCCAGGGACACGACCAGACGATCAGAAAAATCTCTCCTTCAAGGCCCGACGAGTATTCTCGGGCTTACGGTTCAAGGCCAAGGCTGTCTTGCTCACCAGTTCCTCGAAAATCTCAGAGTCGGCACGATGCTTCCTCAGCACCCGAATGGTCCGATGGTTCGTCAGGTTCACGACAAGTCCCCCACGATAGGGACCAGCATACAGAATTGTTACGGGTTGAGGCATGTTGTAATTCACGCACCCCCTGAAGGGTGCGATTGACTCCAAATAATGGGTTGAGAGAAAAAACTGTCCTCTGCCTCCAGTGTCACGCCCTTGGGCTCAGTCACCTTGGTCTCTTGCTACCGGGAGGCAGAGGGCGGCCTGCTCTTGCCCTTTCCCCGAGACAGGCCGCTTCCCTCGGGGTTTAGGGGCTTGGGGTCTTATCGCACTTGTCACCCTCTCTGTTTGAGGTTGCTCTACCCGGTATATCTCCCCAGGACGAGACTTTTCCAACCGTCTCCCAAAGAAAATTTTTCATCAGTCTTGTGGGGTTGACCACTCAAGTCCAGCACTCGAACATGTTGTCGAGAAGCTTACCGAGTACCATGGTGTCGTTTCGTCGCTTCTGCCGCTGCTGCCTCTGACACGGACAGTCGGGGTCATGTCGAATCGTAGAATTGTCGTCAAGAACGATGTAGACATGGCCGTTCCAGCGCTCTCTCTTTTCCATGGTCGCTTGCTCCTTAGATATAGTCTCGTCGCGGCGTTTCAATTCCGCCTTGATTTCTTGAAGGGTGAGTGGGGAGTAGGAACCCATCTGAGCGCGCTGAATGAAGAATTTCAGCGATTCTTTGTCGTAGTCTCGGGCTGGATTGCTCATTGCCTTGGTTTCCTCAGTCTCTTCTTCGTTGGCGTTCCGCGTTGAGAAAATCCCCTGCGGAACCGCTTGAGGTATTTCGTGGCGTTCATTTCTTCGGAGGAGTTTCGTGCGAGGGTGGAATAATTGCACTCAACGATTCTGCCAGTGCTTTGTGGGCAATCTCGATTTTTTCTCTCGCCGGAGTTGGACAAGGCAAAGACCAGAGCCGTTCATCGTTTCGAGCAAACCACGCTTCGAGTCGCGTAAAGATGGCCTCCAGCGCCTTTTCTTCCTTGCGCGGGAGGAACTTCATCACACGGTCTGACGAAAACCGGTTAACGGGTACAGTCTTTCTGATGAGACAGTCAAAATCCGACACCTCTGCCTGGAGGTCGTCGGCGTCAACCACACTCCATTCGTAGGTGGCCAAGTCTGCAAACATGTCCCCCTCCTGGACGTGGCCTTCCAAGACTTGAGACCAGTCCCCAGGGATGACCAGGTGTTTGTTCTTGGGTCCAACCTTGACTCGTTTGGGGTCGTTCATTTATCTGCTCCGTTCATGGTCCCTCACTCCTGTATATCTCCACCTAGAAGCAACTTTCCAACCGTTCAGAAAATATTTTCATCAGTCCTTGTCTTCTATGGCGTCCAGCAAGGCCCGTTCTCGGCGTTGCAGTATCTCGGTCTTCTGCTTCAAGGTTTTCCCGTGTATCTTGATGACCGCCACCTCTTGTTCCTCCTCAATCTTGGCCTTGACTTTCTGTACCTCGTCTCTCGCCTCGTTATAACTATGCAGCAAGCGATGACGGAAAAGGGATTGGCGGCCTCTCTCCCCCTCGTCCAACCAGATGACCAGTCGCCGAACCATCCGCATGAGTAACCGACAGATAACGATTCCAGACAATAAGCCAGCCATTGGTCCCGTAATAGCCAGTACCATAGCAGTAAACCAGAAGGCTACGGAAAAGAATGTGGCCAAGGCCGATCATCCTTGAACTGTCTACCTATATAAGTCCTCTATAAAGAAATTTTTAGTCAATATCTAGGATGGAGGTGCTGAAGAAAAAATTCCAGTGTCTCCTAGCTGAATTGCTGGCTTCCACAAATTGACTCTTGTCTGAGAAGCTTTTCAACGTCCTCGGTGACTTCCACTGTCCAGTCGGGTCGAAGGTTGGCCATTACCTCGGGATAATGTTCGGCCGTCCATGAGGGATAATTGTCAGCCAGCCACTCAGAACGACATTTGACCATTACCTCGCGATAATGTTCGGCCGTCCATTCGGGGCGATGAATGGCTATCCACGCAGGACGATTCTTGGCCATCCAATCGGGGTGGAGGTTAACCATGATCTCGGGTCGAAGATTGGCCATCACTTCGGGACGATTCACTGCCATCCAGTCAGGATAATTATCAACCATCCACTCGGGAAAATTATCGGCTATCCACTCGGGACGATGATTCGCCATCCAGACGGGACGATATTGGGCCATCCAGTCAGGGCGATGGTTGGCCATAACCTCTGGGCGAAGGTCTGCCATATAATTAGGACGATTAGAGGCCATCCAGGCAGGAAGAAGGTCAGCCATAACCCCTGGACAATGGTTGGACATTACCTCGGGAAAATTATTAGCCATCCACGCAGGGTGATTATTGGCCATCCACACGGGATAATTGTCAATCATCCACTCGTGACAATGTTCAGCCATCCACTCAGGATGAGCGTTGACCAGCCACTCAGGACGATTTTTTACAATCCAGTCGGGATGTAGACTGAACATGACCTCGGGATACTTGTCGGCCAGCCATTCAGGACGATGAGTGGCTACCCATTTGGGAAAATGGATGGCTAGACCTTCAAGTTGGTCCTTGGTCAATTCGCTGATTTTCATGGTAGAAAATTTTCAACCAGGTTTATGGGAAATCAAGTTCTGGGGTCAAAAACGAGGGTGTGGAGGGTAGTGGCTCAGGAGCAGGGGCAGGCCCGTATTCTACGCTGGGTAGTGGTTTCTCAGCTTCTACGGGCTGTTCTACAGGCTGCCGTACCTTGAACTCAGGTATCGTCACCGGTATGCGGTCAGTCACCCCAGGTACATGCTTCAGTTCTTTCCCACCACAATAAACATCGAAGAGAAATTTTCGCATGACGGGCTCAGGGATATTCCTGGCCAGTCTCGGCTCACATAGAGCATCCCGTAAGCAGGAATAGATGGTGAAATTTCCATCGTCCGAGAATACCAGGATGAAGGCACGAGTGGAACTAGTCGGGTCAGGGGTGAGGGAAACGATGGTGCCAGAGTCGTGATGGTCAATCTCGATGAGCCGGTCACCCAGACGATAATCACTGGCCTTCTTGCGCATCGTCAATGACCGTCACCTGAAGACGCGAGTTTCGAGCGCAATTCCTTGGCGCGAGATTCGACCTTCCGCAGTTCTTCCTCGGCTAGTTCGCGCTCAGATTCTTCCGCGCCCGTTTCGTTCCATTGCTTTACCGGGACTTCCACAGTTTCCGTGATGGCGTAGAGTTCGATTTTCTCGACACGGGGTTCACCGTCCGCTCCGCCGTGGTATTTCCATAGTCTCTTGCATTCCTTCAAGGCGGCAGAGACTCCAGTGGCCTCGAAGACCACGAATTTCTTGTTGCAGCCGATGGTGTGGTCACAGCCTTCACCCTGGCCCGTTAGTAGTGCGACGTATTTCATGTGTTGTCTCCATCGTTCGTCATTTCGGAGCCGTCGTTTGAGGACTACCTTCGTTTCGCTTCGCTTCACTTCGGAGCCTCAACTTTCTCGTTCGGCTTCAAGAACGCGATCCAGTGCGTTTGCGCCTTCTTCCCGCTGCGGTGCCCGTACAGCGGTTTCTCTGGCGTCAGCGCCAGCACTTCGCGCAACGGGATTTCGGCCTCGCACCATTTGAACACCAACGTGCCCCCTGGCCGCAGGACGCGGAAGCACTCCGCGAACCCTTGCCGCAGGTCGTCGCGCCATGTGTCGGCAAGCAGTCCAAAATCCCAGGCGATTCGACCTGTCGCCCCGGCTCCCTTGTTGAAGTGCGGCGGATCGAAGACGACGTGCAGGAACGTGTTCGCAGGAAACGGCAGGTTGCGGAAATCCGCCAGCATGTCAGGAGCAACCGTCTTCGGCGTCCGCCCGACCGTCCCCGGCGTTCCTACGTCAATGATCCGAGTGCCCTGCCGATTGTCCACATACAACGCCCGTTCATCGTGCTGGTCAAACCAGAACATTCGGCTCCCGCAGCAGGCGTCCAGGACCGGCGGAAAAGCCTCCTTATTGGCGGTAACAAATCCAGCGTCTTTCATCCGTTTGGCCCAATCGCCAGCCCACAACGCGACGCACACGCTCACGCTGTCGCCGTCCGATAGGCAGGATGTCTCGTCTATCCGTTGCAGGTCGCTCAACAGTTCTTCCGCACACGCATGCAGTCGCTCAATCTCGGCGCGCTGTTCGCGGATTGTTGCGTGGCATGTTTCAATCCTGCGCTTGAGTTCGTCAAGTTCTGTCACTCTATACCTCCTTCTTCTTCATCCTTCATGTCCTTTGGAGAGACTGTCAAACTTGGAGAAAACTCCTTGTTAGCCTCTACTTCGTTCCCCCACGCTTCCCACCCTTGTGCGCGCTCACGGGCAAAAAGTTCAATCCTTGGAACGTCCCCCATCAAGCGCACGATCCGGTCGCGCACCTCGGCGGGCTTGGCACTGTGCCGTCCGATCACCGCGTCAATCACACTCAACACGCTTGCCGACTGCCGCTTCATCGTTCCTCGCACTCCGAGCAGGCATACCTCGGCGTTTGCCCGCGTGTAGTTGCCGCACCCCCAGAACCACTTGCCGTGCTTAGTTCGCTTGACCCAGGTGAAGGCTTGTGTGGCATATCTGAACCCCCATGCGTCAATCACGCGCAAGCCCAGCGGCAGGTTCGGAAACGTCACCCATAGAAACAGAGCGGCGTTGGCGGCGCAGATTCTCGCCACGGGCAACCTCAAGATGTCATCATCCGACATGACCGAGTAGTGTCTGGCTGGGCACTTCCACCCGCTTCCATTGTTCCATCCGAGACCGTTCCACGGCGGATCGGCATAGACCACCGAGAAAGGCCCAGAAGGCCAACAAAGAGGTGGAACATATTCGCTACCGCTCAATGCTCACCTCCAGTTTGTCTTCGCCAGCTTCGGGAAATCCATCTATCCAGTTACCTTCAAGAATCGGATTGAAGGCAACCTCTTCGCCATCCACCTTTTTGACAATGGAGTATTGCTTCTTTCCATCAGACACGAACGGAATAATGACAAAGCCCTGCTCTTGTGCGTTCTCCAATATCACCCTAATAATCTCATCTCCTACTACAGGAAACGCAAATGATGCGCTTGGGTCTTTATACAACTCAACTAGGTCAATTTTCACTCTATACCTCCTTCTTCCTCGGAATCCTTCACAGGATTGAGTACCGGCTTTCCATCCTCCCCAGTGTCCCAGTCCCGTATCTCATTAACCTTCGTGTCAACTACCAGAAAAATTCTCTTGCCCTCAGCGTCAAGAATTGTCGCCCTCCCCACCAGCCTCAGACGGTTACAGAGATTGGCATAAGTCGAGTCATACTCCTTGCCAACCACATCGTCAAGCACTTTCCAGCCGACTTGATGACCGCAACCACCCAAGGCTTCCCACAATTTTTTCTTTTGGGAGAAAGTGCCACGGATTTGCAGCTTGTCGGTCTTGACTTGACAGAGAACGAGAGAGCGAGCCATAGGGGAGTCTACCTCACGATTTCTTGAACCGCTCTGGCAAAAATATAAGGGATGACTGAAAGAGCCAGTCCAAGGGCGCAACGAAAGAGTTGTTGCTCTCCAGTTTCGGCAAAGAGCAAGCCTTGAACGATGACCAGACTGCCTATCAGGGCTTCTACTGCTACGAAGACCCAGATTGCCTTCACTTTTTCTTCTCTTTCGGAAAATCGGCCAAGACCGACAGTAGTTCTTTCGCACACTGACGATAGACATCCATCCGAGCATACCGATGAGGGTCGGTTCTGGTTGCTTCGTCGTTAGTGTCAATCACTGCCAACCACTCACTTGCCAGTAATTTTAAGCGTTTTCTCATTATGGCTTCTCTCTCACGAACAGACCGACAAACCATAGGCCAAGACTACCGCTGGCTTCGCTTGGCCCCTTAACCAATTTCCATCCTTGAACGCCAATCTTGTTCAGGGCCGTGACCATCTCGTCAGAATAGAGCGAGCCTCCCTGAAACTTGAAAATCTTGTACTCGTATCTCTTAAACGGCTTGGCTTTCATTTCGTCTTCCTTGTCTTTTTGTGGATGTCAGTAAGGGCGAAAAATAACTCAGCATTGATGATATGCAAGCAGACCTGACAATACGGGTGAGAAGGAATGTCAGGGTCAATACAGGGCCAGAAAGCAACTGCCGGTCTCTTCTTGCACTTGTAGCACTTGTAATCACTCGCCTTTTTCATCGCAACCCCCTACGGAGTCGCTCTTCTTCCTTGAGAGTGCTGGCGATACTACGACACTTGATACAGCAATAGATACCCGCCGACACACTAAGAGCGCCGAACAACAGACTGGAAATGGCCATGATGATACTCACTTCTCCCTCACAGTACGTCCAGAATCAGTTTCTTGAGCTGGTCGTTGCCAAGAATCCATTGCTGCGTCTTCCCGCCATCCTTCACCCGCCCAATCCTCATGCAGAGATTGTGCCGAATGTCCTCCTCCATCTCTGCCATGCAAATGAAGTCTTGAAAATTTTTCACCGCCCTCGTCTCAGGCTTCACATTCGGCTGGACAATGTGCGCGTAGAGTCGGTCACAGGTGATGGAAACAATGTCAATACGCTTCTCTTTCCTGGACAGTACACCCTTGATATGCTTGAACGCCTGCTGGTCTCCTGCAAGTATCTGTTCGGGCTCTACAATCAACTCTACATCACGGTCAAAAAATACCGTCATGCTCGTCACAGTCTCTTCGTCAAGTAGTGACTGTGCCTGAACATTGAACCGACGCTTTTCAGCATCCGTCTGTACACTGGGCAGTCCCTTGAGGAAACGGAAAAATTCGCTAAGGGTTCTCGGGTTAGTTCTCTCTTTCCCAATCATCATCTCGGGGTAAGCCAGCACCCAGTTAATCCCTCTCGGGTCCAAGCCTTGAGCCGTTGCCCACACACTCCACTCTTTAGCATCGTGGACAAGAGTGACAGAACGGATACGAGTCAGGATAGCCGCGTCAATGGAAGTCACCAGGTAGTCTTGTTCGTCAGGGTTGCCCGTCAGAACGATATTGCAACCGTGAGGCAACTTCCAGGAGACCATACCGTAGTTCTGGAGAAGTTGCATGATACCCTTGATGATACGGATGGAGGCACGGTTCCAGTCGTCAAGCAACAAGATGGTTGGTCCGGGAGAAGTGGGCACCCAGTCTGGAGGGGCATACATGGTGCGTACTCCAGCCCCGTAGTCGATTTCCCAGCCCTCGGTCTTATATTCGCCAACGATGTCCAGGGGCACCCACTGTTCGTGTACCTTGCCGTTGGAACGCTTCATGAAGACATGTTTCTCGGGCAAGCCGTGCAAGTCACCCATTTCCTCAAACTGGGCAATGGGGACATCATAGACCTGATACCCTGGATACTTGACACCGTTGAACTCGACTGGCTTGTTCTTGAACTGCTTAACGAGACAAGTTTTTCCTAAACCGGCATGGCCATAGATACAAGTTGCAAAGCGTTCGTCGCCTCTTTTCTCGGCCAGGCGGTTCAAGTGAAAGCAATCGAGAAGGAACTGGTCCATTTCGGCGTAGGCAATCCTTGCGCCATAGCAACCCTTGTAAGAGAGTTCCTTCTCGTTCGCATTAGTGCTTTGCTTGGTCATCTCTTCAGTCCTTCTTTTCCATCATTATACCGTCTAAGCCCGGTTTTTTCTCAACTCTTCTTCTCGAAAGACACTCGGGTCGTCGTTTTCTTGACTGCACACGCCTTCAGAGCATCCACGGCTTGTTGTGACTGCGGGGAAGACGGTGTGGAGCCCGTCAACACGCGAAATTCTTCAGGGTTGATGTCGTAACTGGTCTGCACCATGACACTGAACCCGGCCTTCTGAAGCAACGCACACGCTTCCTCAACCTTTTCTGGTGCGATGGCCAGTGTTCTAGTCACCTTTACAGCGTCAGAGAAGGCTCCGGACCTGATTGCGGCGTCAGCAACCGGGAATTTTTCGTTGGAAGCGTCCAGTTCGTACTTCTCAACGGTTGAAATTGTTGCCAGGGCGATATTCCCAGCCAGCTTGACGGACTTTTCACCCTCTTGAAGCAGAGTGACACCCTCTTCACCGAGAATTTTCTTCGTACCAGTCGCTTCTGTACCGAGATTCTTGAGTTGGACGTCGACTTCAAAGCCCCGATCAACCAGGGATGACAGTCTCTCGTCCACGGAAGCCACTCTCAGCATCGATTTCTTTGCCATGACCTACTTCTCCTTTGTTGGGTTTGAACCTTGAATGCCTAATCAGCCCTGGTTATACAGTGCGGTTGCTTCCAGACACTCGCGGCAGAAATATACTGCCACAGCTACACCATCATGTGGCCAATACCCGCCCTTGCCTTCATTTTTATGGAGAGTACAGAGTGGTTTTTGTTTGTCGCCTTTGTCTCCCTCATGTGCGACGAACCCGATGCGCGCTTCCCCTTTACACCAACAACACTTCGTCGTCTCAGGGAACTCATCTTGCCAGGTCTTCGTCAGTCCAGCTTTGCCCAATGTTACTTTCATCCGAGTCTCCTTTTCATCGCTGCCTTCCATCCAGACTCAAAAGCGTCTTGCAGTTGGTTGGCCAAATGTCTAGTCCGCCAGTTGAAGACGCCAGGTCTGTCCTTGCGGTACTTCGCATAGGCAGAAACGAGGGAAAGCTGAATCACTGGCGTCACCTTGCGATGTAGCTTCCGCCACTCCTTGTATGCCTTGCGAATCTGGCGAACCGTAGTCTCTTCCTTGCCGAAGCCCCACCACCCGAGGATTTCCTCTATGGCCTCTTTGATGGTCTTGGCATCGACAACTTTCCCTATCGACCTGGCCATAGTCTTACGGTCGAATACATTCCTGTCAGAGTTCCAAGGATTGTCCCCTGTGACTCGTTTGTAGACCCGTAGAGCCTCATTGTCCGTCCATGTTGGCTTCATACCGCCCTCACTGTTGACGCCTCTTGTAGTTCTTCTGTCTGCTTACTTGAACATTTCTGACAATACCAATGATTTCTCAATGCCACCGAATGCTTGTAACAGGAAGTGCCACCGCAAACAACACAGACAGTATCCCAAATGTTCGGCATCTCCTTCCCACACGTAACGCAAATCGAACTGTTCTCCTCGCAAAGACCCGCACCCCCGTCAGGATGAACTTTCGCCTCCTTAATATTCTTGATCCACTTCATACCGTCCTCACTGTTGACTTGCCACCGGTCTCGCTTACCCTGTACACCTTATCAGCCATTCCCCGTATGACTTCATGGTGGGTCGCAATGATTATCTGCATGCCCAGTTTGTCAACCAGTGTCTTCAAGAACTCAGCAACCGACTCAATGCGTACTCCATCCATGTGTTTCCAACTCTCGTCCAATACACAAATTCTTGCCGTCTGCTTTGACCCCAAAAGTACCATGAGTCGAAGAGGCACACTAATAGTATCCGCCATGCCTCCACCGAATCCACCAATCTCTCGCCGTACATCACCCAGTTCCTGCGTAGTCCTCACCATCTCAATTTCCAGATTGCTACGATTATTTTTCATGCCGTAGGTCATCTCTACCCGATAGTCTGGACCATAGATGAGCCGAAGCGCCTCGGAAACGACATCCTCGATTTTTTTCTTCATCGAGCCTCGGCGACTACTGGCCACCGATTCCAAGAAGAGGGTAGCTTCTTTAGCGATACCCAGTTTGTCAGCGCACTCAAGGATACGCTTCTCCTGCTCTTTCATTTGCCGCAGGAATAGGGCATTCTCGTTGCGCTTGCGGGTCAATTCCCCTGAGCGTCTCGTATGCTCGGCTTTGAGGTCAAGATTAGTCATTTTTTTTCGCGTCTCGTATCTCTACTCGCCAACCATGTGCTTTAGCCAGAGAAACCACTTGACTCAGCAACCCCTCGATGAATTCGCTACAGTCAAGCAAGTGTTTGAGCTTGAATTCATGCTCCCGAAACCTCTCCGCCCGATAAGAAAACACATAAGTGATTCCAGGTATATAGGCTGGATTTTTGTACCGTACCAGCTTCAGAACATTCATCTTGTCTTACCCTCGGTGTTTCTCCATTATACCCTTGGGAGAAGACTTTTTCACCTCGTCAACCCGTTTCTGCAAGAGCCGACCGATCATGCGCAACTCTCTCAGCTTGGACTTGCTCATCTCGGAAGCCATTGCCTGCAATCGTTCCATGGCCTTGCTGAAGTCCCGTTCCTGGTCTCTTCCAGGAAGGTCAACATTGAAGTTCACCGATATTTTACAGGTCGGTTTCACTCTGCCTCCTTTACG
>Ga0315288_10005742_pt1 | contig 15762 bp, 14 predicted proteins | sample YL17G11_20_MG_FD_203454 | JGI IMG/M metagenome (GOLD analysis project Ga0315288, IMG submission 203454) | Sediment microbial communities from Yellowstone Lake, YNP, Wyoming, USA - YL17G11_20 | ecosystem: Environmental > Aquatic > Freshwater > Lake > Sediment | place: USA: Wyoming | collected...
CTCTTTGACCATCGTTCCTCCTATTTTGGTTTGTTCTTCAACTTGCTAATTTAGGAGAACGATGGCTATTATGTAAATAGCTTTTTACAGAAATTTAAGGGCAGAACCCATATGAAACTCACGTTATCAGTTGATCATAGAATAATAGATGGGGTACTCGCAGCAAAATTCTTGAACTATATCAAAGATTGCCTGGAGAACCCTGAGTTGTTATTAGTATAAACCATTGTTAATTCCGTCACCATATCAGAGCTCTAATAAGATTGGACATAGCCGTATAATTAAACAAGGCAATCCGTTACTGCGCTGGGCTTTACTGGAGATAACACAGGCGGCAATAGTTAGATCCTCATATTTCAATCAGATTATAGAAATACATTCACATTGTTAATCTTAGTTCTCTTTAAGTATATTTAATATTGTATTTTTATCAGAAATTAAAATATTTATGATCTTACCACGTAATGCACCTAAAATGGTGCTCAACTTCCTATTTCCAAATCCTATCCCTATGACATTTCCAACTTTTTTTATTCTGTCTAAATTCAACATTAAAATTCTTTTATTTATTTCGTTCTCTACAGGTTCTCCATTGCTATTTATAAAAATTAAATTTAGATCCCCTACTACTCCTAAATTCTTTAAATAATTGAAATCTTCCAAAGTAAAATTCCCTGATTTAATTAATGTAGACTCTATACCAATGTCGCTCATTCCCACTATTGCAACTTTAAAAAATTTTGACATTTCTAGTATTTCTCTACTGTTACTGTCATTCTCAATTACCCTTTTCGATTCTTCACTGTCTAAAACCGCAGGAGAATTAATTATATAACCTATACCCCCAAGCTTGTCAGCAAGCGCTCTAGCTACTGAATTTGTATGAAACCCTTTTCCAACCTTTCCTAAACCTCCGATCATTGGCACTACTTTTACATTTATTTTTTTATCTAAATTTATATAATCAACAACATATTTCAATGTTGATCCCCATCCTATTCCAATATAATCTCCATCATTTAATATTCTTTCTAATAACCCACCCAATGCTATTCCCATTTCTCTAAAAATCTCTCGATCATTATCAGAAGAAGGAACTATAATACATTCTTTAATTATATATTTTTTCTCAATTTCGTATTCTAACTCAGAAAAATCTTCTTTTGGTGAATTAATCTTTATATCAACTATGTCCAATTTTCTTGCCTTTGCTAAATATCTTGACACTTTAGTTCTTGAAATATTTAATTTATTAGCAATCTCTTGTTGTATTAAATTCTCAATATAATAGAATCTTGCTATTTTAGTTATCAATTGAATTTTTTCAGATTTATCCATATTCTTAGTATACCATCCAAGTGTTCTTTCTTCTTTAGGATCTTGGATAGTTTAACTTGTTTACTGAAACGGGAATTTTAATTGTCGTTGTACAAGATTTAATTGTCGCTGATCAAAAAGGGGCCTAAAACTTGGAAACATTGTCGCTGATCACCCTGGCTGTTAAGAGTTGTTGAATTTTATATATAATTTTGTTTATTAGGCAACAGACCTTATTCAGTGACACTGCCAAGGGGAGCAATTTTTTCGTGGCATTAATTTAATGAAAATTATTATGATCTTTTTCTTTTAATGCTGAAAATCACTGCAATAACTAATACTATACCTACTGCGACTTCTTGTAAAAAAGTAGATAAGCCAATTATACTCATGGAATTATACAAAGCAGAAATTAAAATAGCTCCCATTAATGTTCCATAAATTGAACCAATGCCTCCCAATAAACTAGTACCACCAACACAAACAGCAGCTATTGACATCATTTCAAAATTCTCTCCTAACATTGGCTGACCACTCGCAAGTCTAGCAGTGTATATTATTCCAGATAAAGAAGCTAAACACCCCCCTATTATATATGAAATTAAAATATATCTATCTACTCTTATACCAGAATATTTTGAGGCCTCGTAATTACCACCTATAGCATAAATATAATTGCCAAAAGTATGATATTTTAAAAAAATAATTGCAATAATTGAAATAATTATGAATATAAATAAAGGAATAGGAACTGAAAAAATGGTTCCTCTTCCTAAAATGAAAAACCTTTCTAATCCTATTATAGGAATAGTCCTAGAATTTGAATAAATTAAATCTACTCCTCTTAAAATTACCATAGTTGCTAAAGTAGCAATAAATGGAGTAATTCTCCCCCTTGTGATCAATACTCCATTAATAAGACCGCTAAATATACCAATAAGTAATGCCACAATGATGCAATAATAAATTGGCACCTTATTGTTAGTCGTAAGTCCAGCAATAATCACTGATACCAAACCCATTACCGAACCTATTGAAAGGTCAATTCCCCCACTAATCATAATAAATGTCATACCTATAGAAACTATTCCTAACAACGCAGATGTCCTTAGAATATTCATTAAATTATATGTACTTAAGAAAACAGGTTTATATATTCCAATAACAATAATGAATATTAATATTATTATTAATAGTTGATTCTTTATAAAAAAATTCTTTATTAAATAGAACTGATTTCTTTTTTTTACTGATATTTCTGACATCATTATTCCCTTCTTTTATTGTTATATATATCTACTTCTGAAATTATCAATAATAATAGCAACTATTAATATAGCTCCTAAACCTACTTCCTGCCAATTTGTTGATAACCCTGCAAAACTTAAACTTACATATATTAATCCAATTACAGCCGTACCAAAAACTGTACCTAATACATTTCCAATACCCTTAAACAATTTTGTTCCGCCAAGAACCACTGCTGCAATTACAATTATTTCCATTCCTCTTCCCACTAATGCTTGCCCACTATTTAATCTTGCTGTTAGCATTATTCCAGCAAGAGAGGCTAGGGTACCACTTATCATATATGTTAATATAATTACTCTATTAATGTTTATGCCTGAAATCTCAGCAGCTTTTTGATTATTTCCAATTAAATAACAATACCTACCAAATGTGGTAAATTTTTGAATAATAATTCCAATAATTGATATCACTATCCATATAAATATTGGTGTTGGGATAAAAAATATTGAATTATGCCAAAATATGTTCTGAAAATTTTCTGGAAGCCCAGAAATAGGATGAGCTTTTGAGATAAGTCTAGCTGATCCTGATAATGTTATTAACATACCTAAAGTAATAATAAATGGAGGCAATTTTACATATACAACAAATATCCCAATAATAATTCCAGAAATAACACCTAAAAACAAACCGATCGGAACAACATATACAAAGGAAATATTAAGATATTTAATTAATAAAGATACTAGAACTGAAGTTATAGCCATTAATGATCCCACTGAAAGATCTAAACCCCCAGAAACAATGACAAAAGTCATACCCACTGCCATTATTCCAATAACACTTGATTGTATTAAAATATTAGTTAATCCATCTAAACTAAACATATTTTTATTTAATAGACCAAAAATTAAATAAATACCAATTAAAAATAAAATTATTGGGTTTTCCAATAAAATAAAATTTTTTATTTTATACATTTGTGCTCTTCCTTCCAGAGATCATCATCATCAATATATCTTGTGAGGTAATTTCACCTGGTTTATACTCACTCGTTATCGTTCCTTCACGTGTCATTATTCTGATTTTGTCGCTTACTCGCAATAGTTCAGAAACTTCAGTAAATATAGCAATTATCGCTTTACCCAAACTAGCAAGTTTAATCATCAAATCAAGTATTTCTCTTTTTGCCCCAACATCTATTCCCACAGTTGGTTCATCAAAAATTATTAACTCAGCATTAGATAGTATGCATTTCGCTATTAATACTTTCTGTTGATTGCCTCCGCTTAAATATCGAGTCAATTTAATAATACTATCTGTTTTTATATTCAAATTATCTATTTGTTTTAATACTTCTTTTTTCTCTTTCCGTAGATCAATAAAATTTAAAAAAACTAACATATTTTTAACGGAACTCGCAGTAACGTTTTGTAATATTGAAAGATCTAAAAAAAGACCGTCCTTCTTCCTATCTTCAGTAACATATGCTATACCCAACTTCACAGCATCCATAGGTTCATTTATTTCGACTTCTCTACCCTTAAAAAAGATTTTTCCGCTTTTTCTTCTATCAACTCCATAAATTGATCTTACTAATTCAGATCTCCCGCTTCCTAATAATCCACAAATACCTAATATTTCACCCCTAGAAACGCTTAAATTTACGTTTTCAAATATCCCTTTTCTGCTGAAATCTTCAATTCTAAGCATTTCCTCACCATAAGTTCGCTTAATTTCGATATTGTCTTCATCTATCCTTGAAGTAACTAATTCCGTCAATTTCTTAATATCAATATCATTTCTATTAAAAACACCGACCTTTCCTCCATTCTTCAAAACATATATTCTATCTGCTATTTCTAATACTTCCTCTAATCTGTGAGAAATATAAATGATAGATAAACCTTCCAATTTCAATTTCTTTATTAATTGGAATAAAATATTAACTTCTTTCGGTGTCAAAGAAGATGTTGGTTCATCCATGATATATATCCTATGTTTATTAACAATCGATTTTGCAATCTCTACAAGTTGTTGGTTTGCTCTACTTATATCCAAAACCAAATCGCTTGGTTCCAAATGTATTTCTAAATTTTCTAATATCTCAATAGATCTATTTGATATTTCTTTTTTATTGATAAATCCAATTTTATTTCTAGCAAAATCTTCTTGACCTAAGAAAATATTTTCCGAAATATTAAGAGTTGGGACAAGTGAAAATTCTTGAAAAATTGTAGCAATACCAAAATGTCTTGCTATTAACGGATTATTTATTTCAACTAATTGTCCATCAATAAATATTTGACCACTATCATTTTTATATATACCAGAGATTATTTTAATTAATGTAGATTTTCCAGCACCATTTTGTCCAACTAACCCTAATACCTCTCCTTTTCTTAGGTCTAAATCTATATTATCTAATGCTTTTATATTACTGAAGAATTTATTTATGCCCTTCATTTCTAATATAATTTCACTCATAACAACATCCTTTAAATCTAATTTTATTAATGCAACTACAAATTCCATATATACTGTTTTCTTAATTATTTATTACTTTATAGTTTATGTATGTTTAATTTTTTAGTTGACAAATAGCATAACATCGATAACTCTTATCTTTTTGGTATTATATATCTAAACTACTTTATGATTTCTCCAAAAAGAGAAATCCTAAAAATTTGTTCACTGATATGAAAAGTTGATGTTACGTATTCATATTGACAAATCTCATCTAAGGTGAAGCTTTCCCCGAATATGCTTAACGATAGATCGCTTCTGATAAAGCGAATAAAATGAATTTTACCATCCCTTGGGCTACCGATATCTTCTATAGAGAAACTCTCATCTAAGAGGTTTGGGTTGTATGCAAATTTTTTCTCAAATTCGCTTGGAGTTAACCCTTTAAGAACGCTGTATCTATGATTGTTATTATGGAAGTCCTCAAAAAATTTCTCCTCATCTTTGAGTTCCAAAAAGCTTTCAAAGCACTGAGATCTAAAGAATTGCTTATCCCATACATCATTAAACCTTTCAATCTATAGAGTTCCTCCACGGCTCCCTAAATTGGATGAATACGGGCTCTATGCCAACTGTTAAGAAGAGCTTTGTTATCCTACTAAGCCACTTTGGTCTTCTCTCCGATCCTAAAGAACGCCTGTTAGTTATCGATCTGCATATACTTTGGGATGCCAAGCGTCTTAAAGCTTCTAATTGACAAGCATCTGCGACGATATTAGCGTTCCTGTGCGGAATGGAATTTATCTTGACCTTATGTCTTGACACATCCATGATGTTAAGTGAGTAAAAGCGTTCTTTGCTTGCAAGATATCTTGGACCTAAGAGGTCTGCTTGATGTAGTTTATCCGGCATATCGGCTTCGATCTTAGGATAGGACTTTCCTTTTTGCTGATATCATTTTGGTCTGCTCTTTGTAAGTCCATTCCTCTTAAGCACCCTGTTTATGGTCCATATTGGGGGAGGATCTATCCCAAGGTTTAGGATCTCATGAGCAGATAACTACAGCTCCGATCTGAGAATACTTTGTGTCCTCGAGCTTTTTCCTGGTCTCCATTATGAGGTGTTCTATTGTCCCATCAAGGCTGCGATGCGGATTTAGGGGAGCTCTTGATTTGTCCTGATACCAGATCTCTTTCTCCGTTTTGTAACGCTCAAGCCACTTAAAAAGCCAGAACTTAGAGCGCTTCAGTTCATCGCAGATAATGCTCGGTTTCTCACCTCTGATGTATCTTCTTATCGCTTCTTTTCTAATCTCCTCCTCATCTTGAACCATATGAATCAACCTCCAAGTATTTTGGCTGATTAAATACATCACTATTTCCCAACCAGCAACTATTCAGTTTTCAAAGTACAGAGTTATCGATGTTATGCTATTTGTAATTTAGTAAACACAAATTTCTATTTTAAAATTAAAAAGAATTAATGTTAAAAACCATATATTTATTCCCAAAAACAATCCTTAAATTCATTGATTGAAAGAAAAGGGCCATTTTTTTAATAATGGCCCTTCAGCCAATCTAGTTACAAAATATGCTAATACATTGTAATACTTCTAAAATTACTCATCATATATCCCCAATACATTTTGCTTATAATTAAACAACTTAAATTTTTCCCATGTATCAGGTTTTTGCCCTGCTAAAACAGTGGTTACTTCTTTATTCAAAAGATCGGCATAATCCTTGCTATCTATGACAGTGGGTATAATGCTATTTCTAATAGGTTCTATCTTATTGCCTTTTATTACTTCAAAAGCTAGATCTATTACTTGCATTCCTAGTGCCATCCAATGCAGGTCACACCCAGCCAAGAATTTCCCTTCAGAAACATATCTATTACCTTCATCTGTTCCATCCCATCCAGTAACAAATACATCTTTCTCTATACCTGCTGCAGTCAATGCACTATAAACACCAATACCCATCTCATCGTTAGTAGTCAAAACGCCATCAAGATCTTTCCCGTATCTAGCAATCCACTCTTCAGCTCTTAGCATTGCTTTATCTCGAACCCACTCTCCACTCTGCTGATCCACTAATACTATACCAGGATACTCGCTCAAGCCTTCACGCATGCCCTGTACAATTGCTTGTTCCCAACTATTCTCATATACTCCATAACAAATAGTAACATTCCCAACATAATCCCCATTTTTCTTTTTCAGAGCTTCCGCCATTTGTCTCGACATACTTCTTCCACCCTCAATGTCTTCTACATACAACCACCATTCTGCATAAGCTCCTTCGGGGGGGGCTTGCATTGTTATAAATACACCTAACGGAATATTATTTTCATTGGCCTTTCTAAACACATTGTCAAAAGAACCCCTTGATACTGGGATAACGATCATCATATCAACTTTTTTGGCAACAAAGTCATCAATTATATTTGTGTGTTTAGTAAGATCAGTGAAATCTGCAGGTGCCTGTACATCAAGCTTAATATTAACTCCGTATTTTTTGTTTAATTCATTTGCTCTTAAAGCCCCTGCTGCTTGATAAATATCCCATGGAGGGAAAGCTGCCTGAAATATTCCTATTGTAAAATTTTTCCCCTTGACATTTTCAGCTCCTCTAGCTTCTAATTGTTCAGGGGTTAAGGCATTTTCCGGCTTCTCTTTAGCTTGAGTTTCCTCCGGTTGCACTGTTTCAACTCGAGCTTCTTCTGCTACCTTTTTTTCTTCTGCACCCGTCATTTCTTCTTTTACTGCTTCAGGCTGTCCAATTTTTGTACATCCAACACTGTTTAGATTAAAGAATGCCAACAGTACAAAAATCAACATCAATATACTTACCTTTTTCATTACCCTTCCTTTCTCTAAATTTTTTAATCTAATGGTTTCCACTTGTTTGTTACTCTTAAGTCATAACACCACCTCTTCCATTAATTGCTATTGACCGCTGTACTCTACACGCTACATAAGATCTTTATTTTCGTACCATTTTCTAGCCTCTACCAATATTTTCTCAATTTCCTCATCTTGTTCTTGAGTAAGTGGTATATCAACACAATGATTATCTAAAATTTCTTTCATTCTTTTCTTAGCGTAGTCAATTGTCGTTTTTTTACCCTCTTTTACCCACAACTGATAATTCAAATCATCAGCAACCTTTGAAATATATTGCTCCTTTTCCCACCACTTTCTAGTGTGCTCCTTGTTCAAGTAAAAACCTGGTGCTGGTCCTACTTCTTCTATTAATTCTAAAGCTATTGTTTCGCTATTAACTTCAACACCTTCTATAAATCTACCTACCATTCCAGCAATATCATCATCAATAATGGCTGCTAATGGATGTGCAGTATATTCACCATATATTCCACCATGAAGCATAATAAAATTCGCTCCACATAATGCTTGGATTATGGCATTTATTCCTCTTTCGTAACCACATTGGATATCAAGTTTTTTTGCATTTGTATATCCGGCTGCAGCAAACATATGTGGAATGCCATATTTTCTCCATATTTGTGTTCCCGCAGCCATGTGTAACGCGCTGGCAATATTATCAAAATTTGGACTACCCGTTTTCATATTCAGAGGATTTGTCTGATCTATTGTACAAACTGGTTGACCAGGATTTATTAGCTGAAGCAACACAACACCCGCAATTACTTCTGCATTATCCAACACAATCGAGCCAGCAATTGTTACAGGACCACTTCCGCCGTAACTACAGCCAGAAATTGTAAAAGCTGGGAACTTAGCTTCTGCCAATGCAAAAGCAATATCAATTTGCTCCTTATAGAATGTCAATGGTGAAGAAGCACAAATTGGGGCAGAAAATTCAGTATTTAAAGTTTGTGCCATTTTTATACCAAAAAAATAGGTATCAAACCCACCTGCATCATAGTTAGCCTTACTTGAGTTTCTGAATTTTGCTGCTATACCTTCAACAATTTTCATACAATCAGGAATACCATCAAACCCAAAAATGGGATATGGCCCTTGTAGATGCAAATTTTCTAATACGTCTGTAATTGTTACGTAATCATAATATTCTTTCCTGGTAAAACTCCTAGTCTCCCAAGTATTATTTTCAATATCAGCGGCATAAAACCCAGGGGCTCCTTTAAAATAAACCGTATTCCCTCCAACTATCAAATCCTTAGCCCTATTTCTCGCTTTCATTCGATACGAAGAAGGTGCTCTTTTTAACTCACATTCAACTAACGCTTCTGGCATTCTTACTCTCTTCTTGTCATAATCAACTATGCAATCACTCCTTTTAAATAAGTCCAAAGCTTTTTTGTGATCAATAATCACACCTGTTTCTTTCAATACATCAAGGGTTGATTTATGAATAGACTCAATATCTTCATCAGATAAAATTTCAAGTGGTTTAAATTTTCTTACAAAGCCCTTCAATGGCATCTTCCATCCCCCTTTCCTATTATTTTTTCAGTAGATTTCTTGCTATTTTGGCGGCTCCAGGCGCTGTTGATTCATAGCCGTCTGCACCAATCTTTACTGCAAAATCTTCTGTGATTGCACCACCACCAACAATAACTTTAACCTTGTGTCTAATTCCCTCAGATACTAAAGATTCAATTACCTTCTTTTGTTCATTTGCAGTTGTTGTCAATAAGGCAGACATTGCTAGTATATCTGCATTGTAATCTTTTACAGCTTTTATGAAATTGCTAGCACTATTGTCAACTCCTAGATCAATTACATTAAATCCCTCGGCTTTTAATAAAATATTTACTAAATCCTTGCCAATACTATGGATATCTCCTTGTACTGTTCCTAAAACCACAGTGCCTAATTTATTTACTTCAAGCCCCTTTTTCTTGATTTCACTCTCCAGTATTGGTAATATGCTTTGCATTATATCTCCTGCACCAACTAGATCAGGCAAAAATAACTCATATTTTGCGAACCTGTTTCCAATATCAACCATCTTCGTTGTAAGAAAATTTATTACTTCAATGGGATCTTTGCCTTTTTCGATAATTAATCTGACTATTCTAAATGCTTCATTTTTATCATAAGTACTTAAAGTATTTCTTAAATCATTTAATAATTCTTCCATTTCTTATTCTCCATAAGATCAATTGAACTTGACCCGAGTTACTTGTTCTTCAACAAGTTCATTTTCTCTCTAACAACACTACTATTAAATTAAAAACAAAAATAATCGATATTTAGTTATATTTGTTTTATATCTGTAAAAACCTTAAGATTCATTAAAATAAAATTACAAAAGTAGATAACATCACTTTATCATTATCATTTATAAGTTGATGATCTACATTCTTTGAAACAAAAATTGCATCTCCAGCTTCTACATCAAAATATTCTTTTTCTTTATTTTGATGATGAAGGATCAAAATAAATCTACCCTCATGGCAATAGAAATATTCTCCCCTCGGGTGACCTTTATCCACCCCTCCAACTGCCATCGGTGCCAATGTAAAAGTGCCGAATAATAGCGTGTCATCTTTACCATAAAACCTCGCTATTCCATCACCACATCTATCCATGCCTTTTATTTGCCACCTTTTTATTAGTTCAGTTCTTCCTTCGTCTGCCATTTTTTCTCCTTTCATTTTGGTAAAACAAAACGTGATATTTTCGTTAAGATTAACTTTTAATGAAACTCAAGCCCACCACATACATTAATGCTTTGACCAGTTATATAATCTGATTCAGAGGAACACAGGAAAGCAACTACATTTGCAATATCAGTAGCTTCACCAAGCCTCTGATGGATTCTACCCTTTGCTTGTTCTGCTATTGCCTGCTCCAATGGAATATCTATACCTTTCATTTTGAGTATTGTTTTTGTAGCTCCAAAATGGAGAGGATGGTTCTGATTTCCAGGACATATGCAGTTCACATTAATGTTATAAGGCATAAGTTCCTGTGCAGCACTCTGAGTAAGACCGACTACTGCAAATTTAGCTGCACAGTAATGAGAGATAAATCCAATGCCTGTCTTTCCAGCATTGGAAGAAATATTAACTATTTTCCCTTCTCTTCTTGGTATCATAACTTTAGCTGCGTGCTTTATACCAAGGAACACACCTTTTGCACAAAGGTCCACTGTATAATCCCAGTCTTTTACTTCATCAAGTTCCCAGATAGGACCAGTGGTAAAACCGCCCGCATTATTTATCATAAAATCAAGTTTCCCAAACTCCTTAACAGCTATCTTTACTGCATTTTCAACATCTTTTTCGATGGTTACATCTGTACGAATAAAGATAGAATTTCCACCCATATCTTTAATCATTTTTTGGGTTTCTTTACCGGTCTCATCTTTAATCTCTGCAATTACCACATCTGCACCTTCTTTTGCGAGTCTTATAGCTGTTGCTCTACCCATATAAGATCCAGCTCCTGTTATGACTGCAGATTTACCACTTATTCCTTCCAACATTTGTCCTCCTTCATTAAATTCTTACAAAATGCTTAAATAAAGCTCCTTAACATCTTCCTTTGTAGGAGTCTTTGGGTGATTATTGACCATCGGAGTAAGATATCTGAAAATATCCTCTACAAAATCTTCGATCATATTCTTTTTTACTCCTAAACTGGAAAGAGAGATATCTAGATCTACTTCTTGCAGCAACTTTTTTATCGTGACTGAAGCTAGCTTCGCAGATTCTTTCAGAGTCAAATCTTTAGTATTTTCTCCAAGCAGTTCTGATAGTTTTGCAAACCTTTTGATATTCGAGATCCAAGAATACCTGAGAACCGGTTCGAGGCATAGAGCCATGGCAACACTGTGATCGATGTCCAGTCGGCCGCCCAGCACATGGCCCATCGCGTGCACAAGCGTAGTACCTGCATGTTCAATAGTAATGCCTGCTAAGGTATTTGCCCAAGCTAATTTTTCTCTGGCATGAATGTTATTCCCATTTGCTGCGGCTTCGGGAAGATACCTTGATATGAGCCTTATAGACTCCTCAGCGGTTATATCAGAAAAAGGAGTAGCATTAACATTAATATATGACTCTATGGCGTGGGATAAAGCATCCATTCCGGTTGCTGCAGTAAGTCTTTTGGGTAGCTCCAAAGTCAATTCTGGATCAACTATAGCAATTTTTGGGATTATATACTCGCTCTCAAGAAATGACTTTTCAAATGTTACAGGGTTCGTTACAACTGACCATTTGGTTACCTCTGATCCCGTTCCAGAAGTAGTGGTTACTGCAATTACAGGATAAGTTTTATCTGTTATTTCAAGATTGGGCCTATATGGAACATAAACATAATTCCAGATATCCTCGGGATGTGAAGCCTTGATGGCGACAGCTTTTGCAAAATCCATCGAGCTTCCCCCGCCAAGTCCGATTAAATAATCGCATTTCTCTTTATTAAATAAATCTGCTGCTTTATTAATTAAAGTGGACACTGGATTTGGTTTCACTTCGGAAAAAACAAAATAATCTATATTGTTGTCATTTAGAATTTTTATGACATAATCAAAGACATTTGTACCCCTTAAAGATGTTGTTATAAAAGCCTTGCGCCCAATTTTTTTTGCGTAATCAGGGAGTTCTCTCGTCCTTCCGCTCCCAAAAATTATCCTGCCTGGCAGGTAACAATCAAAATTCATAAAGCTACTCTCCTTTACGGATAATTTGAAATTACAGATGATGCATGCATATTTGTTTGTATTTTGTCATAAAAACTTTTATATACTTCTTCGTAATACTTCGTGTACAAATCATAATTATTCTCATAAGGGTCATATTCTTTTTTGATTCTAACCATATTTCTAACTGCCTCTTTATCATCTTTATACAGACCTACCCCAACTGCTGCGCATATTGCTGCTCCTAATGATGTGGCTTCAGCTGTTTCATTAGTGACTACCTTCATATTCAGGCAATCTGAAAATGTCTGATTCCATATGTCTGAAACCATTGAACCGCCATACATTCTTATTTCTTTGAGTGCGACCATAGTATCTGCTGAAATTAGTTCAGCCATTTTCCTTGTTTCATATGCCTGGCTCTCAATAATGGCCCTTATGATATGAGGCCTTCCGTGATTCTCTAATAATCCCGCAATTACCCCTCGAGCGCGTAAGTCCCAATAAGGAGCGGAAGCGCCATTATAGTAAGGAATTAAGACTAGCCCTATATTTCCAACTGGTGCATCGTAGGCTTTTGAGTAGATAACTTCCCAGATATTTTTATTTTTTGATTTTGACTCTTCAATTTCAGCAAAACCAAAATTATCTTTATACCATTTCATAAGAGCAGAAACCCCAGAATATATTGCTGCCTCAGGCAAAAAACCACCAAGTGGTGCAACTTCGATAAAATAATTCATATTGGGACTAAGAATGGGTCTTTCAATAAAAGTCTCTGCTGTACACGATGTACCACCATTAACCGCTAGCATACCTGGCTCAATTGCTCCAACTCCTAAACTTCCACAAGGTTGATCTCCTCCTGTGGTAACAACTGGGGTCCCTTGAAGTATCCCAGTTAAATTAGAGGCTTCTTTAGTGATAACTCCTGCTATCTTTCCTCCAGTTAATAATTGTGATGGCCATTTATCAATTGATAAATTTAAAGCATCAAAAAGAAAGGTAGCGTAAGAGGATATGTTGTTTATGTCTAAACAACCAGCAAATGATATTGAAGAGGAAGTAGCAACAATTTCATTTGCCAATTTATAAATTAAATAATCTTGAACTAACAAAAATTTATACGTTGCTTCATATATTTCTGGTTCATTATCCCTTATCCACATTGTCTTATATATTGTCATTGTCCCAGGTGGGAAACCTGTATGAGAGTACACATTTTTCTCGCCGACATTCCTTCTAGCCCATTCAACTTGCTCTGAACATCTTGTATCGTTCCATAAAATTGCACTTCTAATAACTTTCATATCCTTATTTATAGAAACGAATGTTTGTCTCTGATGGGTAATTCCAACACCGATGATATCCTTTGGATCTATTTTTGCTTTTTCGATTGCTTCTTTACAACAATAGCAAAAAGCTTCCCACCACCATTCAGCCTTTTGCTCAACCCACCCAGGATTAGGTCTCATTAATGGATATTCTTTCCTTACTTCAGAAATAATGGTACCAGTTTCATTAAATATAATGACTTTTAAAGATGAAGTCCCAGCATCTGATCCAATTATGAACATAATTTTATAATAATTATCATTTTATTTTTAAATAACGAACATTGTTCACTTTTTTGTTAGATTATAAATCTGAATTAGTAAATTGTCAATAATAAATAAAATAAAAAATAAATAAATTTTGATATTATTTATTAAATTAATCGAAATAATATCTAAATATGTTCGTAGTTTTTCTGTTTAATATTTTCATCACCAATATATATTTAAATGATTTATTGTATTTTTTATTATTTATAATATAATATTACGAACATTGTTTAATAATGATAAAACTTAAAGTAGAAATCTATTTGGGGAACCGTTAAAAATGTCAGATATGGTTAAAGAAACATTATATCTATTAGAAATTTTCTGTGAAAAAATTGGGCCTTTGGGAATAACTGAGATCTCGAATATCATGATAGAGAGTAAGAGTTCCATTTTTAAAAAAATACAAACACTGTTAGATTTAGGTTTTATCATGCAAGATCAAGATAGTAAGAAATACAGGTTAACAACAAAGTTTCTTGAACTGGTTAATAAATCATTGGAAAGTTACCATAGCAAAACAAATATCAATAGTTATTTAAAATTGATAACCGAAAAAACTGGTGAATCTAGTTACTTTGGAATAAAAAATCAAAATAACAGGCTGATATATATAGACATAAACAGAAGCAATTCATTAGTTGTAATTAATACAAATATTGGAGATAGCCCTTTGCCCCATTGCACTGCACATGGGAAAGCTTTACTTGCATTCCTAGATATGAATAGCATTGAAGATGTTATTAAAGGTGGGCTCGAAAAATTTACTAAAAACACAATTACTGATAAAAATAGATTGTTAGAAGAACTTAGAAAAATAAGAGAAATAGGTTATGCAATAGATAATGAAGAAAGGGAAGTTGGATTTAAATGTATCGCAGCTCCTGTTTTTAATTCTAAAAAAGAAGTAATTGGAGCAATTGGCATTTCTGGAACCACACGAAGGTTTACTCAAGAAAAAATTAGAAAATTCGCTGAATCTGTAAAAGAAATCGCAGATAAAATAAGCATAAATATTGGGAATGATCTTTTATTCTGAAAACGAAAATAGACTATTCAAACGCGTTATTTTGATACTTAGCAGACAATTAGATACAAATAAATGGAATTTCAGGTGTTGAAATCCTCGGGTTTCACGTTGTCAAGGAAGTCCTTAAACTTTTTGACCTCTTCGTCAATCGATGTGATTGTTATGCCCGCTGAATTAACTACTTCTCTTGCTGCGTATATCGGGCATTTCTGTCTCACAGCAATGGCAATGGCGTCGCTTGGCCTTGATCCTATCTCATAGGTGTCCTTGCCCCTTGTGACGAATATGGTTGCATAAAAAGTATTATCCTTAAGGTCATCGACGACGATCTTATCTATGCTGGCCCCAAATGTCACGAAGATCGTTTTTATGAGATCATGCGTCATTGGCCGCGGCGTCCTGATGCCAGCCATCTCAAGTGCAATAGCAGTGGCCTCATATGGGCCTATCCAGATGGGAAGGTAGCGAGAACCTTCCTCCTCGCGTAATA
>Ga0315288_10005744_pt1 | contig 15761 bp, 13 predicted proteins | sample YL17G11_20_MG_FD_203454 | JGI IMG/M metagenome (GOLD analysis project Ga0315288, IMG submission 203454) | Sediment microbial communities from Yellowstone Lake, YNP, Wyoming, USA - YL17G11_20 | ecosystem: Environmental > Aquatic > Freshwater > Lake > Sediment | place: USA: Wyoming | collected...
CTAAAAGATTCTGAATCTCTGGCATCTTGGCGGGGGCCAGAGTTGACATCAGCCTCAGTACCCGCTTGCGAAAAATGAGACTTACATCTTGGGACGTGAGCCCTTCGCGCATCTCGGCAAGACCAGGATACAAGGTAGCCTGGTTTCTGAGGAAATTAGAGGCTTTGATAAGACCCCGTGCAATCTGTGCCGGATCCTGGTGATCTGAAATATGGTCGGCGGAATTTTGGTCGAGGTACTTCTTCCGAGCCTGTATATAATCACTGGCTTGCAGGTAACCGACAATAACTTTTTTGGCTGCGGGATCTTTGTCAACGGACTTGAGTAAGGAGTCCATGACAGAAAGGCTGATCGGTTTCGCCTTACCGGACTTCAAGGTCGATTCAAATAACGCTTCGGAAAGCTTGGACGCTCTGTCTGCCCTGGCCTCTGGGGATTCATTCTTTGGAACCGTAATAGAGAACTCAGCCAACTGGGATGCCAATGCCTCTGGTGCTCCTTGATTGACCAAGTCGGTAGTCAAGACATGATGAGAAGCTACGCTCATCGCCACCGTTTTGATCTGATGCTTTCTACGTTCTACCGCTTGTTGTTCCTTCGGAAGATCTTTGAAGTTTACCGAAACCCCTTGCTCATTTTTGACCTTTACCGGATCGGGCACCTTACTGGGGTCAGTCTGATAGAACTTTGAGGCAGATTCCGCGATAGCGGGCGAAGCTTTAGCAACGGCAGCCGCCTTGTAGTCCGCAATAAAACTATTGGTCTCATCTGGGTGCAGGTTTTGTGCAACTAAGAACGCATACATTTTCGAGTTAGGAAACTTGGCGGAGGTGACGAGAGTCTTGTACAACTCGTCATCAGCTTCTTTACCCTCCCTCTCCGTCACTAGGCGTTTAGGACGACCCTCGCCCACGGCAAATGACTGGACAGCCGGTGGCTTTTCTTCCGGTTCTGGAGCCTCTGGAGCCTTTGACTCTGGAGCCGCTGGAGCCGGATCCCAAGAACCCAAGTCCGGAGCCGCTGCCGGAGCCTTTGGTTCTGGAGCCACCGCTGCCGGTTCTGGAGCCACCGCTGCCGGAGCCTTTGGTTCCGGAGCCGCTGGAACCGGGCTTTTTTTAGTTTTGGGAACCTTCAACAGAAGCACACGCTGAAGATCCCCAAGCGTCTTGACCCCCTTTGGGGGCGTTCGACCACGCAGAAACTTGGCTGCTGATGTTTCCGGGGCACTCTTGGCCAATGTGAACATGTCGGACTTCGGGTTCGTGAAGTCCTTGAGGATGGCCGCGAACTCGGCGTCCGACTTAGCCATACCCTGCAAAGAGGACTGCGCTTGCGCGTCAGCTTCCGCTGTTGACGCTTCGCCCTTTTGAGCCTCCGGGGCGACAGGCTTCTCATCCTTGGTCTTCTTGGGCTCACCCTTTGGACGCCACCGATTCTCTTTGCCGTCACGCTCTACGTCAAAGAGCTTGGAAAGCTTCGGACCCAAGTCGTGACGAACGTCTACTTTGGGTGCCAGTTTTCTGAGGTCGGCTTCCGTAAACCCCTCAGCGGGCATTTTCGCAAGAGCTTCAACTAATTTTTGGGTGTCCCCGTCTAGATACTTGCTGCCGCCCGTTAGGCCAAGAGACGTGGCAAGTTCCTTCTCTTTGGGGCCCCAACCCCACTCATCCATCTTGTCGTCTTCACTCGGCGCAAGTGAAAGGCCAGGCTTCCCCTTGTCGGCAGGTATTTCTCCGGACTCGTCGGAAGTCTCGGGGACATCTTCTTCTTTCTTGACTACCTCAAAATCAGCGGGCTTCGCCTTGACCGTATCCGGAGAAACCCATCCCACCCAATCGGTCTTCTTATTCTTGACCTTGACCTTTTTCTTCTTTGACTTCTTACCAGAAGCCCAACGCTCAAGAACCCGGTGCGTCATGGACCCACCAATGGTCTTGTAGTTGAGGGACATATCCGGATCCCCCTTTAGGTCCGGGTCATCATTCGTATCATTGTCCCGATCGGTAAAGACGGTTTCACGACGCTTATCTAAGCGTGGAGGCTTAATCTTAGGCGCTGGCCGAACAAGCCGTTCGGCCTCATCCGATTCGCGCTCGTAAGTATCTTTGGTGCCGAAACGATCCATCCTTGGATCATTTCCTACAAAAGAAACCGCGACTCGCGTCAGTACCGACTCTCAGCTTCCGGTTGCTCAGCGGGCTTCATCTTAAGCTTCAAATACTCACGGATCTTGTCGAATACATCGGTTTCATCCACGAGCTTTTGACCCAACGAACTGTAGACACCCCTCAGAACTTCGTTAAACGTCGAGTCATTGATCGTGAACACGTCATTCTCAAGCTTGACCCGCGTATCGTCAGCATCAATATTGAACATCTCCAAAATGAGGCTAATGTCAATAGAACCCTTCTGATACAGGTTAAACAAGGCATCATAAGTGTCCTGTGAATCACGAAGGGGCAACCGAGTAAAGGACAGCCTGGGGAACAGCACGACTTCACCACCCCATTGATTCTTCTCTACGAACCCTTTGCGGCGAGCCACCGGCTTAAACAGATACTCCTCCACATACTCCTGGACCATTTCCCGTAGAAACAGATAACGGGTATTGATCACTTCCAGTTTAAGCCGATCCCCGCTGTACAACGTTTCACCGGACAGCAAGCTCTCAGTAACACCAAGTCCAGCATGTAACTGTTTGTCACAAATTTCATACTCACTAGACAAGTCCAGGAGCCGATCCTTAGAACCCATTTCCTCCCAATGGATTTCATAGTTTGTGACGATAGAGTAATCGGGGTCCACAAGCGCTAAGTCCACCTGCTCACGCAGGTCGTCAACGTCGGCCTGTGAGATTCGATCGCCCCACACAATACGCTTGGGAGTCATTGCACGTGAAGCTATTTGCGTCTGCGCTTGACGTAGCTTCTCCTTATACATGAGTACCCTAAGACAGCGGTCTAGAATGCTCTGCCCAAGATCGTCACCAGCCGCTTTTCTCCCAGACAAGTAGTAGCAAAACGAGCCCTCATCTGGATCCGTCCCCAATGGGATGAGCTTTCCCTGCTCCATATGCTCCCGAACTTCATCCGGGATTTCATTGGCCATTTCCTCAGCAACCGGATCACCAGATTTGGCCAACTCAATAAGGGCTCGGTCCCGATCGGAAGGGATCAACTCAATCCGCATCTTATCCGTGAACGAATATGTTGTGACTTTAACTTGGTCAATAGGCAGAACGATCAACCGTTCCAAACCACGGTAATTCTTTTGGTAGTAGAGTAGTTCCTGATCCTCACGATCAGCTTGCTCAACTAACGCTACATCGTCATCTTCTTTCGCTTCGCCCTGGTCCGTAACCACGGATTTTTTGCCAATGGTTTTTTTCTCGTACCCAAGGTCGGAAGGAATATCCACCGTGGAGTCCTCAGCAAAAATGAAACAATTGTGAGTGCTAACAAACCCTGCTCTAAAGGTATGATCGCCCTCAACTTGGAAGTTGTAAACAACCTCGTCTTGATACCCCTCGATGTCTCTCACCTGGAAAGCCAACTGATCTCCAACACGCTTGTAGGAAGTGTGGTGAGATACCCATTTAGAGGGTTGAGCAAATTTGGTTGCTTTGATCGCGTGAGCACACACTGAATGACATTCCTCTTTGTCGTTCAATGACAACACATATGATGGCCCATTAGATTTGACCAATTGCCCGTCAATGAACGAGTCATTGCAAGGCGGTGCCACCCTCATAGAGGGTGCGCAACCCAAACGTAACAGAATATCTCGAATGCGGTATATCAGCCGATCGGATACTAAACTGAGCGAAACAACGGAATTGTTTTCTTCCGACACCGATATACAGCCATCGGAATCGATCAAACCAGCAATCAAATGCCTCTGCTTGTCCTTTGGTAAATGAAGGACCCATTCCGGTATCCGTTTAGGATTAGGCCCTCTTGATGTGCAACCAAACTGTGAAGCCCACCATTCAACAAAAGCCGGATTGTGTGTCAGAGCAAGCTTGGTTACTTTGTTCTCATCGGTGTACTCATAGATCTTGTCGCCGAATAGTTTAAAAAGAATGCTATATATGCGCTCTTTTTGCGAAACGGATGCCTCCCCAAAAAAAAGACCCAACGTTCCGCGTCCCCATGATTCTGGACGAGTTGAATCACGGCTCAGAGTGCCATCACCAAGCCAATACCCAACCAGGTACAGAAAGTCATTGTCAATAACCAGGGTGGTCTTGGTAGTGAAAGTGAAATCACGATAAATGTTGTAATGCCAATCTTGTGTGTCTTCTGGTAATGACAATGGCAACCAAAGAGTGTGGTCTCCGAGCTTGGGCCCACCAGGAACCCTCTTTCTGAAAGGGTAAGGGAGTTCTTGGTCTAAGGTTAAAATTACATTATGGAGTGTGTGAAGTTGGACCCCTAACTCTTTTGCGATTGATATCCTCGATCTTCTCGTTGGCTCAGGGAGAGTACGTAACCAATTAAGTAAACCCTCGCGCACTTTACCCGCGTCGGCAACTCTAGATCGCCGTTGAGTGCGTTGGACTACGTAACCACCGGGACACGCGGTGACAAAGGACGGAGTCCCCGCTAATAAATCTACGGAAGTCACGTCATGTTCTTCAGTAGGCCATGTCACACGGACGAAATCCCCTACAGCGATATCTTTGGTCTCTTGGAATTCAAACCTGTCCCCTCTCAACACCTCAAGAGGATGCTCTTTCGTAAAGTTCAAACGATAAGGAAGCCTGGCCACATCCAGGCTTAGTATGTCGGTACCAATCTGTTGGTGAACCACCTCGACAGCTTTCCATCTTCCGGTGTGAGTCAGAAGCTTGGTTCCAAGAGAGATAGTATCGGCTCTTTGTTCTCCTTCTGAAGTTGATACTAGTGTGTCTCCAGTCACACACGAGCCATCAAGCCAATAGTGATGAACCATTGTGACAAGCCGTTGGAACAGCTTGATCCGTTTGGTCATGTCAGTGAACCACCAGAGGATGTAGCTCGCGTAATCGTGCTGACTCTTAAAACCTTCTGGGTATGTCGAAGGTTTAGGGATCCCCAACCGCACTTTAGACAAAGGAAGTTCCGTGTGTAGGTCGATAGCCTGACCTACGATTGGATCCGTATTGTAAAAGTGCCGATAGATCTCACGCTTTTCCCGAAGAGACTGTGGTAACTCCAGGAAATCAGTCGAAAGCTGCGGAGAGAAAAATTGGCCAGCACTGGCCATAGCCGTGTTACCAGCTGCGCCACCAAAGTTACCAACTTTTGAGATGCGTCTGGCTTCTCGTTCCTTCGGAGTCAAAGAACTAAGTGTCTTAGCCACATAAGGCTTACGATTAGCCGTTACGATCTGAAGAGTAGAAGTTGATCGACTATTGGAAAATTTACGTGCCATCTGTATCTATCTCATCTTCTGCGGAAGAACTCTCGCCTTCGTCATACATTGCAATCAGTGCTTCCGCTGGTGCCGCACGTTCTTGTGGTTTAACCAACCTACGCGCTTGCTCAGGACGATCGGCATGCTCCATCTTGGGTGGTAGTCGTCTTAGTACCCGTGCCACCCTAGAAGTCCGTACGGCCCCCAGCGACACCATACCGGCAAAGCGGGTCCAAGCATTTGCATAGGTGATGTAAATAGCCGTGCTGTCATCAGCAGGAGCCCGTCGCACACGTTGGTACAAGGTCTGTGCCAATTCATGTATTCGTGACCCTTTACTCTGAATTTCCCCTTGAAGACCCAGGATCTCTAAATCGATCTCTTCTGGGCTCATCGTGTGTGGATTCCTCACAAGGATGCCTGAATCCCAAGAAAAAATTGATTAATTGGCATAGGGGCCTGCATGACGAATCCGGTGAAGAAATTAGGAGCCAACGGGCTGCCCGACAAGGTCAGCTCCTGCTCATTCGTCCACAGACCTCGGAGAGAGAAATACAGCACCTGCTTCGGCACATACACCAAGGGCACCAAAGGTCCTGGACCAATTCGTGATGCGTAGGTGTATTTTTCGTAGCTAGAAGTAGAGATGACGGCATTCCCAGCCATCATAACGCCCGTCTGATACACAATTTGGTTCTTCGTGGAGCTAATAAATTGGTCCGCCGATTCGTCACTACCCCAAAGCATGAAGCCGCCAAAAAGCCCGTTGGAGTACGTCGAAACTACTTGGGCTGTGCTGGAGTCAACCCACTGGACACCCTGACCACCCGGCCACCCACCTTGCAACATGGCCGCATCCACTTCGGTCATATGTGTGTCGCCCTTTGAAAAGACGATGCAATCACGGCTACGAATAAGATCGAAGCCACGAAAATCTATTTGGAATGAACCAGGTGGTGGGGGAAAGGGCATGACTAGATTGAGGTCTGAACCATGAGGTAGTTGTTGTTGCTAGGGCTCGGGATTTGAATTACGGAGGCTAGTAACAAATCGTTTGGTGCTCTTGGGTCTAGAGCTATTGACCACTCGTCTTGTGGCGTGAGGAGGCCACGATTAGAGAAACGAAGCCGTTGTCCTACGACATAGACGTTCGGAACTAACGGACCAAGAAGCCTGGACTGCAAGGTATATTTCTCGTAACTAGAAGTGGCAATGATCCACGTGCCCGTACAAGCCACACCAAAACGATACGTTGGTTGGTTGCCGGTGTACGCCGAAAACTGATCACTCGACTCATTGGATCCCCAAAGCAGGAACCCTCCAAAAGTCCCATCGGAAAACGTAGCTACAAAGTTATCATCCGGTGAGGGTGCCCACGTGACGCCTTGTCCACCGGGCCAACCGGCAGACGCTAAAGCGCTGTCTATCATGACCGGAATGGTCAAATCGGACACAAGAACAACAACATCTCTGGTACGAGGTATTTCCATTAGATTGACGTTTGGATAGTCATGAAGTTGTCACGTCCCGGAGTCGGCCGCTGCGCCACAAACCCAATGAAGTAGGAGTTGGGCGCTCTAGGGTCACCCGAAAGCGTCCATTCATCTTCCCGAGTCCAAAAACCTCTGAGGCTAAACACCAAGCGGTCACTTGCCTGATACACAAGAGGCACAAGAGGCCCAGGCCCTATACGTGAAGCATAGGTGTATTGCTCATAGGCCCGTGTCGCAATCAGCCAACCTCCGGCACCGAGCACAACGTAACGGTACGTAGGCTGATTACGTGTCATACCCGTAAATTGATCCGAAGACTCGTCTGAGCCCCAAAGAGCAAAGCCCCCATACAAGCCATCTGAAATAGACGCCAACAACTGATCCCCAACAGGTGGGACCCATTGAAAACCCTGGCCACCAATCCAACCTTGGGTCGCAATAACTTGAGGGACATCGACCGTAAAAGTCGAACCCTTAAAGTACACTATGACATCGCGATAATGGGCTAGCTCAAGCATAACTCAAACCAAACGTTCCGATTCTTTCACGCGACCCGGCGTCTTCCCCCAAGCTGTAACGACCTTTTTAAGTAGTTCGATATGCCAAACATCCCCCGCCCCAAGTTGTTCCCAAGAACCATGACACTTGCGGAACACGGAACGGATCAGAGCATAACTTTTAGGTTCGATAGTCATATCCTCGGCCAATAAGTGCTGCACGAGCTGTTGAATGACTTTGTTGGCAAAAACCTTAGGCTCAATTTTCTCGGTACCCATTACTTCACCTATTGCCGGGAGCCACCAACACATTAAACTCAAATGAATAAGCTCTTCATCGAGTCCGGATCCGAGTCTGTGCCAAACGTCCTCTAAGCCCAAGATTCTTAGGGATACTACGTTCAGCGAACCCGCCGTGACTCCTGGCACGCATCATTTGGTACCTAGCCGGTGTCATTACCGGACCACCTCGTCCTGGAAGACCGGCACTAGCCCCATAGACATGACTCTGGTTCCGCATACGTTCTGCCGTCAACCACACGGAACGAACGTAGGCGTCACTCTGATCGTCATGGCAACCTGCCGTTTTTGGAGCAGTAACCACCACAATGTTTTTGGACATCTGCTGAGCTTGCAGGTTCAAAAGCTCCTCTAGAAACCCTGAATGCTTCACCCCATCGGGCTTAGGGTAGTCGTACAGTGCTAGACCCTTATCAAACATGAGCATTTTCGTATTTTGATAGATCCTAGATGAGAAATCCCGCTGAAAGAATTCGCTCGTGAACTGAGTCAAACCCTTCTTAAGCAAAGCTTGCTCTAGAGGTAAACCGTTCCAACGGTCAAAGATACCTTTGGTAATAAAAAACCGTTTCGTGAGTTTGTGGATCAACTCACCAATTTCATCGAAATCTATACGCGCCACGTCCCCTAGAGTTTTGCAATAATCAGTTGAGAAATTATTGCCGAGATGAGGATTTGATTCGCGCCAATCCACCCCAGCTTGCCATAGCTCATGGTACGCAAGAACAATCTTCCCCTCTTGTTCACACGTAATGCAGATAGCAGTGCCGTCACCCATCAAACCTATGTCGATACCCATCTCATGTGGGTATCGTGGTACGCCCACGAGCTGCGGGCGTAAGCTTGGCACAACGCAGTCAATTAGATCCGACTCGCGTTCAATCCAACCTCGGGTACGGTCACTGAACTGAGCACCGTGCTCTGTGATAAACACGGCTGGATCCGCATGATACTTCTGCCGATAATACGACGCGGGTAAGGTCGGATTGACTTCCCATGTAGGCGCTTGAATTGCCAACATGTTATCCGACCCAGGACCCCTGGTCATAGCCAGCTGGTACAAATCGTAGAACTTCCCACTCTTATTCAATGGTGACGAAATACTGATGATTCGCGACTCAACCGGGTACTCAGAGCCGTCCAGCTTCCGCATAGGCATGCGGGGAGTGCCTTGGTCCTTCGGAGAGAACGCTGCGGTAGACGGTGTTACGGCGTCGTAAATGTCTTTGGCGCTAGATTGCCCCTTGTCCTGGAAGTGAGCCACCTCATCAAGGATGACGACCACGTTACCAGCACCACGAAGCCCTTTGGCTACGCAGCTCTTGAACGTGACGCGCATTGTGGCCTTGCCGTTAAAGCTTACGAACTTTCCATTCTGTTGCCTCGCAGTAGGCCCATACTTCGTAATATCGTAAGGGGTGCGAAACTGAATATGGGTGAGAGTGTTGTTCGCAACATACGGCTTGAAGTATTCACATTTAGCCAGGTGCGAAGTGACTTCGTTGAACAACAAGCTTGCTTGATCTTTGTCCGTAGCAACCGAAATAATCTGGATGCGGTTGCCATTCGGAAGCCCGTAGTATTCCTGCGGATTGCCAAGATTCAGGAGGCGGTAGACCTCATAGCTGGCGAATACTCCAGATAATGTGGTTTTTCCAGCCCTGCGGCCAATGGCCAACACAAGCTCACGTCGTTCGTGATCCTGTTCACCGATGTTGCAGCGCCCCTCTTCGTGAAGGAAACGGAGGTATTCCTTCTCGGTAAACTCATAGAGCACCTTGGACGCAAACATGTCCGTCACTTTAATGGTCTTTATGTTCTCCTCTAACGGTAGGTGGTAGTAGAGTTTGACCAGAAACCTTTGGGCCGGGAATAACTTCATTCCCAAGCCCCAGGACTGTTCAATATAGTCTACAACGTTGAAAATGCGTGGCTTGAAAGGACGAATCTCGTCCAGTACAAGATCGCCATTGGCATCGAATACCTCAACGGCATCCGCCTCGGCTTCTTCTACCTCCCGTTGCTCTACCGCAAGTTTTGCCCGCTGACCGGCATCTCTAATGAGAGCGGAAATGCCTTCACCGGGACCAGCTTTCTTAGAGACCGCCACATATCACCGAACGATTTCCGCCGCCTTATCTTCCCAGCCATCCATCGTGGTGGTCAAACGATTGAAAAATAGATCCAGCTGTTCGGGCGTCAAAGTGTGCTCGGCAACGTCACGAATGGTCTCAATCCAAAGCTTGAAGATCTTTTGGAACTTTTCCCCATAGACATCAATTTGGTCAAAACCAATCTTCCGCATTTCCATTTCGATATCGGCGATCTTCTTGATCGCATCAATCCTTCGACTTGAAACCTGAGAGATGTCCTTACCCATCTGCTCATTCAAAATCCGTTGGTACGCAAGGGCCGCAGCTTCTTTCGCGACCTCTGTTTTCAAGACGGACAACAACACCAATGGATCACGACCACGAGCACCAAGAACGATGGGATCATTGTCAATGAAGTCACGACGTTCATCAGCAGTCGCCTGGTAATACTTCAAATCATCCGAAGTTGGACGATTGAAACGACCGCCTGGTGGGCGCACTTTAGTGCTGCCAGAGGCCCGGCCACCGGCTGTTGCTGATGTCCCTTTTGGCAAAAACAGCAGTTGATTTGTAGATCGAGGAATCTGCGGTGGGGCCGGTTCTTCAAGATCCGCCAACAACGCCTCAGTTTCTTTGTCTACGACTCTCGACATCATGTTACTTCCTTCCGACAGCCTTCGTGCCGCCACCACCACCGGTTTCAACAAGGTACTGACTCAAATTGGAAACCGTGTCGTATCCCTTGTCCTTAGGGATTTGCACACGAAGAGCCCGGTCCATATCCTTGTAATCGTCGTTCTCTCCCGGCCAACCCTTCCGGGCCAAGTCAAGAACATTCATATTCTTGACTTTAGGTTGGAACACGTCTTTCGGAAGAACATCTCTACGATCCGGGGTAACCGAATCAGGACGTTCATCGGTAGTGATGTAGTCCTTGAGCGTTTCCCTCGACATACCTTTCGGAGTGTTGATTGGCTTTACTAGGTCACGCACATCTTTACGTGCTCCAGCCGGTTGGTCCGCCCGTTGAAAACGAGCGGCAACACGGCACGCCATCCGCTTGCGAGACGTGGCTCGCCATGCGGCACGATCCACACGACGCACCTCTACGGCACCACCACCGATACTCAAATAAATCCTCTGGCCAGGCCGTAACCTACGCAAATGATCCACGTCCCTATCGTCCAAAGGCGCAACACCTGGTTCACTGTTAGCGTTGATGAAATCGGACAAAGACACGGGATCTGAGTCCCCCGTCAAATCCGATAGATCAAGCAGTATTTCAGTGTCACGATCCATAGGTCACAACCTAACCTTGCCCGTCCCGAATTGAATAGCCACGGACAGCGGAGCAGCCGCTTCCTTAACCTGCACGGCCAATTCATGCTGCATCTGGAACTCGGACAACGTGTTGGTGGCGTTGTTTACCAAAGACCCATAGGAAACTTCCGTGGAGGACCCCGAAGCCAAAACTTCTCGCTGCATCGCGGCCTTATTAGCGTATGGAGGCTCATCGACCAGCAATTTATCAATCTTGGAACAGAAACCAGTCCGTACTTGGTGCACGCAACTTGAGCACTTAGAACCTTGCTTCAAGTAGCCAACCAAACGAGTCCTATGCAACCGTGAGGCTTCGTCACACCCACGCCCGTAATCATCGTAGGCACTCGGATCCACGTAGTAGATGCCCTGCAACCCTTGCTCAGCCAGCACAGGGCGTAGCGCTGCTTGAGCCGCCACGAGATCACGAGTCTGGAATCTGGCCTTGAGAACGGATAGCAAGTCCCGTCCATACAAGCCTTCATTCAAGAACCGTGAAGCTTGCTTGATAATCGGACTTTCGGCAGGCTCCATGTCCTCCGTTGAGGAATGCCCATGAAAACCCGCCATTAGCCCCATACGAGCGGGGGCTTCACGTACGGTGACTTGTTGAACCGCTACATGGATTGCCCTAAGAGCTTTCGATGGCGTGTCTCCCCACACTGAAGCCACCTTTGTATCCCAAGGTGGCAGCCTGCCAGCCATACGATGCTCAAGAAGCACGGCCTCAACCGTTTCGTTAGTGAGCACATCGGAAGCATTCTTGATCAGAGATTTCCCATACAAAAGGCAGCGGGTCTTGTTGTATATGCAAGACCCACACTTCTCCCCAGCCACAATGGCGCGAACTCCGGGGTTGTGCTTTGCAAGAAAATCCGCCCCAGTATGACAATCATCGAAGCCAACTTGCTTCGTATAAACCACACCATAGAGCCCGGCTTCCTTGAATAGGTGGCCCCAATGAGGGTATGTCATGGTTAGTTGGTTAGCATCGAAAGCCAGTTTCAAAGACTTGGCGACCTCGGCAGTTACCAAGCCCTTTGCCATTTCACGATACAAGAACGATACGATTGGCTGAGCCTCTAACGACACCTGTTCCGCCGCTTGCTTTTTACGCAACAGGCTCGATGCCAATACCAACTGCTCGCCCGCTTGTTGTGCGGTTAGCGTTGATTTAGCTACCTGGTCAATGCCGGGTCCAACATAGACATCGGAGTGCAATGCCTTCTGGGGAGCCAAGAAAGCCAAACGGATACGTTCCCTAGGAGGCAACTCCGATGCTTGTGCATCACGCCCACGTGCGATTTGAGATGTCTCAACCTCCTCAGCTAAGTTCTCAGAGAAAGGTATTTCAACCTTCACTTCCTTGTGAAAGACACCGCAGTTAGTACCACCAGTAACGGTTGGAGTGGCATGACTACAGCCGCCGCAGCAAGCCTTCTTTGCAAGAACAAACTTGGCACCACTAGCGTACTTACGAACGAACTCGGCTTGATCCCCACCCTTAGCACAGTTGGGGAAATCCGATGCTGCAATGTAGAAGTCACCAAGAAGCCCACGCTCTTGAAGAACCTCAGCCAAAACATTACGATGCTCACGTAGAAGGTCGGACCCAAAACGCTTGATCATCCCCTCACTGAACCTTGTTAGATTCGAGGACTGCATCAACGAAAAACGAGCAACCTTCCGAATATTCTCCGCCCGAGCCCGAAGGTTCCCATGCTCCTGAGACATGTCACCCATGGTATGAGGATCTTTAATACCAAAAGTTGGAACTGGAACAACATTGGGGACCAAGTACGTCGTAGGTGATTCATCCCTATGTGCCCAAAGAGCTTCTAGGTCCGGCTGGATATCAAGATTTTGCTTTGGAAGCGTGTCCATCGCCCGATATTGCTTTTCGTCCACGTCAAGCCAATCCAAATCGGCCACGGACGATGCTTTCAAAAACCCGCTAATATCTAGTTCGGCCATGGCTTCAACCTTCTCCCTGCTTCGCGTAGGGACCTTCTACTTCACGCTGATACACGGGGTCCGGTCGCATATTATGTGTATTCGAATCCCATTTTATGTACGGTTGGTTGCTACGCTCATAGCGATAACCAAGACCAGGGTGCACGTCTTTCGAGAACTCGTAGTCAACATCGATCCCATCACCCGGCAACTCAGTAGTTGCAAACATATGCTCCCCTGGGTGGGAAGGACGAGGCGTCAACGGGGTTGCCTTAGAAGGCATGGCCTCACCTGGCAGCTTTGACGAGCCGACACTTGGTGAAGCGTTCACAAGGTTTGAGCCCTTGTCCCCATCGTAGTAATCGGACCGTGCTACAGGCGGTTCCCCGTCGTTGGGTAGTTTGGCCTCGGCATGCTGTTCGTTGGCCCAACGGGGAGTAGATCCTGGTCTGCGGACACGGCCACCATTCGGAGATTTGGTGGGAGGTGGTTTGGTCCCACTGTCGTCCACATCCAAACCACCAGGGTTAGAGAAACCATCTAGATACTTTTCGGCCTGTGCTTCAGATGAAAACGGCCCGTACGTATCTGCGTCCTCATACTCACCATACTCGCGTGCGGCTAAGTCGAGGTACCAGTGGCCATCGGAGTCTTTCCAGATGCCACAATGCCGTACTTGACTAGAAACCTTCCATGTAGTGCTAGCTAGACGAGCCCTGCCATTCTGAGGGGGCACGAAGTCTAGCGGAAGTTGATACTCGTCCCCGTAATCGCCTCCAAATGGCCCCGGCTCACCATCAAACTCTTCGCCAGAAACATCAATAACGGCAATCAGATCCCCGTGGTCGCCTCGCGTGACGTAGCGAACCTTGTACTCACGACCTCTTACGATGATAGACCGAAGGCCTTTCATTTCGTACGCAGCCGTCCGGGGCATTGAACTGCGACTCACCGAGATCTCGATGCTCGGGGTGGAATCATTTTCGGTATCGTCGGTAGCACCACCTGGGTCATCGGGCATTTCAGCATGAGGCCCCCACACGCCCTTGCCGTCTGAATCAACGTTACTATACCCACCGGCACCCTGCCCATGAGCATCGTTACCTTCTCCATACCCAATCCCAAAGTCGTAACCCTGAGTAGGTGTTGAATCGGTGTTCGAGTCTGGGACCATCGAGGTGGCGGACTTTTCGGATAGGTCATTGTCCCATTCCGATACATAATCGTACTCGTTGCCCTTACCACCGTCGTTCTTACTCCAATCGTCGTGCATCGACCTAGGCTCTTCAGAATTATACGAACCAAATGGCCCCGTCTGGTCTACATCCCCACGATCTAAATGTTGGACACGGGGGCCAGAAAGCGTATCCACGGGGATCGAAGAATTGGCCCTACGATAGGAATAAGCCGAAGCCTGCTTATCGCGCTTTGGTGCGGGTCTAGCATCTACGAGGCCATCCCCATCCGGTATTTCAGAACCGGGCTCCTCCTCTAGCTCAACCTGAGGGCCTTCATCCTCAGCCTCTTCCATCGCATCATCAATACCCTCTTCGGGATTATCCAAAATTCGCTCTGCTTCCCCAACGAGGCGCTCGACACCATCAACATCTTCCCGTTCAAGTCGGGCCAGCTGTGACTTCCAATGCGGGGCATTAATCTCGTCGTGAATTGTATCGGAGACCGCAGACAAACCCTCGCAAGCATCATATAAAGCCTTGCGAACGTCTTTAACGGCCATCACATACCCACGGCCGCCAATCAACCCGTCGGGGGACACGGTAGATGACTTCATCTTCGTGAATTGTCGATGAGCCGTCATTGCATGCCCAAGAGATACCGACATTGCCCAAAGCATTTTAGCTAACGGCTTGATTGCTTTGGGGTCGTACTCGTACCCCTTCGGGATCGCCCTTTTAACATGCCCGGCAACCTCATTATCGAGACCTCCCGCTTTAGGGGGGACAGGCATTGCACCGGCAATCCGAATTCCACGGGTATGCCGATTTAGTGCCGCAATGCTTTTGTTGCGTATACTCACGTTCAGCCCTTCAATGGAGTCCCGTTATCATCGAACAGCCGCTCGATGAAGAAGTTTCCGTCAGCTTCCTTCTTCAAAGCCCACAAATCTCGATCACTTTTATGGATCAAGGTTTCGGAGGACAACCGCACAAAACCCTTCAAATCGTGGATGGTTGCCACCTTCACGCGAGAACCAACGTGAGGTTTCAGAATATGCGCCTCACGTTGGAACATAGAATCCAAACCGGGGGAACCGGACACTTCCATCTGACCAAGATCAAAATCAGCCATTTGCAACCTCACGAGATGTTGAGCGTAACCAAAACGTCTAGCGTCAAATTAGAACTGTAACCCGTGATCCTAAGCGTCTCCGTATACGTCCCGGGACCAGTACCAGCCGGTGGTGCCACCACTATGGTAATGGGCTGCCCACCGCCACCATTCAGCGAACCATAAACCGGAGCCACGCTCACGATCCACGGAACCCCTACAAGTTTACGAATCTGGTAATCAAGAACGGAAGTTGGATCCCCAGTGTTTGTGAGCATGAACTGCTGCGACGGGATGGGAGGGAACGAACCACTCAGCGGTGCCACGACATTGAAGGTTAGGTTAGCCACCGAGGTAGAGATCACAGCCTTAGGCCGAACCACAATGTTGACAGGAATTACTTGAGGGCTGACCTAACC
>Ga0315288_10005745_pt1 | contig 15760 bp, 13 predicted proteins | sample YL17G11_20_MG_FD_203454 | JGI IMG/M metagenome (GOLD analysis project Ga0315288, IMG submission 203454) | Sediment microbial communities from Yellowstone Lake, YNP, Wyoming, USA - YL17G11_20 | ecosystem: Environmental > Aquatic > Freshwater > Lake > Sediment | place: USA: Wyoming | collected...
CCGTGAAACCCGGAGGGATCATTGTATTTCTTGCCGAATGCCCCGAGGGGATCGGCCATCCTGTTTTTACGCGCTGGCTGCAGGAGGCGGAAAGTCCTGCAGCTATTCTGGAAAGGTTTCACCGTGGTTTCGTCTTCGGCGGACACCTAGCTGCCCGTATCGCTCGGATCGTGCAAACCGTGCAGGTTTACTTTATATCTGGCATGGCGCCGGTGGATGTTCGCACTCTATTTTTCCAACCATTCCAAAATCCGGTAGAAGCCTTGCAGGAAGCGATCAAACAGCAAGGTGGCTATGCCAAAATCCTCTGCATGCCTTACGCTGGGTCCACTTTGCCCTATCCATCTCTCGAATAATTTCCTTTCAACCCATGGAGATTTCCTCTTGCCAGAGAGAAGGCCGTGGCATAAGCTACCAAAAGTAGTGAGTTTCCCTGACTCGTCGACCCATTGAATCGTTGACGGTACGCCAGGGTCCCCGCGAACGCGAAGAATACCCCTTGAGATGGCAACTGACGATGCGCACGAATCGATTACAGGCATTCTGGCGCAGCGCCCTGCTGTTTTTCGCCGTATTGGGGCCAGGTTTGGTTACCGGTTCGGTGGACAACGACGCAGGGGGCATCACTACCTATTCCTTATTGGGGGCTCAACATGGGTATCAACTGCTCTGGATTCTGATTCCTTCGTTCGTTGTCTTGGTGATCATCCAGGAGATGAACGCCCGCATGGGTATGGTTACCGGCAAAGGTCTGGCGGATCTGATCCGAGAGAACTTCGGCTTGCGGATCACACTTTTCATTCTATTGGCCCTGTTGTTTGCCAACTTGGCCAATACGGCCACGGAGTTTGCGGGGATTGCCGGAAGCTTGGCAATTTTCGGGATTTCGAAATACATCACAGTGCCCTTGGCAGCAATTCTGGTCTGGTTCCTGGTGGTAAAGGGGACCTACAAGTCTTCGGAAAAAATCTTTCTCATCTTCAGCGTGTTTCTTTTGTCTTATGTCATTTCGGCGGTAATGGCTAAACCGGATTGGAGTGCGGTTGGCCTGTCGTTGATCCGACCCAGTATGGATTGGAATCCAGGAACGGTGGCCCTGGTTGTTGGAACAATAGGTACCACAATTGCGCCTTGGATGCAGTTCTACATGCAATCTGCGGTGATCGAGAAGGGCTTAACGATGAAGGACTATCGCTTTGAACGGTGGGACGTAATTATTGGCAGCACTGCCACTGTGGTCGTTGCCTTTTTCATCGTGGTCGCCTGCGGTGCTACTCTTTATCCCAATGGAATTCAAATTATGGAAGCGAAAGACGCTGCGGTCGCCCTGCAGCCTTTAGCAGGTGCTTTAGCATCCTATGTGTTTGCTGCCGGCTTATTCATTGCTTCGCTATTTTCCGCCACGATTCTACCCATCGCCACCGCGTTTTATATCTGCGAAGCGTTTGGTTTCGAAGCCGGAATCAACAAAACCTGGAAGGAAGCCCCAGCTTTCTACGGAATTTTCACGGCCATCATGGTCATTTCTGTACTAATTATCCTGATTCCCAATGCCCCCTTGATTTCAATCACCCTCGGCGCTCAAATCCTCAATGGGGTCTTGTTGCCGGTGGTGCTGTTCTCGATGATTCGCTTGATCAATCGGAAGCAGATTATGGGTCAATACATCAACCGCCCCCTGCAAAATGCCGTTGCTTACGTGACTGTTTTCGTGCTTATAGGACTTACACTTGTGATGCTTGTTTTAAATATCGTATGACCGATACGATTCGGATGATTCTGATCATGCTTTTAGACTGATAGTGGAAATCGAACGTATGTTTCTATTGCAGGATCTGGATACTAATGAGCTGGCTGGTTTCCCCTTTCAGGAAATCGAGCAGAATTATCTGGCCGGCAGTTTTGGCGTCCGGATCCGCCGGTTTGGGGATCGCTACGAACTGACGATCAAGGGCCAGGGAACTCGATGTCGGCGAGAGATTACCAAGGAATTGACTGTAGCGGAATACGGTGAATTGTTGCTGCTGTGCGACCGTGGTCTGGTGAAACAGCGCTACCGAGTCGGTCCCTGGGAGATTGACCTGTTTGCGGGTCCCTTGACCGGGTTGGTGCTGGCAGAAGTCGAACTCGCCGATCCGGACGAGGAATTGCCTCCCTTCCCTTTTTCATCGGTTCAGTGGATAGAAGTTACGGAAGACTTGCGTTATGCCAACACTAACTTGGCCTGGGGCCACCTACCGTCCCGTTGAACGCGTTTCTGCCAGCAACACCGCCCGCACCGGGGAGGCCTCGCTGTCCTTTAACTTAAGGGGAAATGCTGCCAGCGTGTATCTGCCCGCTGAGACGTTCGCCAAGTCGATCCCCTCTAAAATAAGAATGTCGCGGTTCAGGACTAGGCAATGGACGGGGTAGCTTGGGTCCTCGGTTCCCTCCAGGCTGAGAGCATCGATACCCACCAGCAATATGCCTTTGTCTGCTAGAACCCTGGCCGCTTCCAAGGAAAGACCCACAAAATCGGAACGGAAACATGGTCCGTGGAGGATTCCCCGATCAGAATTATCGGTCCGAAATAGAATGGCATCCCCTTGTCGAATGTCTTCATTGGTTAAGGATTTCGCACGGATTTCCTGCACCCCTGGAAGGTGAAGCACTACTGCTGGCAAGAAAAACCGTTTCATCGGATAGTCTTCCAACCGCTTGCCACTGGGAAGAAAGTGATAAGGGAAATCCAAGTGAGTGCCCGAATGCGTGCTCATGTGCAAGCGGGAGAGGGCATACGGTTTTTCCTGATTGAAGGCAACGACCCGCTTCAGTGAATAGACAGGCGTTTCTGGATAGTTGACGACATCTTCCCCCAAGGTGATGCTGATGTCTTGTGGGAACTCGCCCAGTGAGGATCGTGCGTCCCCCGGAACAACAACTGGTTCAGCCATGGTTTCGATTGTAACGGAAGATTCGCGGGGAACAAAACTATCAGATTCCTTGTTTTAGCTGGCATGAAACGCAAGATACTTCTTTGGGAATTGGTCGGCATTGTGGTGATTTTTCTGCTGTCGTCCCTGTTTCACTTTGGGTTTGCCTGGAGTGGAAACAACCCGGCCCTAGCGTTTGTATTCGCCACCAATGAGAGCACCTGGGAACACATGAAGATTTTTTTCTGGGCCACTTTGCTCTTCGGGTTGGTGGAATTTGCGGTAGGGATCCGGGGACCGAATTTCATTTTTGCCAAAGGTTTAGCCGTCTTCCTTGTTCCGTTTTTGATCCCCCTTTTGTTTTATGGCACCCTGGCAATTCTAGGGGGAGATTCTCTGATCATGGACTTGTTGATCGGTCTGCTGGCAGTGGCAGCTGGACAGGGTGTCAGCGTAACGGTATTGAGAAAACGGCCTCTGTCGAAGTCATTTACTTGGTTTGGCTTCCTGCTCTGTTTGTTGCTGATCGTGGTTTTTGTAGTGTTCAGCTATGTTCCGCCTCATAATTTTCTCTTCGAGGACCCACGAAACGGAATGTTTGGAATCCCATAGGGCTGGCTGGGGGAAGACTGAGGGCAGTGGAAACTGCGAGGTTACCCTTGCTTATTCGCCTAGTCGAACGTGAAGTGTTTTTGGCGGAATAATCGCAAACAGGCCGTCCCCACGACTGGGTCGTAGAGTCGTCCGCAATTCTCCTCGATTTCGGCCAAGGCCTTCTCGACACCGTGAGCCGGACGATAAGGGCGGTGGCTGGACATCGCTTCCACCACATCCGCTACCGCTAGGATCCGAGCTGCCGGGTAAATCTCCTCATCGCGAAGTCCTTGAGGATAGCCTGAACCATCCAACCGCTCATGGTGCTGCAACACCATTTCAGCAATTGGCCAGGGAAATTCGATCGGTTTCAGGATGTCGAAGCTAGCCTGGGCATGGTTTTGCACTAATGCATATTCAATGGGAGATAGGCTGCCTGGCTTACTTAGGATTTCTGCAGGAACATAGATTTTACCGATGTCGTGTAAAACCCCGGCCACGCGGATGCTTTCAATCTCCTCTTCCGGTAAGGACATCTCCTGAGCAATGGCAGACGCCAGCAAAGATACGCGGGTTTGGTGACCAGCGGCGTAAGGATCTCGCATTTCTGCAAGGGAAACAAGAGCCTGTACCGTTTGGTCGAAAGTTCGCCTTAACTTGAGCAGACTCTGCTCAACCAACTGCTGGGATTGTTTTCGTTCGGTGATATCGATCACTGTTCCCTGAATGATCGCCGGCGCGCCAGGTTCTCCCACAATCAGGTTGGCATTTTCCAGGATCCAGATTTTTTTACCATCCCTACCTTGGATCAAGATCTCGGCGTTGCTGATGGAACCTTCCTCCAGCAAATGGGCAACGAATTGCTTCCGATCCTTTTCGTTTTGATAAAACTGGTACGCGGGTTCCGATAAAACTTCTTCCCGGTTCTCGTATCCAAGGATCTGGGCAAACGCATCATTGCAATCCAGGATTCGCCCTTCCGGTGTCGTACGGAATACGCCGGCCAGATTGCGTTCAATTAATATCCGATAACGTTGTTCGGAAAGACGCTGCGCTTCCTCCGCTTGCTTTTTCTCGGTAATATCCAATGCATAAATCCTTAATCGGGTTCCATCCTCCACTTGGTACATGGCTTGTTGGAACAATACCTGCTCTACTGGGATTTCTCTTATGTAGGAATCCCGTTGCTGCTGTTTCATGTAGGCAAATACCGCGGGCACACCCATCAAGAAGGGATGCTGAAAACCGCGGTCTTCTAATCCGATTAGCAATCGACTTGCTGCAGGATTGGCATAATGAATGATCCCCTGTTGGTCCACTTCTATCACCGGATTTGGATTCAGCTCGGAGAAGGAACCCAATCGCTGCGTCTCCGCTTCCGCGCGCTTTCGTTCGGTAATATCGGTTTGAATGGACAACTGATGGGGCTCTCCATGAACCAGCAGCAGTACTCCGTGCACCTCGCTGATGAACGGTGTCCCGTCCTTGCGGCGGTTACAAATCTCACCCTGCCATTGACCTGCCTTCAACAGTTGTTGATGGATTTCTTCGGCAAACTTGGAACTCTCACCTTCCGGCAGATCATTCAATACCGCCACCGGCTGTCCTAATAGCTCTCCCGCCCAATACCCGAAAGTATGATCGAGCGCTGAGTTGGTATACACAATGCGGTTTTGGGTATCTGTGACCATGACCCCTTCGGACAAGGCACCCAGCATGCTGGCTTGCATCTGCAAAGAATCTTCAGTTTGCTTGCGTTGGGTGATGTCATGCACAATGGTCACAACCCAAATCACTTGCTTATCGATTAAAATCGGGATCTTACGAGTTTCGGTCCAAAGCTGACGATCTTCCAATTGGGTTACGTCCTCGGTTTGGATCATTTGGCCGGTTTCAAACACTTGTTGGTACTGCTGCCAGACTTCATCCCCAAGGAATGGGAATAGCATGTGGAGGTTTTGACCAATAGCCTCTCCCTTGTTGTGTCCGAATTGTGCGATCCATTCCAGGCATACCGGATTCGCCAGAACCAACCGTAATTCCCGGTCTACCACATGCAAGGCATCTTGCATGGAGTCGATCAACGAATGGTAGAGCGCCTCCGAGGACTTGAGCGCTTCAATCGCCGTTTTGCGTTCGGTGATATCGCGCGAGATTCCCAGAATCCCAGCGGTCTCTCCATTTATCGAGCGGATCGGAACCTGCTTGATCAGGAAGGTGCGCTGTTGGCCTCGCTTGACTTCTTCAATCTCCTTTTCGATCTGTCCTTCGGCTAATGTTTTTTGATCATCCACTAGATGAGTTTCCGCTTCAGTCGGTGGGAACAGCTCTGAATCAGTTTTGCCCAACCATTGTTCCGCCGAAAACCCTTCCCATTCCAGGAACGCTCGTTGACGGCAAGGTAGCGGCTGGAGGAATCTTTAATCCACATCGGGTCAGGAGATGCTTCCAAGTATTGGTGCCACTGGGCATTGGCGACTCTTTGAGCTTCCTCCGCAGTTTTTCGCTGCGTGATCTCCAGCAGGAATCCAAGCCAGCATTGTGGCCGACCATGCTCATCCGGCACAAGGATCGCTTGATCGCGAAACCAAACAGCATGGCCATCCTTATGGATTAAACGGTATTCCAGCAAGAAGGGGTCTCTAGTGGCATTGGTGCGGGCGTGTTCGGCTAACGCAAGCTGACGGTCTTCCGGGTGAAGAAGATTCACCCATAAGTTTGGATCCTCGATCCACTCCTGGGGTATTCCCCTCAGGAGTGGATCGACCTGCGGGCTCATGTACAAAGTTGAGCTGACCTCATCGACGGTGTCGATATAAGTAATGGCTGGGATTTGCTCCACCAGTAACCGGAACTTTTCCTCGGCCTGCCGCAACTCCCTTTCCACACGCTTCCGTTCCGTGCGTTCTGTGATGTCACTTACTACCAACATCCTGGCAGGTTTTACACTAAAGGAAACAGGTAGGGATGTTACTTCAATGTCAAGGATGGTTCCATCCAGGCGAATGGCTTTCTCTTCGATATAGGTTGACATCCTTCGTTCTTCTTGCCCTCGTTTGGTCCCGGGATGTACCGGAGACAGGTGATCAAAGGGGATAAAAGAGAATAGGTGGTGTCCTACCAGGTCTTGCGCATTCTGCGCACCTAATAATGCGATGGCTGCTGAGTTTAAGAAAACAATCGTACCCTGCTGATGAATGATGATCGCTTCGGGTATGGTATCTACCAACTGCCGGTACCGCTCTTCCGATTCGCGAATAGAGGCGAGTACCTTTTTCCATTCAGTAATATTGGTCAACACTCCTTCAATCCGAACGATGGTTCCATCTGCATCTCGAATCGGAACTGCCGTATCAGCCACCCAGATCACATCGCCATTTTTGGCTACAATGCGATACTCTGACTGGCATTTCTCCCCTTTTTCCAAATGATCCCGGTTGTTTCTAGCCAGGGGTTGATCGTCGGGGTGAACGATGCTCAGCCAGAATCCGGGATCAGAGAACGAAGAAAGAGAGTAGCCTGTTAATGCAAGAAGAGCCGGGCTGCGGTAAGAGAGTTGTGGGGTTTTATCGTTTGGGTTCCAGGCATAGACGAAAAGATCCAGGTTGTCCAGGACCTCAGGCGATAGATATTTCATTTCCGGTGGTTGCATTGGGTCCACGACCTATTTTACTCCAGTTAGACCTGGAATAGTGCAAAACCATCAACGCGGACCAAGGCAAGCGCGCAGTTCTTATTTGTTTCCTCTGCGGATTGCTGGGCCTTTCAGCTTGTGGCCTGGTCGGTGGTGGTATTCCGAGGAGGGCGGCGTCGTGGTCGCCATTGATGATCTGTCAATCTGGTCGCTGCTCTAACACTGTGTCCTTTGATACCTTGTTATACTAGCCCCATGCAGGAACGCATCAGGAATTTTTCCATCATTGCCCATATTGATCATGGCAAATCGACCCTTGCCGATCGCTTGCTGGAGGCCACCGGTCTAATGACCGAGCGAAACCAGCAAGAGCAGATCCTGGACTCCATGGATTTGGAACGAGAAAAAGGCATCACAATTAAAGCCCATCCCGTCCGGTTGGAATACAAGGCCAGGGATGGCCTGAACTACATCTTGAACCTGATTGATACGCCCGGCCATGTCGATTTCACCTACGAAGTGTCACGCTCGCTTTCCGCCTGTGACGGTGCTCTACTGGTGATTGATGCCACCCAAGGGGTGGAGGCACAAACGCTAGCCAACGCTTACCTGGCAATTGATCTAGGTTTAGACATCGTGCCGGTAATCAACAAAATTGATTTGCAGGTGGCCGATCCGGAACGCACTCGGCGGGAGATCGAGGAGATCTTGCTGTTGGACGCTGGGGAAGCGATCCTGGCTTCCGCAAAGGAAGGAGTAGGTGTGCCGGAGATCCTGGAGGCGATCCTCCATCGCATCCGCCCCCCCGGGGGGAATTCACAGGCCCCCCTGCGCGCCTTGATCTTCGATTCGTACTACGATCCCTACAAGGGCGTGATCGCCTACGTCCGGGTGGTCGATGGGTCTCTGCGAATCGGACAGAGTATCAAGATGATGGCGACCGGGCAGGTCTTTGAAGTGATGGAGGTAGGCCACCTCCGACTCGGACTCGTACCTCAGCCCGAGCTGAATACTGGGGAAGTCGGCTATTTGGCCGCCACCATAAAAAGCCTCTCCGAAACTAAGGTCGGTGATACCATCACCGATGCAGATAGGTCGGCGGTAACCCCCCTGCCTGGCTTTCGTCATGCGCAGCCGATGGTTTTTTGTGGCCTGTATCCGAGCCGCAACGAAGACTATCCCGAACTGCGCGAGGCCTTGCAGAAATTGGCACTCAACGACGCTTCCATCGTCTTTGAACCGGAATCCTCTCCCGCGCTAGGATTCGGGTTTCGCTGTGGTTTTCTCGGACTGCTGCATATGGATATCGCCCAGCAGCGCTTGGAAAGGGAATACGGGCAGGACCTGGTAGCTACAGCACCTTCGGTGGGCTACAAAGTCTTTCTACATAATGGGGAGGAAATCGAAATCGACAATCCGGCCAAGTTTCCGCCCGACAACCAAATCGACTACATCAAGGAACCTTTTGTAAAAGCGATGGTGATCGTCCCGCAGGATTCCGTCGGACCGATGATGGAGCTCTGTCAGGGACGGCGAGGGATTTTCAGAAACATGGAGTACGTGGAAGGGTATCGGGTGATCCTGACCTACGAGTTGCCTTTGGCGGAGATCCTGCTGGACTTCTACGATCAACTGAAAAGTCGTTCCCGTGGCTATGCATCGCTAGACTACGAATTTCATGAATACCGACAGTCCAATCTGGTCAAGCTGGATATCTTGATTAACGATAAACCGGTGGACGCTTTATCCTATATCTTCCCAGCCGAGCAAGCCTATCAACACGCCCGCAAAGCGTTGTTCAAGTTGCGGAAGGCAATTCCCCGGCAAATGTACGAGGTTGTCTTGCAGGGAGCCATCGGTAGTCGCGTAATCGCTCGGGAGGAAATCAAGGCCAAGCGCAAGGATGTGTTGGCTAAATGCTACGGCGGAGATGTCACCCGCAAGATGAAATTGCTGGAAAAACAAAAAAAAGGCAAAAAACGGATGAAGCGAGTGGGGAACGTGGAGATACCGCAAGAAGCCTTCTTCAGCATGTTGAAGATCGACAGCTCCGAATGAGCGAGGGGCGTCCTCTTGGCGTGTATTTGCACATCCCCTTCTGTCTGCGGAAGTGCTCCTACTGCGATTTCCTTTCGCTTCCTACGCCGTTGTTCCAGCCTTATCTGTCGGCTCTCAAACGGGAAATCGAACTCTATCAACCGTTACTATCCGAACGAGAACTAGTCTCGCTGTACATCGGAGGAGGCACCCCGACGCTTGTACCTCCCCCAGAACTGAATGACCTCCTGCGCAAGACGGGGGTTTCCTCCAGTGCGGAGATCACGTTGGAGGCGAATCCTGGTACTCTGACCCAGGAAATGGGTTTGCGTTTGACGCAAACCGGCTTCAACCGGATCTCTCTCGGCATTCAATCCCTTCGGAATTGGGAACTAGAAACGCTGGGTCGCATTCATAATGCGCTGGAAGCAAAGGAGGCTTTTTGGATCGCTCGTCGCAGTGGATTCACCAACATCAATTGCGACTTGATTTTCGGAATCCCCAATCAAGGAAAGGGCGACTTTCTCTTGAGCTTGATGGAAATGCTAGATTTAGCGCCGGAGCACCTTTCTCTTTATGCCCTCAGCTTGGAACGAGGTACGCCTTTGGCTCGTGCCGTGGCGAGCGGACAAGCTCACCTGCCAAACGAAGATGAGGTGGCTGAGATGTACGAAGCGGCTTGCCAAATGCTCTGCAGTGCTGGCTTCGAACACTACGAGATCTCCAACTTTGCTCGTCCGGGCTATCACTGTCGTCACAACAAGATCTACTGGCATTCTGGCGAATACCTGGGAATGGGGCTGGGTGCGGTTTCGTTTCTGGATGGAACCCGCTGGAAAAACACCCGCAGACTTGATGATTATTGTTTTAGGCTGGAACGAGGAGAGTTCCCTACAACCTCTCGTATCGGTAAGCGAGGAATGGCTGCCTTACGCGAGGAAATCATCCTTCACTTGCGCACTAGTGATGGTTTCCGTGAGCAGGATCTGCGCACTCGCTATCCACGAGCTTACGCACGCATGCAACAGTGCCTGGAGGAGCTAAAGGCAGAGGGGTGGATCGAAGAGGAAAATGGGCGCTGGGTTTTGCCAGAACGGCATTTCTTTGTTTCGAATCAAGTGTTTGTTCGCTTACTGTAAAGACTTGGTATATTATTGATTTAGCACTCCAAGAGGTAGTGTGCTAGATCCATGATTGAGCTGTCGGAACGGCGAAAAAGCATCCTTAAAGCGGTGGTAGAGGAGTACATTCTGCAGGGTCAACCCGTGGGTTCGGAAGCGGTCCTGCGGAAATATGGCATGCCCTACAGTCCGGCGACGATTCGGGGAGACATGTTTGCCTTGGAGGAGATGGGCTACCTAACCCACCCGCACACTTCCGCCGGTCGAATCCCCACCGAACTCGGTTATCGCCACTACATCGACCATCTGCTCACGATCTCCCCAGTACCGGAGCAGGAAACCGAGAAAATCTCGCAGGCGCTGCTACGGACTGCCAAGGATTTGCATAACACCTTAGCCGAAGCTTGCCGTTTGGTTTCCGCTATTTCTACCTACACATCCCTCGCTCTCACTCCACAGTTGTCGCAGCAAGTGTTTCGCCATCTGCATTTCATACCTGTGTCTTCCCGTCGAGCCCTTTTGATCCTTGTTTCAAATCTCAAAATCATCCAAGACGCGTTTGTGGAAATCCTCCCGGACTTGGTGGAGGAAGACCTAGAGGAACTTTCCCGAATCCTGACGCGTGCCCTGGCGGGAAAAACTGCCTGGCAGAGTTTGCAAACCTTGCGAAAAATGAAGGAACATCAGCCGGCCACGTACCTGTCCGTCTGGAACCAGGTGGCTTCTATCATCCACGACGCCTTTTTGTACGAACAAGGGGAGCGTTTGATTGTGGAAAGCGCAGAGAATATCCTACTCACTTCCGATCTTCATCAATCGCAACTGAGGATCATCGCCGGCGCCCTGGATCGACGTTTTCTACTGCAGGAAATGCTGGAGCGCCATCTGACAAGTAAGAACCTTCAGGTATTCATCGGCCAGGAAAATGAAGTGAGCGAGATGCGTGAATTAAGCCTCTTATCGATGCCCTTTGAAGTGTCCACCTATGCCTTGGGAGCTTTGGGCTTGGTTGGGCCGGTGCGGATGGATTATGCCAAAGCCATCCGCTTGCTATCCTGTGTAACCGGGATCTTGGAAAAAACCTTACAAGCCGAGGAAGTCTGATTGGTTCGCACGCTCTGGCTACCTCCAGAAGCCCGTAGCGGCCAGCGGATCCGTTTCCCAAAGGAAGAAAGCCACCATCTGCGCCATGTGTTGCGTATAACCCCAGGATCACGAATTGCCATTCTCTGTGCGGGTCATCGGTTGGAAGTAGAGCTTCGCAATGAAGGTCCGGAATTATGGGGGGATATCCAGGATGAACAACCGATTTCGGTTTCGAGTTTTCGCTTAGATCTGGCCCAATCGCTACCCAAGGGGAAAAAGATGGATACTGTCGTCACCCTGGCAGCGCAAGTCGGGATCGGTCGACTGATTCCATTTTGCTCGTCTCGTTCCGAGGTGCACCTTGCGCTGGCGGATGCTGAGAGAAAGCGATCGCACTGGCAGAAAAAAGCCGAGGAAGAGGCTAAGTTAACGGGTGCATGGCCTCTGGAGGTAGCGCCATTAACTTCCTGGCCGGAAATCCTAGCACTAGGGAAGGACTACTCCTTGCCGTTTTTTTTCTGGGAAAATGCTGAGCAGAGCCTTGATCTTGTTATACAACAAAGGCTTTCGCCAACAAACGCTCTGGTGGTCATCGGGCCCGAAGGTGGTTTCTCGCCAGAGGAGGCTTTGTACGCCGAGAAGCAGGGGTTTACTGTCGTTTCGCTCGGTTCCAGGATTTTACGGAGCGAGATCGCTGGCTTTGTTGCTGCAGTGCTGCTGCTTTCCCGCTTCGGTTCACTTGGTACATCTTCCGCTCAAGACGAGGGGCGATGAAAATCACCCTTAAGGTTTTGGGGTGCAAGGTTTCTCAATACGACGCAGCCCTACTCGAGGGAATGCTGCGATCCGCAGGCGGATGCATACAACCGGCAGCTCCCGACAGTGAGGTCTTCCTGGTTTGTGGATGCGCAGTGACCCATAAGGCAGCACAAGAAGCTCAGCAAATAGCGCGTCGTTTTCAGCGAATCAATCCACAAGCGGCTGTGATATTTTATGGTTGCATTGGGCAACATCTCAAATCAATCGGGTTTGTTTGTTTCGGTCCTGGGGAAAAGGGAAATCTACTGGCACATTTGGGCTTGAGAGAGCTTGGCCCTGTCCTTCCGCTTTGGACTTGGCGGCGCACGCGAGGATTGATTCAAGTCCAGGAAGGTTGCGATCACCACTGTACGTATTGCATCGTTCCGCACTTGCGGGGGCGGTCCTGCAGCAAGCTGATTGGCCAGGTGCTGGAGGAAGCAAGCGCACAAATCGCTTCTGGCTGTCGAGAGTTGGTCATCACCGGTGTCCATCTTTCAGCATACGGCCGGGACTTGCCCGACAAACCTACTTTGCTGGGGTTGGCAGAGGGATTGAATAAGCTCCCCGGATTGGCCCGATTGCGGATCAGCTCGTTGGAGCCAATGGATCTTACGGTTGAAACCATTGCCAGCCTAGGTAAGCTTGAGCACATCTGCCCCCACCTTCATCTACCCCTGCAAAGCGGTTCGGACCACATCCTAAAGCAGATGGGCAGAGGATATAACCGGGATCATTATCTGGAGTTGGCTACTGGCTTTGCCCGCACTTGGCCCGATGGGGCTTTAACGACCGATATTCTGATTGGCTTTCCCGGAGAAAGCGCAGAGGATTTCGCTCAAACCGTGGAGATAATTCAGCAAGTCCGCTTCCCCCGCATGCACTTGTTTCGCTTTTCTCCTCGGCCCGGTACGCCGGCTGCAGGCTTTCCAGCACAGGTACCGGCTGCGGTGCAAAAAGAGCGATTGCAGCATCTGAAATCCATCGGAACAGGGCTGGCTCGAAAATATCGCTCGCGCTTCCTCGGCCACAACTTGTCCATCTTGGTGGAACAGATTTCCCCCCAGGGGGAGGCGCAAGGACTAACCGCCAACTATCTGCGCTTGCGCGTGCCATCCCCCCCCTGCCACGTGGGGGAACTAGTGGAAGTAGCCGTCCAAGACAGTTCCTTCGTAGAAGACCCCGCCCTTTGCGGGGAGAAAATATGACAGATTGCGTTTTCTGCCGTATAATTTCCGGCAGCGCTCCGGCTAAGCGGATCTACGAAGATGCGGAGGTTTTGGTGATCGAGGATCTCCATCCCCGTGCGCATCATCATTATTTGGTGATCCCGAAAGAGCACGTCGCCAGTCTGCTGGAAGTAGAGGATGCGGTAAAACTCGGAAGATGGTTATGGACAGGAAAACAGATCGCGGAATCCTGCGGGTTTGCCCAAGAAGGATTTTGTGTGGTAATCAACACTGGACACGGGGGTGGTCAAAGCATTGACCATCTCCATATCCACATCCTGGGCGGCAAGGTTCTGCCGTACTCCCTTCACGAAGTGGAATAGGAGGGGGGTGAAACAATGGCAGAAGTAAAACGGCGACCGAACGAATCGGTCGATGAATTGGTGAAACGATTCAAGAAACAGGTGCAGAAAGAGGGCATCATGAAGGAAATCAAGAAGCGTGAGTACTTCGTGGCTCCTTCTGTCGTGCGTCGCAAAAAGCAGGCGGCTGCGCGCAAGAAAAAACCAGCAGCTGACTAGCACATGAATCGACGTCCAACCAGCCGGGGGGTCGAACTAAAATCTCGCTTCCTATTTCAAGGCCGTACATTGCGCCTTCTTCTGTTGGTGTTCGTCTTTTATTTACTGTTTGTAGGCTTGTTGGCCTCCACTCTTTTTCCGACATCCCGTGGTCTCGCCATGGGTGATGTGGCCGGGGAGGACGTGATTGCCCCACGGACCGTCGTCTACATAGACCCCGAGAAGACCAAGGCCTTGCAGGATTTAGCCGAGCAATCGGTGATGCCCGTCTACAACAAGGATTTTACGACAGCCAGACAAAATCTTGTTCGAACCCAGATCAACAATTACATCAACATCATCGAGCAAATCGCGGGCAATGCCACGCTGCCGGCAGAAGAGAAACGAACCCGCTTGCAGCAAGCATTGCCCGCATCGTTTGATCCGTCCGCCATCGAGTCTGCACTGAAACTGAACCCAAAGATCTACACAACCCTGCTCTCGTACACGATGGATATTGCGCTCCAATTCCTAGAGAGAGGCATCAAAGAAGATGACCTGCCCTCGTTGCCTACCCGTATTCATGAAAAAATAATTGTCCTCGGTCTTTCACCTGATGATAAAATCGTGATGGAATCCATTTGCCGGGCTGTTCTTTCTCCCAATCTGACTTTGGATGTAGAGGAGACGGAACGTCGCAAGGAGATTGCTCGTAGTGCAGTGGATCCCGTTCGAAGGCAGATCTCCAAAGGGGAAGTAGTGCTGAAGAAGGATATGGCGGTTACGGCCGAGAACCTGCCGGCGCTGGAGGCCTTGGGGATTACCCGCCAGCAGTTCCCTTGGCAGCAATTGGTGGGTACCGTGTTGATCGCTTTGGCGCTGTTTGTGGTTTGGGGAGCTCTTTCTTTCTTTTTCACCCGTGGATTTCTCACGGAGAAGCGTCTACTGTTCGTGGGGATTCTGTTTGCTCTAGTGATCTTGGCTGGCCGATTTCTACCTGCCCGTTTCACCTATCTTACACCAGTTCCACTGGCCTCCATGGCCTTTTCAACATTATTCAACCTGCCTTTCTCCCTCGTATTCACCGCTTTTGCTTCTCTGGGCGTAGGTCTCATCCAGGGTAACGACTTCCTGGTAGCTTTCGCCCTCTTTCTGGGTGGTGCGGTCGGTGCTTATGCGGTCCGCCAAGTTTTGCGCACTTCTGATTTCCTGCGTGCCGGTCTGATGGCCGGACTGGTTCTAGCTTTCACCGTAGGGGCCGTGGGATTAATCAGCGGAATGGGTGTCATGACCGCAGAAGCTGCAGGTTGGGCATTCGCCAATGGTATTCTGTCCAGTGTATTCGCAGTTTTCATCCTGTTGGTACCCTTAACGGAAAGCATCTTCGACTTGACCTCTCCGTTGCATTTGATCGAGCTGGCCAATCCCAATCACCCCTTGCTCAAACGGCTTCTACTGGAAGCACCCGGGACCTACCAACACAGTGTGATGGTGGCTAGTTTAGCGGAAAGCGCAGCTTCAGCAATAAGCGCCAACATGGTGATGGTCCGAGCTGCGGCCTATTTCCACGATATCGGCAAGGTAGTCCGACCGGGGTATTTCGCGGAGAATCAACTGGGCGGAGAGAACGCGCATGAGCGGCTTAGCCCGCAGCTGTCCTCCCAGGTGGTCCTGGCACACACCAAAGACGGGGCGGAAATCGCTCGCAGTGCCAACGTCCCAGAACCAGTGGTTCGCTTGATTCTCAGCCACCATGGAACCAGCGTTACCAAATACTTCTACCGGATGGCCGTTTTCAAGGAGGAAGAGCTGGGGGAAGAGGGTTTCCGCTATTCCGGGCCTTTGCCGG
>Ga0315288_10005746_pt1 | contig 15760 bp, 16 predicted proteins | sample YL17G11_20_MG_FD_203454 | JGI IMG/M metagenome (GOLD analysis project Ga0315288, IMG submission 203454) | Sediment microbial communities from Yellowstone Lake, YNP, Wyoming, USA - YL17G11_20 | ecosystem: Environmental > Aquatic > Freshwater > Lake > Sediment | place: USA: Wyoming | collected...
TTGCCCCTGTTTTAAGTCCCACAGGTTAATTACCACCAATTAAATCATCCACAGAGTAACAAATACCAAGCGTTACAATTCAGATCATATTGAAAAAATACAAGGCGTGTACGAATAAACTGCATAAATTGGTGGTAATTTCCGAGGCTAAATTCGTAGCTGAAAACCACGAGTAAATTCTACGAACAAATCTCCTCTTTTTAGGGTAAAAAAAAGAGAGTAAATAGTATAATGTAAGTATAAGGATAATAGGTCGGGAACCGTGCACCAAACGATAGGTGCTCAGGAAGAAAACAAAGGAGGTAATTATGGGAGAAACAAAATTAAGCGACATTATTCCAGAGGTGTTCGCAAGAAAAGAAGCTAAGCAGAAGCTCAGTCCTGTTACCGACACATGTATTACCGACCAATATGTGCCAGTATCATATGCTGAACTTATAGCTAATCCACCTCAACCTCCCACTTGGTTGGTGGAGTCTCTCTTCCCTGCTGGTGGTGTGAGTATCATAGGTGGTGACGGAGAGGTGGGGAAATCATGGGTAATACTCCATCTCGCAGCCTGTGTTACAACTGGACAAGCGTTATTTGGACACTTCCCAGTTAAACAGGGTAAGGTGCTAGTCATAGATGAAGAGGATGCCTTACCTTTGATTAAAAAGCGGTTAGATAAGCTCTCGAAGGGGATGGGTATCACGAAGGAAATTCCGTTAATCATCCTAGCTAATAAGGGCGTTATGATTAGCAATAACCTCAGTTATGAGAAGCTAAGTAATCTGATAATCAGAGAGAACCCTATGCTGGTCACAATAGATAGCTTGATAAGGGTGCACAATGTTGACGAGAATTCGGCTAATGAAATGAACAACGTATTGCGTCGGATAAAGGCTCTAATCGCCAACCGTAATTCATCTGTTATACTCACACATCATACTAACAAGGCTTCGATAAACCTCAGAGGCTCAGGTGATATACGCAATTTCGTAGATTCATGCGTATTAATGAGTAGTGCCAGTCGTAATGATGAATACAAAACCCTGACGCATGATAAGTCTCGTTGGGATATCCATATTCCGAATTTCAAGATAAAGCTGCAAGATGTGGATGATGGTAATGCCACAGTTTTGTCTTATGTTGGTAATACACCAGTAGTTGGTAACGCACCAGCCGGAGTTGCTCCAGCAGCAAAGACTAAGGCAGACGAGGCTAAAGAGATAATAATGAAGCTCCTGAAAGAAAAGGGCGTGATGCCTCGTAAAGATATCTTGTATCATGCAAGAAAAGCCCTAATAGGCCAAGTCACCACGGATAATACGTTAAAGAAACTCGTTAAAGAGGGTGTAATACGCTCTCAAGGTGGTGTAGGGACGGAGAAAAAGTTCCGGCTAAAAGGAAAATGAGAACCGTTATACCGTTATGGTCAATATATACATGGACTATAACGGCGTCACACCTATGAGAAAAAATGCTAATAGCTTGACCGTTATACCGTTATACCTCCCCCTATATATAATATATTACTATAATGGTATAACGGTCATCAGCCCCCCTATAACCCCCTATATATATTAATATATTCTTCTTCTTCTTAGCCGACTAATTGATGAGAGTATTATGGTATTTACCGTCCTAAAGAGAAGAAATATACAGTGTTCTATTTCTCCTCAGTCGACTAAGAACAATATAGGGTCTATATATTCCTCCTACTTAGCTGGGTAAATACAGTTAATTCCCTGACGATCATAACCCCGGAGCGTCTTACTTTCTTACATTCAGCCATCATAATCCCCAGCTATATTGTAACAGTTAGTATTTTTTCAGCTTGACATACCCTCTCATCAGCATTAAAGTATTAACACATTGGACTACTTTAACAATTAACAAAAGTGCTAGTAATAGTCATTATAGGAGCACAAAATGTTTGAAAAAGAAACAAATCCCCAACGTTTAAAAGTAAATCGTCGGCAATTACTGAAGTTCGGAGTTCTCGCTGCCGCAGGTGTAGTGGTTTCCTCAGTCGCCAGTAGGGTGTGGCCTGTTTCCTCAGCAAAGTCAGTTCTAGCTGCGGATGGAGCAAACGTCACCGTTAGCGTAAATTCTATAAACCCAGGTGCTCAAGCTAGTCTGAGGTTCAATATAGCTGCAACTATGGATATCTCCAATGTTATTGCTTCTATCGTAACCCTGCCACCTCAACTTGTTCTTATCCAAACGACTGCGCAAATAGACTTAATCCAGAGTGGTGAAGTGCGAGTGCTCGTTATTCCGATTGGAAGCAGTCAACAGACTCCTGCTGGTTCCTACAAAGTTTCTTGGTCAGTGTCTTTCTCCAACGGGGGTCAAATATATACTGCAACTGGCGATACATTCGTCAGTGTGGGTAGCTATCAAGGGGGTGGAGGTTCCTCTGGGGATGGAGGTTCTTCGGGCAGCTCAAGTGGAGATTCTTCGGGCGGCAAAAGTGGTTGCTTTATTGCCACAGCGGCATATGGCACCTCACAAGCGTATCAAATAGACATTCTGCGAGAGTTTAGAGACAAGGTTCTCTTTTCTGGTCGTGCTGGTACGAATTTTGTTAAGTTTTACTATCGGCATAGCCCACCACTGGCAGCATTTATTTCTCGCCATGAGAGTGTGAGAACATTCGTAAGGTGCTCTTTCGTGGAACCTATAGTTTGGATATGTAAGACATCAGCAGCTTTCTGGAGGATAAAATAAGGGGATTGGTTCAAACAAAGGAAAAGAACACCCTTTACCCTAGCGGTGCTTTATAAAACTTCAAGCTGTCATTAAAGGTAATAGACCTAGTATATCTCTGTACCATCTCAATACTCTCCCACCTACCCAAGTCCTTGATGGTCATAGTATCTACTCCGGCCTTTCTTAACAGGCATGCGAATGTCCGCCTGAAGGTATGAGGGTTACAGGGGAAACCAACCTGTTGTTCCAGCCTTCTTAACATAGTAGCTACACCCCACTTGTTCATCCCCCAGATATTACCATCAGGTTGATACTGAGATAGCCACTCTTTCATATAACGCTCTGATAAGCTTCCAAATGGTGCATAGCCTTCTTTTCTACCCTTACCAATAATCCTTACAGTACGGTTCTGCCAGTCTATAGATTCAGGCCTTACACTCACCAACTCAGATGCTCTTAGCCCACTTTCAGTAAAGAGAGCTATTATAGCCTTGTCCCTGATAGTCGGAGCCATCTCTATCAACTGTAGTACTTGCTCCTGTGTCAGACTGGGTAATATCGGCTTCCCAAGGATAGGGCCTCTCATGTTTTCAGTAGGATTACTAATCCCATGTTCGGTCTCAAGCCAGCGATAAAAAGTTCTCAGTATCCTGAAAGAAGCATGCCTACTTGCAAGCCCATTATGATTGGGGGGTATTGTATTCAAATATCTCTCTATTTTATATGGAGTAGCTTTAAGGCAGTCATTCGAAAGGGTAAACCTATCAAGGCCATATTGATAAAATTCCAGTGTTCTTGGGCTTACTCCTCTGGCTTCTCTTGACTGAAGGAAGAACTTCACGTAATCAGGCTGTGTGTTGTTTGCTTCTACCACCTCTGCTATGCTATTCAATAGCTTGAGTGATGGTGGCCTTTTGCCATGCTGGACTTGTGAAATGTAGGATTTGCTTAGATGGCTTAACTCAGCGAGTTCTGTAACTGAAAACTTATTTATCGTCTTAGCTAGGACCGTCTTACTCTTAATCAGTAGGTTCAGGGTTCGAAACCCTGGCGGCTCACCAAGTTTATAAAGCTAAAATAGCCATTTAAGCAGTTTAACATAATATCGCAATTTCCATTTTAGCTAACGGATAGCTAACCGATTTTTCCAACAGCCTCTTTTTCACGAGTGGGATTTATGATGTCGTCAAACCGTGCAGCGGCAGCCTCTTGAAGTCCTGGGGCAACATGGCTGTATGTATCAAGGGTGGTCTGTATGCTGGCATGGCCTAGGCGCTCTTGGACTATCTTTGGATGTACACCTTGTTTTAAGCAATAAAGAGGCATGCCTCTTTTTGTGAGGGTCAACTCCTATACTCAGGTATCCCTCGGGGACTTGCTTAAGTTTCCTTGCTAAGGTATTCTCCATTTGTGATGGTTCCTCCTACTCTAGATTTAGTGCTTGCGAATTGCACTACTCTATTGTAGCCGGAGCCATCTCTTTTGGTTATTCCATATACTAAAACAAGCTATTGTGCACTTTGGTGCCCCCAAGTGACGCGAGTTCGAACTAAGATATCGACATCACTGATATAAATCGCTACAGCCGTGATCGGATTTCACCCATCCTTGACATGGGCCAGACCCTAATCTATGATTCGTAATGTTGTTATTTTAAGGTTATATCAAGTGAAAAACATGAAGGAAGGCTATCTTCTTCACCTCTCAATCAATATCATTCTCCTATAGTCTTCGTTTTCTCTTTATTTTCCGATGGTTTAATCGGAAAATATACGTATCCTGATAACTGAGGATGTTATAAATGGCAAGAATCACACACTCGGAACAAGTGAAAAAATAAGGAAGGAATCGAAGCAATGAAACAGAGGATGAAAATTGTCTCCGTACTCATAATTATTTTAAGCATTGCAATCCCATTGGGCGTATGTTCTTGCAGTAGTTCCTCAGGTACTGAGAATTCCCAGACAGTAGAGGTAACTCGAGGAAACCTGCAAACAACCGTTAGTGCCTTCGGAAGTATCTCCATGCCGCATCAGGCGCGGCTGACATTCGCTATCGGCAGCGGCGCGAGCAACATCAGTTGGATAAATGTCAAATTCGGTGATTGGGTGCCAAAGGGATTTATGCTGGCGAAGCTTGATACCACTTCCTTTGACAGAGCCATCGAGTTGGCGGAGGATGATTTACAATTGGCTCAATTGGCACTTGATGCGGCCATTAGCTTTGAGGAGAAAGAGGGAAGACAGATTCTGCTAGATTGGGCTCAAATTGCCCTCGAAGAGGCTGAGGCGCAGCGCAACGGTGCAACCATGAGAGCGCCCTTTGACGGTGTAATCACGGAGGTCGGAGCGTTGGTCGGCGATTACGTGACGGCTGGTACAACGATCTTCTGTCTTGTGGATACAAGCCAGACGGAAGCTATAGCGATGATAGACGAAGTCGATGTCAACAAGGTTGCGGCGGGACAGATGGCGTCGGTCACCCTCGATGCCATATCTGGAGTAGTGATCAACGGCTATGTGGAAGCCATCTCTCCCCAAGCGACGATCGAGGCTGGTGTAGTTACTTACAAGGCCTCTATCGAGATCGAACCTGATTCTAGTATCGTGCTCAGGGATGGGATGACCGCTGTAATCGATATCGTAGTTCAGAACAAGGAAAATGTGCTTATAGTGCCCAGTTCAGCGATTAAGGGACAGGGTTCGAATCATGTTGTCGAAGTGGTAACCGGCGAAGGTACGACGGAAGATCGTGTGGTCGGGATCGGTGTAAGTGATGCAATAAATACCGAGATATTAACGGGGTTGCAGGAAGGCGAGCATGTCGTGGTACGAGGTAGATAGCTGCTACCTTACATCAGCTATATTGGGCAAGTGATCAAGATTTGGAGTCGTGTATCATTATTAGAACTAGGGAATATTCAAGACCCGCTTCTATGCAGAAGATTATAACAAGAGATGTCCTTCCATGGAATTTTCTCTTGGAAAGACCGGGGTTTTTAGGGGTGTCCCCTATTTTAAAATCCCCCCTGTAGGGGCGAACCCCTGTGTTCGCCCTATCTCGAAGTTCGAGGGGGATTACAGGGGGTTGGATGATGAATTGATACACTACTAGATTTGGGGACCAACATGATAAAGATGAAAGATATAACGAAAACATACAGAATCGGCCATATTGAGGTGAATGCTCTTCAAGGAGTCGATCTTGAGGTGAAGCGCGGCGAGTTTGTGGCTATCATGGGGCCCTCCGGCTCGGGTAAATCAACACTTATGAACATCATCGGCTGTCTTGACCAACAAGGCTCCGGGACCTACGAACTCGACGGCGTGAAGATCGATGGACTAAGCGACAACCAGCTTGCTGAGATCAGGAACAAAAAGATCGGATTCGTTTTCCAATCCTACAATCTGCTACCTTTGATGTCGGCCCTGGGCAATGTAGAATTGCCGTTGATCTATAGCGGAGTGGCCAATCGCAGCAAGTACGCTTTGGAAGTGCTTGATCGTGTGGGCCTTAGTGATAGGATCAATCATAAACCGAACGAGCTTTCCGGCGGAGAGCAGCAGCGGGTATCCATCGCCCGGGCTTTGATCAACAAGCCGTCGATAATCCTGGCTGACGAGCCGACTGGGAATCTGGATAGCCGCATGGGCCAAGAGATCATGGCTATCTTCGCCGATCTCAATCGTCATGAGGGGATCACCATCGTAATGGTAACCCACGAACACGATATCGGGAAATACGCTCAGCGTATCATCTATCTTCGCGATGGCATAGTAGAGCAGGAGATATCGTAATGATGACGAGTGCTATAGTCAGTTTGTCATTGGCGATTCGCAGTATCCTGTCAAACAAGGTGCGTGCGTCTCTGACCATGTTAGGTATCATCATTGGCGTTGCAGCGGTGATCTGTCTGGTATCCCTTGGCAAAGGAGTCACCGCAATGATTACCAATGAGATTGAGGATTTGGGATCCAACCTGATCTTCATAGAGCCAGGAGTCTCTACTGAGCAAGGTGCTTTAGTGAGCGCGGGAGAGCTTACCTATGAGGATGCTGAAGCGATAGCCGCGGCTAATTTACCCTCGGTGGAACAGGTGGCACCTGTAACTTCATCTAGAGCTCAGGTAATTGCTGGCGATAAGAATGTAAACGTCACAATTATAGGAACAATTCCGGAATCTATACAGGTTAGCAGTGACAAAATAGATGAAGGGAGATACATCACTGATCGAGACGTTGAAACCCGCGCAATGATCTGTGTTTTGGGTAGTAAAGTAGCTAACGACCTGTTCAAGGATATCGACCCCGTTGGCCAGACGATGAGGGTAAACAGCCGCACATTCACGGTAATTGGGGTCATGCAGAGCAATGGCGGACTGATGAGTTCGGATAATTCGGTGTTTATCCCTATTACTACAGCCATATATCGGTTTGGTATGGAGAGCACCAGTACCGGAGATCATAAAGTTTCCTACATCGTTGTAAAGGCAACCAATGAAGATGATGTTGACGCTGCGTCAGAACAGATCACTACACTTCTTCGAGAGCGTCATCACATTCCGACAGGAGAGGAAGATGACTTCACTGTCACCAGTCAAAAGAAGATATTGACTTCATTGACGATGATAACTGGTGCGCTCACACTGTTCCTAGGTGCCATAGCCGGGATTGCACTTCTAGTTGGCGGCATCGGAATAATGAATATCATGCTGGTATCGGTGACCGAACGTACCCGTGAGATCGGCATCCGCAAGGCTGTGGGGGCGAAGCGTCGTGATATCCTGATGCAGTTCCTGATCGAGGCGATCACGCTTAGTCTAATCGGTGCAATGATCGGTGTACTATGCGGATGGGGGCTGGCGAAATTGGTTTCCAGCATTGGTATATCTCTACAGGGACTAACTCTGACTACCGTGATCACCCCAGATGTCGTTCTACTTGCAGTAGGGGTTGCAGCAGCAATAGGGATATTTTTCGGGTCCTGGCCAGCGATGCGTGCTGCACGTTTAAACCCCATTGAGGCGTTACGGCATATATAGAGGCGGACTCTTACATTGCTTTAGCAAAAGGGTGATTTTAGGAGCTGACTAGGCAATGAAATGGCTATAGAAAGTAATGCCCCCAAGTGACAAGCAAAATAGCTCTAAAAATAGGGCTGATAAGATTACATAATTAAATCACGAATTTGAAGCTGACTCACTCGTATGGACACTTTGGTGCCCCCAAGTGATACGAGTTCGAAAATATAACTCAAAGTAAAAGCCGAGGCGGCTATTAACAAACGCCTCGGCCTTAAATGAATCATTATCTATTGACTACTTTTTCTATTTCTTCTTACTATTGCTCCAATCAACGCCGCAAAAAGTGCACCACCTGCTACATCTAAGACTATCAAAACCCAGTTGTCTGGTTCATTATTTCCACCATTTGATCTAGCTATAGAAGTAGGTGTAGCTGTAGGAGTAGGAGTAGGTGTTGGCGTAGGAGTAATTGTAGGTGTAGGTGTTACACTAGGTACAGATGTAGGTGTGGCTGTGGGTGTTGGAGTTGGCGTAACGGTCGACGTTGCGCTAGAGCCGGATGAACTCATTATGCCGAAGACAGTGAAGTGATTTATCAAAAAGGTTATGGTATTTGCAGCCGGGTTTACTGTGCCACTCACGTACTGCCATTGACCGGTAGCCGCATTATAGAAGGCAATTACCAGCTGCGATTCATCTGTGCCGCTAGGCAGTGTAGCGGGATCATACGTTATGGTTATCTGTATGGCAGGATTAAAGGTAGCTCCGTTGGGCTGGAAATCAAAGGCTGCAATAACTGTTCGACCATCCGGAGGCGCCGGATATGTACTAACAGTAATAATATTCAAAAGACTGAGAGGATTGCCATCTTGACCAAGCGCCGTTGTGCCACCGGCAATATGGATAGATATTTTACCATCCGGTGACGCAGCATCGACATCGTTTTGTAATACGCCATTACTGTCTATTGTATGTGTGCTGGAGCCGCCAAGAATGTTTATATTAATGCTCAGGAAGGTCCCTCCTCCACCTCCACCGCCACATCTATAGGAAAAACTAGCTGTCACCGTGAGATTATTGGTCACATTGGTATCGGTGCGGGATGCAGTCGTCACGTCGTCGCTCCACTTAACGAAGTGGTAGCAGGTATTTGGAACCGCCGTCACCGCCGAGCCGTTTGAGCCGCAGTTGACGGTTTGAGGCGTTGTGCCGTTGATCGAGCCGCCAGCCCCAGCGTTGTATGTCAGGGTGTAAGTGTTGATAGCGAAGTTGGCCTGGATAGTATAGCTGCCGTTCATCGTTATCGTGGTACTGGAAGCATTCACGTCGGCTATCGTGCTTGTATTGCCAGTCCAGTTGACGAAGTGATAGCATGGGTCGGCAACAGCGGATATGTTGTTGACTGAGTGAGCAACGTAGTTAAATGTACCTTCGCCTGGAACCGATACGTTCCCTCCGGAGGTTGAGCTGATATTAAGGTGGTAGATTATTAACGGTGAACCTATAACTGTAACATTTTGGGAGTTTGCAGCACAAACAGGGAGCGATAATCCCAATATTAGAATCAATCCACATATTATGGTTATTAAATACCTTCTCATTCCATTGTTATTAGCCATCTAACGCATTGCTCTGTCCTGATAGACCCTCCCTGAGAATCGTCTATTACACTGATCCAGAACTCCCACTTCTTCCCTGGCGCTGTTGCATCTTCTGGCATAGTTATTGATACGAGAATATCCTTAGTCTCATAAGCATTGAAATTTACATCGTTTCCACTTATCGTTATCCAGTTTGATACATCATCTGAAGGGAAACTGTATCCTTCCCCTACATGGTCTGGGATTCTGTACTTGATTATAAACTTGGCAGAATAATCATTACCATTATGAACAGTGATAGTATACTCGGCTGTTGCCCCTGCATAGAAATTCTCAACCTGAACCTTGCCGGGGTTAATCCAGGTCACATCCTGTGGTGGCTCCTGTATATATTCCACAGTGGCCGTAGGTGTTGGGGTAGGATTAGAAGTGTTAGTGCCACCACACCCAGTAATGAGAATACCTACTACCAACATTACTATTGCCAATACTTTAACTTTCATATTATCACCTCTTGAGTCTAGGGCTCTAGAAACCTCTTAGCCTCAATGTCGGCTTTCCGCCAATCCTATGTACGTACATTTAATGTGCTGTTGCCGTAAGGGTTACAGTGGCTGTTTGAGCATCACCAGTTGTCCACGCATCAGTCCGAGTCTCAATTATAAGACCCCACTTCAAACTAGCAGTTGTCCAATTAGTTTTCATTGCATCGCTTCCTGTAACCTTCGCTGTCTTAATTCCAGTAGGGTATGCCATATCTGTGCAATAAGAGGATGCACCGAATTCAGTAGCAGTAGCAGAACCAGAATCGCTATTATTCATAGCATCTGCACTCCCTGAGAAGTTACCGAAGTTTACTGTTAAGTCAAGTGGTACGGAACTGGATGCGTTAGTTACTGTAAAGTTGCATTCCCCAGCTAATACAGTCGTACTTGGAGATGTAGTGTCTCCCAACGGATTTGAGTAGTAAGTAGTGTTTACAAGCATATATCCATATGATGGGCTAGATGCGTTTAGCCCGTTAATTGTCCATGTCGAAGGAGTATTGGTGATAGCAACATAGGATGGTGTACCCGTAACCGTCACATTCTGTGATGTGAGAGCAGAGGCTATTCCTACTGGCCCCAATATCCCTGCTATTAAAGACAAACTCACTACCATGCTCGTAATTAATTTTTTCATTTCTATCACCTCCTCTCTTCTCAGTCTAGGGTTGCTACTAATGTTATAACGCTTGTCTTTTCAATACCGTCTGTAAATGTTCCTGTCTCAAGTTTAATCTCCCACTTCTTAGTGGCACTTGCTGCCAATCCGCTTATAAATGCTTGAGGGCTAGAATTTAAAACCACCATAGCTGCCTCATTAGCATCACCAGACTTTCCAGCCTTCATTACTACTTTATTTACATCTACTGAGGCATTTAAAGCCCATCCAACCCCACCTGTAAAGTCTGTGGCATTTATTGTGATACTTGCAATATCCCCATTATTAGTAACTGCGAAGAAACACTGAGAATCGTTGAGTGCGAAGGTCGGAGCAGAGCCATTTGACCAATAGCTTGTGCTCTCCTGCATCAAGCCAAAATCCTTGCTTGCTGGAGTGTTTGATATATTTGCAGGCAATGTATAGACTACTCTAAGATATGGTCTATAACTTGCACCAAACTCATAAGACATGAATATTACATACTCGTTTCCAGTAGGAGTAGTTCCAGAAATATCCCTGTTACTTCTCAGACATAGCTTAGTCCAGTCAGAGGTATTGATCCACGATATTCCTGTGGAGTTCATAGGGATATTCATGTAGTTAGTTGAGTAACCTGAAGTATTATAACTACCGCCATCTGTTGTTCCGTAAAATGATTTATCGTAATCAGCTTTTACCATCGGATCATGCGGATATGTAGGTTGCCCATTTTGTATAGTGATATCGAAGTCAGTAGTGGAATAATCTGTTGACCCACGCAAACTAACATTAGCTGAGGAGATACTTGCATCGTCTGGTATAGCAGAGGTATTGAAATAGAGAAAAGCCCTCCATACATTATAGGTCGTTATAAATTTATATTGCCCTGTATAAGAAATGGTGCTGGTATTATCAACAGTATTTGCTGAAGTGTTAGTCCAAGCTGTATTATAATTTGAATTAGTGCCCAATAAAAATCCATCGCCAGCACTTGTAGTTATATCCTGTGTTGTCGGATCTATAGTAACAGGATATTTAGCAGACTTTAAATCTTCTGCTTTTACAATTTTGTCAGCAGATATTGGGATATCATTCCCTTCTGCATCATAGGCAAATGGAGGTTTTGCCCAGATAAAACCCTTTGACTCGACTGCATTTTCCTTAATCCAGATTGTTCCTTCGGGGTCTTTGCCAAATATCCAAGTCTCGCTAATCATTCCCTCTATAACTCTGATTCTACGGATACATATACCATAGTCCCATTCAAGAGTATTATTATGATAGTTCTCATTGATAGGGTCAGTATCTAGTAATTTAGGATTGGGGCCACTTACTGGATATTCTTTATCATCAATCAGTAAAATAGGATTCCATGATAATGTCTCCCCATTCTTAGCGACTGTTATAGAAGTCCCATTGACTGTTGTGGAAAGCAGGTTGTTGCCTGTGACATAACTACCATTACCTTTATCAATCCAATAACAACCGATTGGAAGACCATTAGCAAATGACGGAGCAGAATCTATAATAGAATCATACTCGTAATAAATCTTACCAGATTTGACTATATAATTACCTGTCGCTCTAGTCTTTGTATTATCAGATGTCTGGACATAGTCCGTAGCAAGCTTAGGGTTGCTGTACTTGCCGTCAGCAGCAGTACTTATGTTGCTGCTGCTGCCACCCGTGACAGCAAGCGTTCCTCCCCCGTGAACGGTCATGGCAGTGTCCCAGGGCCATAGGCTGAGAGCTGTGCTTACGGCTACGATAACCGACATCAGGATTAGAACAAATCTACGCCTCATCTAGCAGTCTCCAACTATCCTGCTTTTATATCCCTCTACCGCAACAAGTGCTATGGCACATACAATGGGTGGCAGGATGGCCCATGATTTACATAGAACTTATTCATAGATTCACAGTAGGGGCATTGTGATTGTTTGTCCTTTAAGCTATTCGAAATATGATACGATTCTTTCCCACAATCTTTGCAATAGACAATTGTCTTTCCCAACAAATACCTCCGCTTTGGATGATATCCCACTGAGTTAAAAGATATGTATAAATTGAAATACTTTAATGCTGGGGAGTAACATTTGTCAAGCATAACCTTTATATAAGAGACAAGGAAAACTTTGAGGAACTTGATTATAGTTATAGCTAGTTCGTTGCTTACTGCACAATGCATAACACAGGTTGCAATTACATTAGAATGCAGAAGAAATGCATTTTCAGTGTGAGCTAAGCAAAATAAACATTGCTGCGAACCTGACCAACTACATCAAGGGTTTCTCCCCCCGTGCCCGCGACATCATCGAGCACTTCGGCTTTGAAGAGCGCATCGCTAAGCTCGACAAAGCCGACCGGCTATATCTCGTCGTGTCCAAGTTCTGCGAAATCGATTTACATCCCAACAAAGTGCCCAACATTGAGATGGGTTATATCTTTGAGGAGCTAATCCGGCGTTTCAATGAGGCCAGCAATGAGGAAGCTGGAGATCACTTCACCCCGCGTGAGGTCATTCGCCTCATGGTTGACCTACTCTTCGCGCCTGACAGCGATGTACTTACTACTAAAGGCATAGTCAAGACACTCTGTGACCCGGCATGCGGCACCGGCGGTATGCTCTCCGTATCTGAGGAATACCTGCGCGAATTAAATCCCGATGCACGGCTGGAGGTCTTCGGTCAGGACTACAATGAGCAGGCGTACGCTATCTGCGGGTCCGATATGATGATTAAAGGCCAAAGCCTGGACACCATCCGGTTTGGTAATAGCTTTACCGAAGATCACATGGCTGGTAAGACATTCGATTATTTACTAGCCAATCCACCTTTTGGCGTCGAATGGAAGCTAAGCTCTCATTAGTATCCAATCGTCTCTGAGGTCTGAGGGTGAGATTGATAATCGGAATCGCTTTTTCAGAATTCTGAATAACCGATTTATGCCTGATTTTGTGAATTCACAAAATCAGGCAGCCGGCGCAGGCGCTTGGAAGCTAAGCTCCCGGGCACCAGTTACAGTTAAGTCAGCAAAAGTTTTGAAACTAGACCTTCAGCAACTTATACATACGGAATCACTCCGGTAATATTAGGTTTTGGAACTACAACTGTATATCCCGAAGACCGGATATCCGTATCAACGGCTGCGTTAACTATCACTAACACAGGAAATCAAGGCGTAGACATTGTCACTGTCAAAAATGTGCAACCGGCAGCAAATACTGCACCACCAATAACCAGCACTGCTAATATCACTGAGACTGGCACAAACCGCTTTGCATGATGAATTTTAGTCCATTTCATTTTTCTTTCCTCTTATCTCCTTTATTATTTTCTTTCTTCCTGCCCTGCTCTATGTTCACTTACGTAAAAGTCTGCTTCACCTCCCACTCTTTCTCCAAGCGCCAAGTGAAGAGCTTCCGCCATTGTAACACCTGCACTGATCATATACAACATGGTATGGCGGTATACTGCCCCGATGGATTTAGTTGTTGATCCGATGTGCGGAAGTGGGACAACAATAGATGTATGTAAAGAAGAACGGCGAAGAGCAATTGGCTATGACATACATCCAACAAGACCAGATATTATCAGCCTGTTGGATTGCTATTCTATTGCACTGCCATTGTCCCATTAGGAGACAGGGGTTCACCGCCATCTAGCTATTGTCCTACATATAACTAATACGAATTTACATAATTAAATCACGAATTCAAAGCTGACTTACTCGTAACGGACACTTTGGTGCCCCCAAGTGATACGAGTTCGAAAATATAACTCAAAGTAAAAGCCGAGGCAGTTATTTATTAACTGCTTTCTTTTTCCTTTTCACTATCGCGCCAACTAACGCTGCTAGAAGTGCACCGCCTGCTATGGCTACGACTACCCAAATCCAATTAGCCATATGATCGTCGTCACTACTTGAACTATGTGCGAAAGTAGACGTGTTCGTTGGAGTAGTTGTTGGAGCCGGCGTCAGAGTGCTTGTAGCTGTAGGTGTTGGTGTAGCAGTAGGAACAGATGTAGGTGTGGCTGTGGGTGTTGTAGTTGGCGTAACGGTCGACGTTGCGCTAGAGCCGGATGAACTCATTATGCCGAAGACAGTGAAGTGATTTATCAAAAAGGTTATGGTATTTGCAACCGAGTTTACTGTGCCACTCACATATTGCCATTGCCCAGCCGCTTCATTATAGAAGGCAATTACCAGCTGCGACTCATCCGTGCCCAGAATGCCTTGATTGCTCTCACATAGGTATTGATGCTTGTACCGCTGATCTTATTCTTGACCTGCACTTTCTGAGCGCCCGGCCCAGCGTCTGCGGCCTCTTAGGTCAACAATGAAGCGTTTGAGGTCATCTGCGGTTACCTTTGAGACGTCGTCAATCCCGCCGAGGAACCTGTCGAAATACCTCACCGAGTTGACGGTATGCTTGACGGTTTTTTCGCTGAGGCCTTCGGCTCTTGCTGAAAGATTATACTTGGTGATTATGGAGTTCAGGTCCATCATCTTTCGTCTAGGCATGTTCCCCTGTCTGTATGTATTGGAGCGGGAGACGGGATTCGAACCCGCGACACCCTGCTTGGAAGGCAGGAACTCTACCACTGAGTTACTCCCGCGAAAATCATAGCTATTTTAGCCCCCCGGCTCAGCTTTGTCAAAAGGAGAGTTGCTGCCTAATACCCCCGCTTTCGTAGCTGAATACACCAGTGTTAGCTTTAGTCCCTGGAGTTACTGATGCCTACACAGGTACATGCATTCGTGAAAATACACTTTGGTGCCCCCAAGTGACGCGAGTTCGAACGTTACAATTGCAGATGATTTAAGAATAAAGCATATTGTAAAATCATCTATTGACATATTCGTGCGTACGTGTTAGCCTCATGGCATCTTCAAATAGGAGGTATGAATGCAAGCTTATTGTATGAAGTGCCGAAAAAAGGTGGAGATCAAGAACCCCAGGTCGATTAAGATGAAGAACGGTCGGCCAGCTACACAGGGAGTATGTCCCAGATGTGCGACCAAGGTATTTCGTATCGGTAAATAGAGCAATCAATGTTTAACAAACAAATAGGGCCACTAAGTGTGGCCCTATTTGTTTACACAAATCGATGTCAAGTGTTAGGAAATGCTGGACCTGAGATCGGAGATGATGCCATCATTCCGATCCTTGATGGCCTTCCCGCCGAAGATGTACGGGTAGTACCCGTTCTCGCCCTTCAGGTGGTAGTTGAACCAGGCGGTGAAATACTTG
>Ga0315288_10005748_pt1 | contig 15755 bp, 11 predicted proteins | sample YL17G11_20_MG_FD_203454 | JGI IMG/M metagenome (GOLD analysis project Ga0315288, IMG submission 203454) | Sediment microbial communities from Yellowstone Lake, YNP, Wyoming, USA - YL17G11_20 | ecosystem: Environmental > Aquatic > Freshwater > Lake > Sediment | place: USA: Wyoming | collected...
TCATTCTCCGCCCCTTCGAACTCGGAGATCACAACGCCCTTTTCGGACTCGATATCCTCGGCTTTGAGCAAGCAGCGCGCCATCCGCTCGGATTCGATGGTGAAGGCGAGGTCGAGGGCCTCGCGGGGGAGGGTCTCGACGTAGCCAGTGTAGTCCATGGAGGTGAAGCCGTTCAGGTAGCCGCCTTTGCTGGTGATGAGGCGGTCCATGTCACGGCCGCTGAAGCGCTCGGTTCCCTTGAACGCCATGTGTTCCAGGAAGTGGGTGATGCCGGCCTGGCCGGGCGGCTCATTGCGGAGACCGACCTTGTACCAGATGTAGGAGCAGACCAGGGGCGCCGAGTGGTCTTCCTGGACGAGGATGGTGAGGCCGTTGGGCAGCGAACGCTGCTGCACGGCGGCCTGGGCGCTGGCGCCGGCGGGCGCCGCGGCCGCGCCGGCGGCGAGTGAGAGAGTCAGGATCACGCCTATGACGATGGCGGTCCAGGGAGTCACTTCAAGCATTCCAATCACTCCTGAGCTCCTGAGTTTCAAGATCCGCCGCTCGCGCGACGGCGGCGAGCATCGAGCACAACGACTGTAAGCGGGGCGATGAATGCCCCCGCCACCACGACATAGATCAGGGCCACCGGGACAAGCGCCACCAGTGCTATCAGTCCACCAAAGGCCGCGGCGACGAGTGCAGCCCACCCAATCTTGGTGCCCAGGGGCAGAGCCCGGATGGCGTGCATCGACGTCTCCACAGTCGAATACAGCCGCCCGCACTCGGGGCAGACCTGGGCCTCGCCCACCCGAAGACTATTGCACCGCGGGCACACCATCTCCTTGCGCGCGGCGCTCTCAAGCTGAATCCCGAGTCGTTGCACCCAATAGCGCTCGTTCTTCAAGCTGGGGTCAAGCTGGAGGGCGGCCTTGTACTCCTCGATCGCCTCAGAGAGCTTGCCCTGACGGCGGTAGGTGTCAGCGAGGTAGGAGTGGGCGGCGATGTTCTTCGGGTCGAAGTCGAGGGCGGCCCGGTACTTCGCGATGTCCTCTTCGTCGAAAGAGGTGACGAGGCGCTTGTCCGAGACCTTCGCTAGACCATAGAAGATCAGGGGCGTCCCCAGAATGGCGACGGCCAGCAGTAGCATGCCAGGGCCGCCCCTGAGCGAGAGCGAGAAGCCGACGAACTGGACGACGAGCACGCCGGTGAGGAGGATGGCCGTCTCCGAGCCGCTGATCTTGCGGTCGAACCAGGCGGAGAGCGCGAGGAAGGCGCCGACGAAGGAGATGAGCGCGCAGAAGACGATCTTGCCGGCGAGCATCATGGCGTCGGGCAGAGCACCGAGCACGGTGACTTCAGCCTCCGCCTATGGGTTTGCCGTCAAGCCGCGTCAATCGAAGCTCAAACACGACTCTCATCTGGCTACTGATAGGGAAGCGCCTCCGCCCCTCAGGCAGGTCAAGCGTGATCTCCCCATGGGCGAGCAAAGAAGATTCGCCTTTGTTCGAGAGCACAATGCCATCATCCACGAGCAGCTCCAGCGATTCCCGTCGCGTCTCGAAGCCGGAGACGGTGGTGTTCAGCCCTAGCCCCTGGCTTTCCTCCTGGAGGCGAACGGGGGCGGTGGCGGTGGCGTCAATGCGGGCGACGAGGCCGAAGGGAGTGCGGCGGATGGCGGTGAGCCTGCTGCGCTGTCCGCCCTGCGGGGCATGCGACTCCCAAGCGCCGCCGACTGAGACGGAACCGGCTGGCAACAGCACGCCGGGCAGGGACAGAAAGGCGGCGAAGGCGCGCTCGTAGGGGCCGACGTGGTTGTCCGACAGGGGGGCAGTGGAGAGCACCTCTCCCCGGGGCGTAATGGTGAGCTGGACCGCGAGGGAGCGACTGCGGCCATTGGAGGCGAAGGTGCCGGTGGGGTCTTTGATCTTGATGGGCCGGGCAGTGAGTTCGGAGCAGAAGCTGTCGAGAGGCCCGGTGGCGACAACCTGCTGGCGCAGCTCAAACTCGGCCTCGATGCTAACCGGTCGGCGCTCACCAAGGCTAATCTGCTCGCCCGTGGCCTTCATCAGGAGCCGGTAGGTGGCGACCTGGCCGACGCGGCCGCGGTAGCGAAGAGATATGCTGGCGTGGGCAGCCTCGGCGAACAGGGCTACAGTGGTGAGAAGCCAGAGCGCGGGGAGGAGGCGTCTGGTCATGGATGCGCGCTCCCACTGGCAGCGGGAGCAGGGAGCCGCGCCAGTGTCGTCTCGGTAGGCTTCGGCCACGGAGTGCGCTCACCGGGCGGCAGCAGCAGGGCATCGAGGACATGGCGAGCAATGGGGGCGGCGACGGCGGGGCCACCGCCACCGTGCTCTACCATCACGGCGATGGCGATGCGCGGGTTCTCGGCGGGGGCGTATCCGGTGAACCAGGCGTGGGTGTTGCCGCGCGGGTTCTGCGCGGTGCCCGTCTTGCCGGCGATGGCATATTGCTCGGCCCAGATCTTGTGGGCGGTGCCGCCAACCGCGACGACGGCCTCCATGCCTGCGCGAAGAGTGGCGAGGGTGTCAGAGCTGAGGCCCACGGAACGGTTCTGTGGCGGAGCCTGGGGGACTGCGCCTTCGACCCGCGAGATGACATGAGGCGAGACCAGGTAGCCGCCGTTGGCGACGACGGAAGCTTCGCGGGCGATCTGAATGGGAGTCACCAGGCATTCGCTCTGGCCGATGGACATCTGGGCGGTGTCCCCTGGATACCAGGGCTGCTTCCGCACTCTCCGCTTCCAGTCAGGATCGGGAATGAGGCCGGCGGCCTCTTCGGGGAGGTCGATGTTAGTCTTCTCTCCGAGGCCGAAACGGCGGGCCATGGCGGCGATCCTATCGGCTCCGGTGCGACGGCCGATGGTGGCGAACATCACGTTGCACGATTGCGCGAAGCCGTGGATGAAGTCCTCGGGGCCGTGTCCTTCGCGCTTCCAGCAGCGTAGTCGCCAGCCTCCGATCCCGTAGACGCCGCTGCAGAAGAAGCGGTCCTCCGGCGAAGTGACGCCGGCTTCCAGGGCGGCGGCCGCGGTCACGATCTTGAACACCGATCCGGGTTCGAAGCGGGCGGCAACCGCGCGGTCCTGCAACGGATGGTCCGGGCCGCTGAGCTTCTTCCAATCGGCGGGATCCAGCATCCCGGAGAAGATATTCAGGTCATAGGCGGGGTGGCTGACCAGGGCCAACACTTCGCCGGTATTCGGGTCAAGAGCAACGACGGCGCCAGCCTGATCGCCGAGGGCCTCTTCGGCGGCTTTCTGGACATCGAGGTCGATGGTGAGCCAGACACTACGGCCGCGCTGGGGTGGTACGGTTCCGAGAGTGCGGACGCGGCGCCCCCGTGCGTCCACCTCGATCTGATCTCCGCCGTCCACTCCGCGCAGCGCTTTCTCGGCGACGCGCTCGATGCCGGTCTTCCCCATCAGGTCGCCCGGCCGGTAGTCGGCGGCGCCCTCAAGGTCTTGCTGGCCAATCTCGCGCACGTAGCCGAGGAGATGAGCGGCGAGAGAACCGTAGGGGTACTGCCGGACAGCATCCACGACGACGCTTAGCCCGGAAAGGTAGATGGAGTGCTCCTCGACACGCGCCACCAACTGGGGATCGGCGTCACGCCAGAGCAGGATCGGCTCATAGGGGGCGGCAGCGGGCTGTGAAAGGCTCTGTCTCAGCTCGTCCACCGGCAGACCAAGCGTGTGGCTGAGGCCGGCGGCCGGGTCATCCCAGCCCGCGACGCCAAGCTCCTGGGGAACCGCGCGGAGGGAGAAGGCGAGCCGACTGCTGGCGAGCACGCGGCCGTTGCGGTCGAAGATCGTGCCGCGCGGGGCGAGTCGCCGGACAACACGGATGCGGTTCTCGTCGGCGAGTTTGCGGTTCTCCTTGCCCTCGAGGATCTGGAGCTGAAAGAGTCGGGCGAAAATGGCGATGAACGCGAGCACGACAACGGCCCGGAACAGGACGAGTCGGCGTGCCATGCTCACGCCAGTTCCTCGCGCCGGCCGACGAGGAGGCGGCGCGCGCGGAGGGTCAGAGCGAAGATGATGGGGGCAAGAGCGGCGTGATAGAGGGATCGCACGAGGATGAGGTGACCGGCGCGGGGCCAGCCGTCGGAGCTGGAAACCAACACAAACACGGACTCGTTTGCCACGGTCAGAAGGGCCGCAGCGACGGAGGGCACGGCCCAGTTCTCCTTGAACAGCTTGGCGCCGAGGACGCCAGCGCCGAATCCGCTGAGGGCCTTGCTGATGGCAAAGGCGCCGATCCACTGCTGGGTGAGGCCGCCCTCGAGCAGCCCGCAGCCAAAGCCGATGAGCGCGCCGGCGGTCCGCCCGCTGAGCAGGCCAAGGCAGACCGTCCAGACGAACAGCAGATCGGGCGTAACCCCACGGATCATCATGAGTTCGCCGATGGTGGTCTGGAAGACGGCGAGAAGATAAGTGGCAATAACCCCGGCGACGATGCAGCGCGCCATTGACGTGCCCTCGGGCGCGGAACCCCCGGATTCGGCCGCTCGGCCTAGAGAGTAACCACTAGTGTTCCACGCTCGGGTGGGCTGACCTGCCGTGACGCCTGCTTTGAGGGGCCAGCGAAAAGGGCGGAACTGTGTCCGCCCTTGGGACGCTGGAGGTGGTCGCGGCCACCTCGCCATCTGCACCTGTCATCTGAGTCAAACCCCTTGTGCAGTCCTCCCCACGCAAGCCGCTCCCGACGGGCGGCGGCTTCTTCCGACTAGTCGCCTGCAGGAGGCAGCGGTGTCGCCTGGCCTTGCCTCACATGCGATTCCTGGGCAGCGCGCCGTTGATCGAGAGCATGTCGTCGGAACGACATATCGACCTGCTCATACCAACTCAACACCGCCTCTTCATAGGACCCCTGCAGTGGAGACCATCCCGGCTCTGTGGTTACACCCTGGAGTTTCTCCGCCATCACAATCCCCCGTTCCGGCTGGTGCCGCCACTGGTTCGATCAGGGAGCCCCCCGTCCCCCCATACTGAAAAGCAAGATACTCCGGTCCTAGGATGGGGGTCAACCGCGCGCGATCACCAATGACATGACTTTGTGCACATCGCCTCACACGGATGAGAGGAGTCGGGCCAAACCTCACCAGGCCAAGAAGAAAGGCGAGCCGAGTGGGCTCGCCTTCTGCACAGTCAAGTGCGCCGCCGATGGCTAGAAGTCGCCGGGACCGATTGGCTGCGTATAGTACACGCGCTGTTTGAGGATGCGCCCGGTCTTGGTGTCGCCGATGACGTAGCCCTTCACGATGTCCGCGCTCAGAGTGGGCTGACCCAGAACGTCCAGGCCGACCGTCCTCGGCACCGCGGTGACGTAGCCAGCGGCGCTGTAGCGCCCAACGTCCTTGCCGCTGGCGTCGATGGGCGGTTCGAGAGTGGCGCCACCACCGGTGGTAAGCCGGCCGGTGGCCGTATCCAGAATCAGATCGGGCGCGGCGAACTGGAACCGGCCGATTACCTGCTCATCCTGGGCCTCGGTGCGGCCCCCGCTCCATCCAATGGCAACCGCGACGATGCCGACGAGGAGGATCGCAACGACCAGCCCAACAACCTTCTCGCGTTTCCACACTGCCGTCTCCTTTCAGCCCGCCTGCGCAGGAAGCAACTTCGCCCCTGGAAGAGAATATACCACATGAGGGCGGCGGCAGTGGTAAGAGTCGCCCCAACCTGGGCCCGATGTGTCGCCCGCGACCCAAGGCAGGGAGAGCAACCAGGCGGCACGAAAACCCGATCTATGACCATGAGCATACCTGGACTGGGGCTGGAACCATAGCATGACCATGCCTGAACGAAGACCTTTTCGACTGATCGCACTCGACCTCGATGGAACTCTGCTGAACGATGCGCGGGAGATCTCGGAGGAGGACGCGGAGGCGCTGCGCCGGTTCGCACGCGGAGGCGGAGTCGTCGTGTTGGCGTCGGGACGGATGACGGACAACATCCGTCCCTTCTATGAGCGTCTGGAGTTCGATGGGCCTACCGTGGCTTACAATGGAGCGCTGGTGCGGGAGCCAGCATCGGTGGGGGGTAAGGTGATCCTCGAGACGGGATTGCCTGCCCGATACGCCGACGAACTGATCGACTACACCAAGCGCGAGCGGTTTCAGCTCAACTACTATCTGGACGAGAAACTCTACTCGCGGAAAGACGCGGAACTGCGGCGGTACGCGGAACTCTATTCGCGGCAGACCGGCGCGGTGTATCACTTCGTCCCCTGTCTGGCTGAGTTCAAGGGCAGCCGGCCGACGAAGCTGATTATTGTGACCGACCCGACGGTCGCCGCAGCGAAACCGGATCCGCGGCATCGGGATGAGCTCTACGGGATCTGGCGCCACCGCTGGGGCGCGGAAGTGACGGTGATGCGCACCAACCCAGAGTACCTGGAGTTTTACCATTCTGAGGCGAACAAGGGAACTGCGCTGGCGGCGGTGGCAACGCACTACGGGATCGACCGCGAGCTGACGCTGGCTTTCGGCGACAACTACAACGATTCGGCGATGCTGAAGTGGGCGGGGTGTGGAGTCGCTGTCGCGAACGCGCAGGACGAGGTGAGGGAACTCGCGGACTGGGTTTCGCCGCTGACGAACGACGAGAACGCGGTCGCGGACGCGATCGAGAAGCTGGTGGGGTAGGATAAGCGAGCCGCGATAGCCCGGATCGTGGGCAGACCTACCGGAAGTTTCCGTGCCGGTCGAAGGCGATCTCGGCCGGCTTCCCCAGGACCTGGATACGCGGATGCTTGCGCGCCTGGGCGAGCAGGCCCTCGGAGATCGACAGCCGACTCAGGTGCAGAGTGTCCTGGATACGCACGATACGCGCTTTGCGCGGGTTGGGATGCCCCAGGCCGATGAAGGCCGCTTCCAGCACCTCGCGGTCGTTGGCGAAGGAAAGCGGGAGCTTGGCGCGGTTCAGCCAGCCGGTGTGGAGCACGTTGATCTTGAGCGCCTGCATATCGATCTTGCGCAGCAGGCGGTCGGTGATGAGATCGGCGAGGCCGACGCCCAGGGCGTTGCCGTGTGAGCCCTCAGTCAGATCGAGGGCGGCGATGAGCTGGATGTTGGTCCCGCGGAACTCCGGCTCTTCCCAGATCATGCGGCGGCAGATGACGTGAGTATCCAGGCCGATGCCGCTGATGTCCTTGCCGATCCAGTCGACGATCAGCAGGTCGATATCGGGGAAGGGAAGCCGGGCGGCATTGCGGCGAACGCGGCGCATCAGCGCCGGCTCACGGGCGAGGATGTCCTGCGGCTGGAGACCGACGACCTCGGCCGGCTCGTTGTGCCCATTTTCCAGGATAGCCAAGCCGGCCACGATCGGAGCGCGGCCAAGCACCATCTTGGCCGACTGGGGGACGTCTTCGCGCAGGCTGTCGCAGCGACGGCCGTGCATGGCGGCGGCGCCCTTGCGCTTGCCCATACCCACGGCCATCATCTTCACCAGGCCGCTCTCATACTCGCCCTCAAAATCCGTGTGCTGCTTGACGCGGTTCATAACGATGACCGCGTCGGCCTTCAGCGCCTCGCGGCTGACGAAGACCTCGATACCGCTCTTGGTCTTGCCCAGCCGCTCCACCGTCATCGAGGCGCGAATGGGAGCGCCAACGTAGGAAGGAGTCACCCCGAGCGAGGCAAGCACGGCGGTCTGGCCAGCAGGAGTGGCGCCGCCGTGGCTGCCCATTGCCGGTAGGATGAAGGGCCGCGCTCCGATGCGCTTGGCCTCAGCAACCACCGCGCGGGTGATCTCCGCGATCTTGGCGATGCCGCGGCTGCCCACGGTGATGGCGACGGTCTGGCCTGGGCGGAGCCGGCGCTCGATGGCAGCGTCGGCGAAAGCGCGGCCCACTGCCGTGGGAATGTCGGCGATGCGGCGGGCGTAAAGGCGCTGCTCAATTTCAACGAAGCGAGGGAATGGCATCACGGAACCCTTGATTGGCGTAGTACACCTATCCTAGACAATCGCGGCGATTGGGGCAAGCGCGAAGCGCGGTCGGCCGCAGTGGAGCTGAAGCGAAGTGTGGGTGGGGAAGGGGAGGAATGCTGGCGCGGAGCGGCCAAGAGGGCGAGCGCTGACCGAACAGACAGGAGACAGCGATGCCTGATGCGATTGCGCTCGGCGAACTGCTGATCGATTTCGTCTCGATAGAGAAGGACATCTCGCTCTCGGAGCTGCCGAGCTTCGCGGGTGCGGCCGGGGGCGCGCCGGCGAATGTGGCGGTAGGCCTGGCGCGTCTGGGGGTGAACGTCGGCTTTGTCGGAAAGGTCGGCGATGATCCATTCGGGGCGTTCCTGCGGAGGACGATGGCCGACGCAGGCGTCGACATCACAGGGCTGAGGTCGGCGCCGGGCGCACGCACCACCCTCGCCTTCGTCGCCACGCGCAGCGATGGCCAGAAGGACATCAACTTCTATCGCAACCCCGGCGCGGACATGCTGCTGACGGTCGAGGAGGTGGACCTGGTATCGCTGCGATCGGCGAGGCTGTTCCACTTCGGCTCGGTGAGCCTGAGCCAATCGCCAGCGCGGGAAGCGACGCTGCGCGCGGCGCGAGCGGCCCGCGACGCGGGCCTGTTGGTCTCGTTCGACCCAAACTGGCGGCCATCGCTGTGGGACGATCCGGCGGAGGCGAAGGGGCTGATCTGGGAGACGATGCCGTGCGCCCAGGTGGTGCACTGCGCCTACGAGGAGTGGGAGTTCGTCACGGGGACGACGGACCTGGAGGCGGGAGCGCGCAGGATTCGCGAGGCCGGCCCGAAGCTGGTGGTGGTGACGCAGGGGGAGGATGGCTGCTACTTCGACAACGGCGCGGCTCGTGGGCAGGTTCCGGGGTTCCGCGTGGAGGTGGTCGACTCGCTAGGCGCCGGGGACGCGTTCGTGGCGGCGATGTTGTCCAGGCTGATGGGCGCGGCCGATCTGGAGCGGCTCGGCGATCCCGCGCTGAGGGAGATCATGGTCTACGCCAACGCGGCAGGGGCGCTGGCGTGCACTAAACGAGGGGTGATTCCGGCTCTACCAGGAGCAGGGGAGATCGTAGAGTTCGTAGCGCGGGAGAGGTAGTTGGGCGGTACCTCGGCTACTTTAGCTCTTCGGCGGCGCCCTTGGAGATGATGGTGCGCATGGCGTTGGAGGTGGCAATGCGGACAGACGGGTCAGGATCGCGCAGACACTCGGCGAGTCCGTCCAGACAGTCTCTGGCGCCGATGCGGCCGAGGGAGCGAGCGGCTTCGGCGCGCACCAGGGGATCGGGGTCGCGCAGGGCGCGACGCAACTCGGCCAGCACGGGCGCGCCGGCCTCCCCAAGCTGCCGGGCGGCATTGGCGCGGCCTGCGGGGTCGGCCTGGTTCAGAGCCGCGATGGCCTCAGACCAGCCGTCGGCGAGTTCCGCGTCGGAGGAACCGTCAAGGGCGAAGTGCTCGGCAGAGCGGAGAGCGGCCGAGACTTCCTCGTCGGTCAGGCCCAACTGCCTCAGGCCCACGATAATGGCCGCCCGCACCCGGCGGGGACCTTCCGCGATCACCTCGACGGCGTCGCTTTCGTCACTTCGCCGGATGATCTCTGGCTGAAGCGCCGCGAGCCCCTCGGTCAGGAACTGGGCCGCCCCGGGAGCGTTGGCCTCGGCGAGTAGCGCATAAGCCCGACCTCGAACGAACCAGTCAGGATCCAATTGGGCGAGGCGTCGGAGTTCGGCAAACGCGCCTTGCTCCCCACTGCGGGCCAGCGCCTCGGCTACGACGGTCCTCACGGAAGGCTCGGGCTCGCTCTCCAGCAAGGGGACCAGCAGGTCGGTCAGCCCGGGAGCGTTGATGGCGGCGAGGGATTCGATAGTGAGTCTGCGGGCCTGGGCGTTGAGGGAGCCGAGCTGCCCCACCAGGGCCTCGATCGAATCCTCTCCTATGCCCATGAGAGTGGCGGCCGCGGTCTCGGCGACGCGGCGATTGGGGGAGGAGAGGGCATCGGCGAGACGGTCTATGGCGTAGTCCGGGTCCCGAGCGAGCAGGGCCATGGAGGCGGCGCGGGAGACGTGGGGGTCGTCGTCGCCCAGCACCTCGATCAACTGCTCGACAGCCCTTTCATCGCCAACGCGCCCGAGGGCTTCGACGGCCGCGATTCTGGCGCGATAGCCGCCGCGCCTAAGGTCACGGGTCCAGCGATCGAAGGCGCGAGTGCGGCGCAGCACCTCGATTCCGAAGGAGCGAACCGCGCTGTCGTCACCGTCCATGAGTTCGAGCGCGGCCTGGACGGCGGCGTCGGTGTCACCGAACTGGGCGAGTTCATCGACGGCGGACGACTGATCCTCGACAGAGGCGAGATCGGTGGGAGGGGCGCTCAGACGAGCGGCAATACGCCGAGCTCGGCCGAGCGCGGCAGCGCGGCCCCACCAGGCAAAGAAGCGGAACAGCAGCGCGAAAGCCGTCAGCGCGCCCAGCGCGAGCGCAAGGGTGGCGACGGGGCCGATCTCAAGTGTCATAGCACAGCTCTTCGCGAATGGTCACTGCCCGGAAGTCCTCACCAGGCCGGGGACTCGAATCGTCTTCTCCCAGCGCAGCCGTTCTTGTCTTACCACATCCAGGTAGTGCGCTTTAGCGCAAACGTAGATCCAGGCCTGGCAATAGGTGAAATACATGGCGGCCGATATCAGCAGATTGGTCGGCGTGTTCTCGCCCTCGATGGCCAGAGCAACCGCCATTTCGAGCAGGAAGACCCCGATGGCCAAACCCCACAGCACAATCAGCGGACTGGTCCTGGCCCCGACGGCAATGCCCGCGATCACACCCGAGACCAGGATGAAATCGGAGAGCATCATGACCGCGAAGAACAGGTGATAGATCGTGAACAAGTGCAGCACCTCGAGCGCCAGGTCGCGCCGTCGCACCCGGTAGAGCCGGGGCAGGAACTTGCGCAGTACGTAGGTGCCGCCGCGCGCCCAGCGGAGCCGCTGGCGAAGCCAGACGCCCCAATCCTGCGGCTCGGGCTCCCAGGTGACGGCGTAGGGGACGAACTTGATGTGATAGCCTTCCTGACTGAGGCGGACAGTAAGCTCGGCATCGTCGGCGATGGCTGAAGGGTCCCAGCTTCCAGCGCGCTCGAGGGCCTCTCGCTGGATGACATAATTCGTGCCTGGCAGTGAAGCGAGGCCAAAGAGTCGCCAACGCCCGGCCTGGACCATCCACTGGAAGCTCATGAACTCGATGGCGATGCACCGAGTGAGGAAATTCGTGTGAGCGTTAAGGGTGCGGACCTTGCCGACGGCGGCGGCGAGGCGAGGGTCGTCTGACATCTCAGCGACGAGGTAGCGCAGAGACTGAGGCTCAGGAGTGTTGTCGGCATCGAAAACGGCGATTAGGTCGTGGGCGGCGTGGGCCAGTCCGACGTTGAGCGCGTAGGACTTTCCCCTCCCTCCCAGGCCCTCGGGGATGGCGACAAGCTTGAGCCGGCGATCCTGGCTCATGATATGCTCGACGACGCGGCGGGTACGATCGGTGGAAGAGTCGTCGATCACGACCACCTCGAACCTATCTCGCGGGTAGTCGAGGTGGAGCAGGGCCTCGATGGTCCCGGCCATGACGATCTCCTCGTTGTGCGCCGGCACCAGGATCGAGACCGCGGGCCAATCAGTGAGGGTGGGCATCCGGCGACGGGAGCGTTCGGACTCGCGGGAGTAAAGGTAGCCATAGAAAGCGAGCACGGCGTAGAAGCCGATGATCAGCCAGGTGCCGAGAAGGGCGCCGGCCAGCAGAAAGCTATGGATCAGGGAGAGGAGTTCCAGACTCATCGCAGACTCTCGAAGGATTGCTTGAGGACCGTCCACGCCGCCTTACTGTCGATGGCGCCGGAATGGTAGCACTCGATCCCGTCAGGCTTGGCGACGCTGACGCGACTGATGGTATCGGCGATCTTTGCCGGTGTCATGTGTTGGGACCCGAAGTCGGTCAACTCCACGTGGAAGACGATCTTAGAGCGGCCGTCGACACGGCGCACGAGCTGCTGCCCAATCTCCGCCGCCCAGGTCGAGTTGAATACCTCTGTTCCATATATCGCCGCCCACTGCTGCCAGATTAGCTCGAAGTTCACCCAGTCGGGCGCATGCTCGGTGTCCAATAGCGCATCAATGTCCAGGCCGGATTCATCGGCCTGGCGGCGAGGCGACAAGATGGCGCCATTGCTCCAGGCGTCGGTAATGGTCATGATGTAGGTGTCGATCCCTTCTGCTGAGACGGCGCCCAGGCATTGAGAGAGAAACTCGGTGAGGCCCTGAGCGCGGAACTGCTTCCATTCCGGGCCGCCCTGCTGCCGGTTCGGGTAGGCCTTAGCGAACTCACGGCGACAGACGTCGCAGTAGCAGGCCTGATTTCCCCACCAGTTGACCAGGGGCTCGCAAAGCTCGACACCGCTGAGCGTGGGGTAGCGGTGGGCGAGATCCTGCGCCAGACCTGAATACCAGCGGCGGACCTCCGCGTTCCTTGGGCAGAGGAAATAGGTGGCATGTAGCCGCAACGGGTTGTACTCTTTGCCGTCAGCCGTCCTCTCCCTCCACTCAGGATGTTGCGTCCACACGCCCTTGTCGCGCCCGCTGTAAAGCCAGGCGACGACGCGGATGCCCCGCGCCCGGCAAGACTCCAGCAAATGGCCTAGCAGATCCTGCTGGCCCCATTCGCTGACTGAGGCGCCATGGTACCGCGTTCGGTAAGCAGCCCCCTCTTCAACATTATAAGCATAGAAGAAGACAGTGTTGATACCGTTGCGCGAATATCTTTCCGCTAGGGCCTCGGCGAGGGTGGCGGCAGAGACCCCCTGGCCGGTGTAGGCCCAGGGGTCGAGGGTGACGCCGGTCAGGAAGGGAGCGCTGGGAAGATCGCGGATGGGCTCCAGGACCACCACGCTGCGGTCGGGGGCATTGACGCTCTGCTCGGAGCCCTGACCGGGGTCTGTGGTCAGAATGTCCTCACTTACCCTCTCCCAACGAGGACCCAGTACCGTCCTGCGGAGCTTGCCGCCGCCTGGAAGCAGGACCCGAGCCGAACCTGAGGCAAGGGTGCGACGCGGGTCGGAAACCAAAGCGTTGAGGGTGCGCATGTCAGTCGGCTTCCAGCCGTTGGAGCGCTGCGCGTTCAGAAACTTCAGGAAAGGATCCGGCGGCGCCCAGAGGCCAAAGGAGGCGAGGGTGACGCCGTCTCTTACCACGGCGAGCTGGCGGAGGCGGTCACTGTCATCAGAGGATATGTAGCCGGCGTCACTGATGGTCACGGGCACGGGAAGCAGGCCTCCGGCGGAATAGGGAGGCGAGTCACCGAGGTCGGCGAGGCGCAGTCGGAACGGACTATCATCGCCGGCCGGGCCGGCCCAGGCGAGGGGGCGCACTCCCATCTCCCAGGCCATGCGCAGTTGATCCCGGGCAGATGACCTGGCGTCTCCTGCCAGTGTGATAGTGGCGCCGAGCGCCTCGGCGTCGCGGAGACCGCGGGCGGCGGAAGGACGGTCGGACAGAAGCACATCGCCGGTGCGCGCCTGCGCCATCACCGAAACGGGAACGCCAGAGGTCAGCAGCGGGCGTATCACCTTCAGCACTTGCTGGCTGCTTGCCCAGACCGGCACATCGCGCAGCACCGGCACGAGGAGGCGCTGGCGACGATGGGACACGGCCATGATGTCATGGAGCGCATCGGCCCAGATGCACCGGGACCAGAAGTGGCCACTTCCGGGGAGAGGCCCTGCCGCGGAGTACCACAGCTTACCTGATCCCGTCAGGAAGGGATGCCGGCGGCTGGAGGAGGTGGGCTCGGCGGCAACGGAGAGAACGGTGCGCCCCGGCCGATACCCGACGGGGGGCACGGCGACCTCATCTTGGTGCTGCTGGCCCCCGTAGGAGAGAAGCCAGGGCTGGGGCTCGGACGACGAGTCACTTCCGGAGAGGCCAAGGTGGTCGACTGCAGCCTTTCCAAGCGCCGACACTCCAGGGCCGACCCAAACAGCGGTACCAGTGTACTTGGGAAGGTCCGCGGCAAAGGCGGCGCGGGCAGGTGACTTGGCGCTGCCGGCGAGGTAGAAGGCGCACCGATAGGCGGCGATCCTGCCGGCGGCATAGTCGGAGGCGGCGATGAGAGCGGAGCGCTCGTCGAAGTGGGCGATAAGGGCGGCGAGCTGGTGCGCCGACCGAGATACGGGATCGCCATCCTCGGCGATGATGAGCACGCCGATGGGCGCGGAGGGCGCCGAGGCCGATGGGCTGACCTTCGGGTGAGGCTTAGGCGCGCGGTGGTGGCAGCCGGCGAGCACGAGGACGAGGATGATGGGAAGGGGGAGTATTCGGCGCATTCGTCATGCCCGCCGCAGCAGCGAGATCTGGATCACGTAGATGATGATGAACACGATGCAGGCCACCGCGGCGAAGGCCACCACCGCCCGCGCAATCGCCGTTACGGCCCTCTGTGCCAGCTCTTCGGGCCCACCTTCGAGGGCGAAAATTTCGTGAGGCCGATCGCCCTTGGGGTAGGCGATAAGCAACGCGCCGGGGCGAAGCTCAGTGATCTCCCGCTCATCACTGCCGTCGTCCTCGTAGCGTTTCAGATCTCGCTTCTCCGGCCCCAGTACAGTGGCGTCCCATCCGGCGGGGATCAGCTTCGTGAGCGCAGTCGGCTCGCCGCAGGAGTGGATCTCCAGAGACTTCCCTTTCATCCACTGGGCGGTGCGACGAAGATCGGCGAATCCGAAGCCCATTTCCTGGAGTGCGGAGACCAGCAGTCTGACGGAATCGATGGGCGCCTCAGGCGCCAGAACGAGGGTGAGCCACGGGTCGGGAACGACGGTCTGGCTGCGCGCCTGTTCGAGGATAGTCTCGGCTTCATCGCTGCTGTGAAGCGGGGAAAGGTTGTCGGGGATCACCTGCTGACCGAAGCTGTCGCGCTTGATTAGGTAAGGGAAGGTCTGCGGGGCGGGCGCCAGGGCGCTGGTCAGACGGCGCTCCCAGGAGGCGCCGCAGGAGCGAGCGATCTCGATGTAATCAGAGGATGAGGCCCGGCCCAAAGGGGTCGACCAGACGATGGGGTAGAGACCACAGCGACCCAGTTCGGCGACGGCATCGCTGATTCTCTTTGTTGTGTCTGCAGGGGTACGACCAAGGGGTGGCCGGTTCCCGGCGATGTCCCAGAATTCGGCATCGTCGTCGCTTCTCCCCTGGTATTGGTGAGTCAGACCGCTGTCGATGATCGCCGCCCCCGCGCGCTGCGCTCCTCGGATCACTCCAACCACGCTCCGGCGGCCGCTGAGGGGAACGCTGGAGTGGCGAGCGGGTTCTCTGAAGACGGGAGTGACGGCGATAGCGTAGGGGAGCTTCTCGCTTTGCAGGTAGCCAGCGAGACCGCGCAGAGCGCCGGGGTCGGTCTGCGCCGAGACGCCAGCGATGACGATCAGGGCGGTGCGCCGGGCGGAATGACGCTGGTTCAGAATCTCATGGAGTTGGTCGGCGAGCACCAGGTAGCTGCCGTTCTGGTCTGTCTCCAAGAGGGGGATGTCGGCGAAGTACCAGAAGCGGCCGCTGCGGACGGCATAGGGCAAGGATGCAGGTCCGCCCTCGACGGTCGCGAGGACCTGACAGGAGACGCGGTCGGTGGCGGTGATGCGGGACAGTGGCGCGCGGGGACGCTTCAGCACCTGGGCCTGGTAAAGAACCCTGGAGTACTGGTCAGCGGCGGTGTGTAAGTCGACCCGGAAGCCGTAGCGCCCGAGAGAGAAGCGGCTCCCGAGTTGAC
>Ga0315288_10005750_pt1 | contig 15752 bp, 14 predicted proteins | sample YL17G11_20_MG_FD_203454 | JGI IMG/M metagenome (GOLD analysis project Ga0315288, IMG submission 203454) | Sediment microbial communities from Yellowstone Lake, YNP, Wyoming, USA - YL17G11_20 | ecosystem: Environmental > Aquatic > Freshwater > Lake > Sediment | place: USA: Wyoming | collected...
CATGGCCAACCCGATCATATTTCTTGATCTCCCGGTGGCCATTTGAATGTATAATTATCATTCTACCTTCCGAATACTCCTTGCTTTCTGTTTGTTCAAGAATGGAGGATGCCTTAAGGAACTGTTCGATGTCATCTGGATTCGCTCGGAATTTTAGGAACTCCCGTCCCGAAAAGGGTGTTGACCAGGTAAAAACCTTAAGTTCAGTGGCCGATTGTGGGAGTGGTGCCAGGTCGGCATTGGTTAGTATCCTCTCAGCTCTGATTTTAGTATCAGCTTCGGTTATGGATTGGGGCGTTTTAAAAAGCCCTTGCTCCCAGGATGAAGGAAGTCTGAAGAAAGCAAGGGCAATAAGATAGTGAACACTATAGTTATTTTATCAGATTGATGTGCAAGATTTCTATTGTGGTGACTACGTAATTTTAAAGGAAAAAGCCCCTGTTTCACGGAGGAGAGGGACTGATAAAACAGGGGCTTGAGCGATAGTGCATACTCAATACACTATTCTGCCTCCATCCTTGGAGAACTAATCGGTAATTTCTATAATTAAGTACCATCATGAATGCTAAATGTAACGATTTTTCCGACTGTAACGTTTTTTATGAATATTTATCGGCGAAACGCCCCTTAATTCTGCCGGTATAAAGTCTTATAAAATGGCAATTCTTTGCAGGAACGGTATAATGGGTATGAAATTCAAGTTTTTTAGTAAAAAGACTGCTTTACTACCAATATCCACTGATACAAGCTGGTCCGCAGAAGGCAATTCGACTTCTCGAAGGCTTTTTCTGGTTTTGAATTCGTATTTCGGCAGCGTGAGTATTCGCAGAGATGTGCAGATTAAGGCCTTCTCACGGCGTTACAGGTAAAAAGCCCCCGCCCGAAGGAGGAAGGAAGTCTGAAGAGAGCAGGGGCTAAGATAGTGAACACTTAATTATTAAAATATTCGATTTACAACAAATGTGTCAATTGTGGTGACTACGTAATATTTAGGGAAAAATTGCTAAAAGTGTGAAAAAATTTAAATAAAGCAGGGGGTTTAAATAATGCAATACACGAATCCGGCACGTTATTTCCTATAATTTAACCACCGAGCCTGCTAATTCATGGGCACTTTACCATATGCCGGGTGGTTTCATTGCGATTGCCTGAAACTGCTTGAGTAAGGGAGTAATTACGATCGAGCCGGATTGGATATGGCGGTTTTTATATGAATATCATGGCATTATGTGTCGATTATACCATGTATTGGCAAAACCAACTTTGGAGCGACCAGATTTGATATGATGTGTAATAAATTGTCCAATGACAAAATAAAGATGCATGTCCTTGTCTTGCCTGCGGTTAGACGCATATTCGGAGGTGAAATAAAGAGATGATCGGATACAGCTTAGTGAGCAGACTTAGACAGTTTCTGTCATGGCTATACTATGAGCACCAATGGGAAAGGTGGGAGATACTGACGATAGGTGTAGTGGTGCTGAGTGTGCTGCTATTGATTATACGGCGACAGCGCAAAAGAGCGATTAAAAGGGTATATACAAATCAGTTGCCGGAACGATCACCTGTTATCGGCATCAATTTGGGTGACCGTAAGCGAAGCCACCATGGAACCAAGGATTTGAAAAAAGACCGGCTGGCTTTTGTTCCGGAAAGACGCGAAAAACATAATAAGTCGAAGCAAACAACAGAACCGTCAGAGAAGTTGCATGAACAAATTAAACAACTCCAATACGAGATCATCAAACGCAAGCAAACCGAGACGCGTCTTGAGCAGCGTGTGGCCAATTTAGCGGCTGATAACGAACAACTCCGGTGTGAAATTGCAGAAAGCAGGCAAGTCGAGCAACGTACCAGTCGGGAGGCTGCCGAGACGCCGGCCGCTGACGAAAAACTCCAGCCTGAAGTCGCCAGGAAAAAGCAGGTTGAACAGGACTCAAGACAGGAGGTTGCCGAAGCTCCGGCTGCCGACGAAAAACTCAAGACCGAAGTCGCCGAGAAAAAGCAGGCTGAGCAGGACATAAAGGAGCAGGCTGCCGAGGAACCGGCTGAAAAGAAATCTGCGGGAAGCGGCAGCAAATATGACGACCTCCATCGGGAAGTCGACGGTGTCAAGCAGAAGCTATGCCGAAAATGCAACGAATGGAAGCTCGAAAGTGAATTCCACAAAAATACCTCGTGTAAAGATGGCCTGGCAGGCTCGTGCAAAGTATGCAAAGCCAAGGCAGCGAGGCTGTACCGTGAGAGGTGGAGGGCTGAGAAAAATAACAACCAATAATGTTTCCGGATTTACGGGCGTTTAGCGAAACAGCATAAGCGGAATCCCCACGCGGCAAGGCCTGCAATCGCCAAAATCCATAAGATCTCAAAAACTACATATCCATGCAGGATGGTCAAAAAGAGTTAGCAGAAATCTCAGCGATTTGACTACGGCGCCGACTCACAGGCAAAAGATAATTCTCAACATTAAGAATCTTCATATTTTCATCGATAATACTCGTAATTTAAAAAAGTTCTGTTTGAAAATATCGGTTACATCTATTATAAATTTACTTTGTTCTATATGGTAATGAACAACTATGGCATCAAAAAGATTTTGTCAGGATTGTATTCAAACGCACGACTGCAAAAGGATACACGAGCAGTTGGGGGATTCTCCATGCCCATCCGTCGCGCTTAAGGCTATTCTTGCTTTCTTGCTGCCGTTAATGGTTTTTATTGTTTCTTTAGCAGTTTTTGAAAGAGTGCTCGACGGCGCTATCACTACCGAGCAGGTGCAGACAGTCCTCAGTTTCGTGCTGGCTCTGCTGGCAACTTTCATCTGCGTATTGATTACAAGAGTGATAAACAAATAACTTGGTTTAGAGAAATAATTTAAGCTTTAATTATATGGACGTTCGTTCGAGAGGTAGATTTTCATTTCGCGGCGGGGTACATCCTCCGGAAAAAAAGGATTTGACTTGTGAAAGCCGGATACAGCCTGGGCCCGAAGTTAAACAGGTTGCGGTAATGCTAAACCAGCATATTGGCGCTGCCTGCCTGCCGTTAATTCGAAAGGGGGATGCCGTTCAGGCGGGTCAGAAAATCGGCGATTGCGATTCATTTGTTTCTGCACCTGTTCATTCGCCTGTTAATGGCAAAGTAAATGAAATCGCTCTTCGATCCCACGCCGTACTGGGCCGAGCCCTGGCAATAGTTATAGATGCATTGCCCAATAATCCGACAAAGCGGTCATACTTCAAGTTAGATGATGATTTCGATGTGCGCAATTACTCCGCCGAGCAGATATGCGAGGCCGTCCGTGGGGCCGGAATCGTTGGTATGGGTGGGGCCGGTTTCCCGACAAGGGTAAAAATAGAGCCAAATCCGCGATTGCCGAAAGAGGCGTTGATTATAAATGGTTGCGAGTGCGAGCCGTATATTACCTGCGATTACCGTGTTATGCTCGAATGGACCAGCCAGGTTATTGCCGGTATCAAACTTGCCAGAAAAGCATCCGGCTGTTCGAAGGTCTTTATCGGTATTGAGGATAATAAGCCGCAGGCGATAGAGATTATGAACGCTGCACTGAGCAATTCGGCGGGCAGCGACAATATCAGAGTTGTTCCCGTGAGGACAAAATATCCCCAGGGCGGTGAAAGGCAGCTCATCAGGGCGATTCTGAAAAAAAATGTCCCTACCGGCGGCATTCCACCGATGATTGGCTTGGTAGTGCTCAATATTGCCACCGTCGCGGCAATTGCAGAAGCGGTCATTTCCGGTGCTCCGCTGACTCGCCGGGTCGTGACCGTTACGGGCGAGGCAATAACCAGGCCGGGCAATTACTATGTGACGATCGGAACATCCGTTGAAGACCTCATTGAGTTTTGCGGAGGTGTCACCGAACTTTGTGCAAAGGTCGTTCTCGGCGGACCGATGATGGGGATAGCAATCGCCGATTTTAAAACGCCTGTTACAAAAACCACGAATGCCGTTACCGTATTGACGAAAGAGCAAATCGGAAGTGCTAAATTCGCAAGGCGCCAGACGCCCTGTATTCGCTGTGGCAGATGTCTGCAGGCATGTCCCGAGAATTTGAATCCGACGAGGATAGCGCACGCCGTCAAAAATAATCTCCTGAACGTGGCGAAACATTATTATATCAGTGCATGTATCGAGTGCGGCTGCTGCAGTTACGTCTGCCCGGCCAATATAGAAGTGACAGGATATATCAAAACAGGCAAAATATTTCTGGCCAGACAAAAACAAAAGATGCCGCGGTAATGTCGTTCTTTTACGGTCGATAACTCGCGGATCACAAGGATAAACATATGGTCTTACGACAGGGAAGCGTGGAATGCTAAGGGATATAAGAGTTTCGTGTGCGCCGCATATCAGCGGGCGATTTTCGACGAGGAGCGTCATGATCGATGTAATCATCGGTTTGGCTCCCGCGATGGCGGCAGCGGGGTATTACTTTCGCATGCACGCACCCATACTCATTGCTGCCTGTGTCGTTTCATGTGTAGTCACTGAATGGCTGTGCAATTTGATTCGAAAAAAGCCGAATTCGCTCGGTGACTTCAGCGCTGTTGTTACAGGCATCATCCTTGCCTTGTCGCTGCCGCCGAGCCTGCCGATATGGACGGCGGTGGTCGGCAGCGTGTTCTCGATCGCCATCGGTAAAATGGTCTTTGGCGGGCTGGGCGCCAATATCTTCAACCCCGCAATGGTCGGTCGTGCGTTTCTGACGGCCTCTTTTGGCGTGCTGATGACAAGCTGGACCGTGCCGGCCACGATTGATCCGGCGATGCCCGCGATCGCCCAGGAAAATATACTCAATGCGAGGACCCAGGCGACTCCTCTGGCATGGAGCAAGCTGGCCATTAAAAATAAACTTGGTGCGGATATCTATAGTGAAAAGCAATTCATGTCAACATTCACGGGTGAGGTGGGTGGGTGCCTGGGGGAAACAAGCGTCATCGCGATTTTAATCGGAGGTCTCTACCTATTGATAAAACGAACAATCAGCTTTCACATTCCCTTGGCTGTTTTAGCCGCAGCATTTGTCTTTGCCGGGATCGCTTATCTGATCGACTCGTTTGTCTACGTTCAGCCGTTTTTCCATCTGACGAGCGGCGGGCTGTTGCTATGTGCCTTTTTTATCGCTACCGACCCTGTGACCGCCCCCTTGACCAGAAGGGGAATGTGGCTTTATGGCGTCGGGGTGGGAACGATCGCAATGCTGATAAGAATTCTCGGAAAATATCCGGAAGGCGTAATGTTTTCCGTTCTCTTGATGAATGCCGTGACGCCTTTGATCGACAGGTTGTTCAATCGCATACCGGCCGGAGGTAAACCAGGTGAATAGAATTAAATATTTCATGCAACAGAGCTGGCTGCTGATTGCCTCGTCGTTTTGTTTCGGGCTGCTGATTGCGATAACAAACGCGGGCTTGTCGCCGCGAATCGAGCAGAACGAGATCAACAAGCGCAACCGCCTGGTCGGGGCGCTGCTGCCGGAGGCGAAGAGTTTCATCGCGCTGGATGCGCCGATTGAAATCGAATCGGCCCGTGGCAAAAAAGAAAAGGTCGAGGTCTATAAGGCGATGTCCGAAGCCGGGGAATGTGTCGGGTGGAGCTTCAACGCCGCCGGGTCGGGTTTTGTGGACAAGATTGAGCTGGTGGTGGCTGTCGATGCGAAGTTTGAAAAGATCGCCGGCTTCGACGTGCTCTCGAGTAACGAAACTCCCGGCTTCGGCGACCAGATAAAATACGATTATTATCGAAGCCAATTTAGAGGCGCGCCTGCTGAGCAGCTCAAGCTTGTAAGTATCGGCGAACCCAGGAAAATCGATTCGCAAATTGTTGGGATAACCGGTGCTACGGTAAGCAGCAGTGCGGTGGTCGATATACTTAATACCTTCCTGAGCGGCATCAAGGCTCAGATGAAAGCAAAAGGGTTGATAGGCAATGGCAAAGAATGACCAACGACAGCCTGGTGTGTACAGACGGGCTCTGCTGACGGGACTGTGGCGGGAAAATCCCACTTTCCGCCTGCTGATTGGGATGTGTCCGCCTTTGGCGGTGACTACGGCCGTAAAGCCTGCCCTGACGATGGGGCTGAGTGTTATCTTTGTCCTTGTCTGCAGCAACTTCGTCGTCAGTCTTATGCGTAATCTGCTTAAGCCGCACCTTCGGATTATCATGTTCACGCTCACCATCGCCACGTTCGTGACTATTTGCGATTTGTACCTCAAGGCATTTCAGCCGGAGATGAGCGAGATTCTCGGCGCTTACGTGCCGCTCATCATAGTGAACTGCCTGATCATATTCCGCGCGGAGGCCTGTGCGAGCAAGTGCGGCCTTGTCGTCAGCCTGCTCGATGCCATTGGGATGGGTGCAGGTTTTACATTAGCCTTATGTATTATTGCTGGTATTCGTGAAGTGCTTTCAAGCGGCTGCATTTTTGGCTTTAAAGTGATGCCGGGCTGGTTTGTACCGTGGGCGGCAATGAGCATGCCGGTTGGAGCATTTGTAACGCTTGGTTTATTTCTGGGACTTGTCAATACAATCACAAGGAAAATGAAGAAAGACTGATATGGACAGATTTTACGTCCTGCTGACCGGTTTCCTGTCGGTTGTGCTGGTTAATAATTTCGTATTCACCAAATTTCTGGGTACCTGCCCTTACGTCGGCGTTTCCGACAGAATCAGCAGCGCTTTCGGAATGGGGCTTGCCGTTACCTTTGTTACCGCGCTGAGCGGCACGCTGACCTGGCTTGTGGATGATTTGGTTCTTATCCCTCTTGGGTTGGAAATAACCCGGTATATCTGCTATATTGTTATTATAGCCGGCGCCGTGCAACTGGTCGAGATGTATGTGCGAAAGTTTGTCCCGTCTTTATACAAGGCTTTCGGAATTTTTCTGCCTCTTATATCCACGAACTGCGTGGTACTGGGAATATGTCTTTTTTTAGATGTCTGGGAGACCGACAATCTGCTCGAGGCGGCCGTTTTGAGCGCCGGAGTGGGTATTGGCTTTACTGTCGCGATTTGCATCATGGCCTGTATTCGTGAGGCGCTAAGCCTGGCGGATGTGCCGGCTTGTCTTAAAGGTATGCCGATTACCCTTATCACTGCGGGCCTGCTCGCTTTGGCATTTATGGGTTTTGCCGGGATGATATGATAAAAAAATCAAGAGGAGACAGGAGAGGTAATTTTGCATTTTGATATGTAGGTTTGATATTTGATTTGATCTATGATGATTTTGGCTGAAACGTCCGGATTGTGGTATGCGGTTGCTGCCGGGCTGACGATGTTGGGACTGGGCGGTGCTTTTGCAATCGTACTGTTGATTGCAAGCGAAAAATTTAAGGTGGAAGTTGACCCGGAGGTCGAGCGGATACACCAGGTGCTGCCGAACCTTGACTGCGGCGGGTGCGGCTTTGCCGGTTGTATGGAATATGCAAAAGCCATTCTGCAGGAGCCGGGATTGCTCGGCAAATGTTCACCCGGCGGTCCAGCGACATCGGCGAAAATTGCAGACATGCTGAATCTGCAGGCTAGCGATTCAGGCCCGCAGAAAAGGCCGATTGTGCACTGCCGGGCCCACATGGGCGACAAGACTGTATATGCAAAATACCAGGGCATACAAAGCTGCATTGCCGCAAACGCCCTGGCCAACGTTCAGGCCTGTGCTTTTGGCTGCCTTGGATTCGGCGATTGTACGAGAGCCTGTAAGTTCGATGCTTTAGACATTATTGACGATCTGGCCACCGTCGACTACGACAAATGCACCGGCTGCACCGCCTGCTCGAAGGCTTGTCCGAGGCTTCTGATCGAGATGGTTCCTTTCCGGCATGAAAATATGATGACGGTCGCCTGCAGCAGTAAAGAGACAGGCAAGAGCACGCGGGCAATCTGCACGGTCGGTTGTATCGGCTGCGGCCTATGCGCCAAACAGTCCGACCTGTTCAAGGTCGAAGATAACCTGGCCAGATTAGATTACGCAAAATACGAAACAACTGAAAAAGAAGAAACTGCTATTAACAAATGCCCCACTAAAGTAATCGTCTACCGTGGAAAAAACGCTCCCGAACCGCTCACTCCGGGCAAAAAAACAACTGAAGCAGTAAAAGCATAAACCGGATTGCCGGGAATTTATTTTTCAGGGCCGGCATTTTTTATGTATTTTTCGGCACCGGTGGTTTTTATTATTTCATAATTTGGTTGGGGGGTTATCAGAATTGCTTCAGTATTTGGCAGCTTCTCTATCAAAGCAAGACCCTTTTCGGCGCCCATTACACTCACCGAGGTCGCAAGCGCATCGGCATCAGTTGCATTGTCCGCAATGATGGTGACGCTCGAAAGACCTTCGGCGCTGGTTCCTGTCCTGCGGTCCATGATATGGCTGTAGCGTTTTCCTTCGATTAAGACAGACTGTTGGTAATCGCCGCTTGTTGCTACGGCTGCATTTGTAATTTTTAATACCAGCAGAAGTCCGCCTCCTTCGATGCCCTCGATGGCGGAGTTTGGGTCCTGCAATCCAATTAACCAAAGGTCCTTGCCTTCCGGCGGCAAGCCGAAGCATCGAACATCGCCGCCGATATCGACCATTGCCCCGACTGCGCCGCAGCGCTGGGCGGCCTCGATTGCCTTGTCAACGGCATAACCTTTGGCTATGCCGCCAAGGTCCAGGAGCATACCGTTTTCGGAGAATTGCACTGTATTGTTTTCACTGTCGAGTTTCAGCTTTTCAAAACCTACCTTCGACTTAGCCAGGGTGATTTGTTCTTCGCTGGGGGCGACTTTGCTTTCTTTCGCATTGCGGAACAGAGCGACGAGCGGCCCGACGCTAATATCAAAAGCGCCGCCGGTCATTTCACTGAATTCGACACTTCTTTGCAGTACCTCGTACGTCGATTCACTGACCCGGACTGCCATTTTGGCTCCATCCCGATTGACCCGGCTGATTTCCGAATCGCTTTTGTAATCGCTCATCAGATCGTCAACCCTGTGAATTTCCTCCAGAGCGGCCCGGACACATTCCTTTGCTGTGCCTGAATCTTCCGCTACGGCGACTATATGGGCGAAAGTACCCATAATTATTTGATACCCGCTATCGGCATCGGCCCGGCCCCTGCGGGCGCAAGAAAAAAACGACGCCGCGACAAACGAAAGACAAGCGAGTATGACAATAGTACGACTAAATATTCTGTTCATAAATAACCTTTCTGCAAACATGAATTGATAATTGATAATTGGGCGAGAATCAATAGAAATTAGTCGCAAATCAGGCTATAATGCCGTTATGTGTAAAAAGAAAGTAGTAATATTAACTGAGCAGGTCGAGCGGGAGTTTCTGCCGTTCGTTCGCAAACCCGGCAGATACATCGGCGGCGAAATAAACCAGATAAAGAAGGACCTGCCGAAATGCGAGCTGACAATCGCGTTATGCTTTCCCGATATTTACGAATTGGGAATGTCTCATACGGGCCTTGCGATTATTTACGATTGCCTGAACAAAATCGACGGAGTTGCCGCCGAGCGAGTCTTCGCGCCCTGGCTCGATGCTGAAAAGGTGCTTCGAGAGAAAAAGATTCCCTTGTACAGTCTGGAGTCCAAAGCATCGTTAAAGAGTTTCGATATTGTCGGCTTTAGCCTGACCAACGAGTTGTGCTATACCAATGTGCTCAATATGCTCGACCTTGGGGGCATCAAAATCCGCCGCCGGGATAGAGGCGAGGATGAGCCGTTGATTATCGCCGGCGGGGGAATGTCCAACTGTTGTGAGCCGATAGCTGAGTTTATTGATGTGTTTTTGTTGGGCGAAGGCGAAGAAGCAGTAGTCCAGCTTGCGGAATTGATTCGAGCCGAAAAGAAATCCGGCGCAACTAAAAATGAAATTCTTTCCTCTATTGCCAACATATTCGACTGGGCTTATGTCCCCGCGTTTCATACCGGCCAAAGGCTGCGAAACGCCGTCGTGGAAGATTTTGACAATACTCCTGTACCGCTTGCCCCCATCGTCCCGTTTGTCCAGGCAGTGCATGAGCGGGTGAGCATTGAAATTATGCGAGGCTGTCCGGGCCGATGCAGGTTTTGCCAGGCGAGCTTTTGCAGGAGGCCTATTCGTTATCGCAGCGTCGAAAGGATTATAGATATCGCAAAGGCCTGCTACCATTCGACTGGATACGATACGGTAAGCCTGCTGAGCCTGTCGAGCGCCGATTATCCGAATCTCGAAGAATTGGTTGCCGGCCTGCATGCGTACTTTCATGATAAGCATGTCGGCCTGTCGCTGCCGAGCCTGCGTGTGGATAAACAGTTAAAAATGCTGCCTGAGCTGCTGACTTCCGTTAGAAAGGGCGGCCTGACGATTGCCGTGGAAGCGGCCAGCGAAAAATTACGGCAGATTATCAACAAGCCCCTGAAGGATGAGGATTTGTTCGCTGCGGTCGAGGCGGCATACCGGTCCGGCTGGCAGAAACTGAAGCTATACTTTATGGTCGGCCTGCCTGGCGAAACAGAGGAGGATGTGAAACGGATCGTGGAATTGTCATTCCAATTGGCAAAGCTGCGAAAAAGAGTTGACGGCAAAACGGGCCAGATCAATGCTGCCGTGAGCTGGTTCGTTCCCAAGCCGCACACGCCGTTCGGCTTGCTCGGTCAAAAACCGAAGTCGTATTTCGAACATGCAAAAAAATTAATTATCGAAGAGAAAACAAAGCTCCGTGCGAAGTTCCTGCAGTTCAAGTTTCACCATATAAACCGAAGCATACTGGAGTCGGCGATAGGCAGGGGGGATAGAAGCCTGTGCGATGTTATAGAAGCCGCCTGGCGGGCCGGCGCTAAATTCGATTTGTGGGACGAATGTTTCGACTACGACCTTTGGCGCAGCGCCTTTGAGACATTCGGCATCGACGTTGAAGCCGCCGCCCGAAAGCAATTCGACCCCGCCGACACCCTCCCCTGGGATCACTTAGCCGGCCCAGACAAAAAATACCTCCTCGGCCATCTGGATGACGCGAACAAAGAAATTGAGAATTTAAAATTGAGGCGGTAGAATGGGTAGAAGAAGGGCAGCGTGAAACTATCTATGGCGAATCCAGAACATGCGAGAATCATGAAAAAGGGCGTCACTGATTGGAATGAGTGGGTTGAGGACAATCCGTTCATAGATCCAGATCTCAGTGGGATGAATCTGAACGGGGCGTACCTAGACGGCGCTCGGCTTGGCATAACAGACCTCCACAATTCGGATTTGAGTTATGCGAGTCTCCATGGAGCGTGGCTCTCTGGAGCGCACCTCAGAGGGGCAAACCTGGAACATGCGAACATCACTGGTGCGGATATTGAGATGGCCAATCTGGAAAAGGCCAATCTTAGCTACACTGACCTTCAGGGTAGCATTATGGTCGGCTGCAATTTGACCGGCGCAACACTGACAGGGGCCAGGTTATATGGGACTGCACGTGATGGCTGGCTGATCAAAGGCGTCGAATGCAAGTATGTGTACTGGGAACGTGTGATCCTAGGTCAGATTGGTGAAAAACGGTCGCCGAAGGATAGAGATCTTGAGCCGGGGGAGTTTGAGCGGCTTTATGCGGCGCTGCCGACCATAGAATATATCTTTGAAAGTGGGATGTCACCGCTTGATCCGTTGATAATGGACCGGGTGGTGCAGGCTATACGTGAAAGGCGGCCTGAGTTTGATATCAAGATCGATTCTATAAATGCACGTGGACTGGCGCCTTCCATAAAATTTACAGTTCAGCACGAGGAGCACAAGGAGCCTGCATTGCAGCAAGTGCAGAAAGAATATGAGATAAAACTGAAACAATTGGAATCTGAGAGGGACAGATACTATCAGCTTTTGGCACGTGCTTTAGATGCGCCCAGAGAATTCAAGCTTATTTCCGCTGGCCCTGGTGCCATCGTGGCAACAGATGGTTCCACGGTTAATATTCAGCAGCATATTCATAATGCCATTGAACTTCAAAGGGCTGTTGCAGATGAGCCGGAGCAGAGTGAGAGCTTTGCGAAGGTAGCGAAGAAGACGGCATTGGATATTGTTGGTGGAGCGATAAAAGATATCGCCAAAGGGCAGGTAAAAGAGGCTGCAAAAGAGATTATCAAACTAGGCAAGGATTTAGGGCCACTTTTAGTTAGAACTGCTCCGGCGGCGTATGCGTTTTTCAAGAACATTGATATGTAAAGAAGACTGAGCCATCCCCAAGCTATCGCTTGAGGCTGCCACATAGGCATTAGCCGTAAATTGAGGGACGGAATCACCATGAAAGCGACAGAGCTATACGAGGAAATCCGCAGTTATTGTCGGGCCAATGCCGACGATGCTATCGTAAAGAAGTACTCAAGATATTTTAAAGAAGGATATGATGCTTACGGACTATCGAGAGAGCAGTTGGAAGGCAAAGTCGCCTCGATTCTGACCGACAAAAGTGTCAATATGAAACTGGTTCTGACTGCAAGCTGGCTACTGGTCAAGAGCGGCAAATACGAAGAGACCAGCTTTGCCATTCTGCTGTTGAAAGGATTCTCAGAGCAATTCACGCCGGCAACATTCGAGGAGATCGGCAAATGGTTTGAGATCGGCATTATCAACTGGGGCCATACGGACGTGATTTGTGGACTTTTGATTTCCTCATTCTTCGAGAGAAATATAATATCTCTGGATGCTCTGAGCGATTGGCGGAATGCTGCGAATAAATATCAGCGGCGTGCTGTGCCGGTTGCTATGATAACGTTACTGAAATCATGCAAGAATTACGCCCCTTTGTTCACGTTTATCGAACCGCTGATGCTGGATATCGAAAGAGTGGTGCATCAAGGCTTAGGTTGGTTTTTGCGGGAGGCATGGAAGCTCAAGAGGAAAGAAACGGAAGCATTTTTACTGAAATGGAAAAACGATGCTGCCCGGCTGATTTTTCAGTATGCCACGGAGAAGATGACGGCCGAAGAGAAGAAACGGTTTAAGAAAAAAGGTTCAACTCCAAAAAAATTGGTTGATTAACACATGATTATAAAAGGATTTATCGCTTTATGGGCACCAGCATAATAACATAAATGAGCGGCACCGTTGAAGATACCGACCTATGCTGTATGCCAACATCAGGGAACTCGGGTTGCTTCCCAACGTTGCTCTACCCTCCCCGATGACGGCGATATTATACCCATTCATGCTGTTGCCTTAAAGCGTTAAATCCAAAAGAGTTGCAGTGTTTATTTCTTATCAGCCCACCAACTTTTTTGCAGTTGAGCCAGAAAAAAAAGAAGAAGTAGTACAAGCCATGGTTAATTACCTTGTATGTTTTCTTGCGGGGTGAGCTGGTGGTTATAATATGAAGCAATTATACATAGCCGACAGAGATAAATGGCGTGAATGGCTTTCTGAGAATCATGCCACCAAAGCCGGTATATGGCTCGTTTTCTACAAGAAGGAGACATCCATGCCGACGATTACGTATGAAGATGCTGTTGAAGAGGCAATATGTTTCGGGTGGATAGATAGTATCATAAAGAAGATTGATGCCGCCAGGTTCGAGCGTAAGTTCACGCCGCGATCGGGAAAAAGCAAATGGTCGCCGCTTAATAAGAAACGAGCCAATAAAATGATCAAGGAAGGACGAATAACCGAAGTCGGGCTGGCGAAGATTAAGGCGGCGAAGAAAACCGGCCTCTGGGACAAAGATCCCCAGCCACGAATATCACTTGATGTCCCGCCGGAGTTCGCAAAAGCCCTTGCTCGTAACAAAAAGGCAAAAGAGAGCTTCGATAAGCTTGCACCTTCCTATCGCAAGCATTATATTGCTTGGATTAGTGTTGCAAAAAGGCCAGAAACAAAAAAGCGAAGAATCGCCGAATCAATTGCTTTGCTTGAACAGGGCAAAAAACTCGGCTTGAAGTAAATGCAGAACCATAGGTTTGAGAGGCCAGGAGTAGTCGTGTGTGACCGAGTGCCCTCGTTCGTCAACTCAACGGACTTTTGGAGAAAATGAAACATAGCAGTACGATAACACGTTTTCCCTGGAGGTTCAGCTTCCTCAACGTCCTGATTTACTTCTTTGCACGGCTTGACATCATAGGGATCATGTATTCGGGAAATGTCTCAATTATCCCGCTAAAGGCTTTCATTGCAACCGTTCCAACCACAATTCTGATCGTTATATCTCTGGTGTATCAGGTTGTGGCATACAAGCTTCTCAAGTATGTTACGAGGCGCAAATTGGTGTATGCGGTTATATTTCTACTACCTGGGGGTGTTTTTGGTAGTTACTACCTCTATTGGTCTCTGCCTATAGTCGAGGCTCAAACGATCCTGGAGGATGCGGAGTTGGCACCTCTTCCGCAATCGGCCACCGCAGTAAGGGCTTTTTCGTGGTCAACAGGATTTTCGGGATGTATGTTCTTGAGATTTCGTGCAAGTAGTATAGATATTGAAGCTTTCCTGAGTACCTCACCGATCCTGAGGAATGTGGAATGTCAGAAGTACTCAAAGGATAGAATGAGACTGGCAACGCAGGATGACTATCACAATAAGAGGAAATATGATGAGGATGCGAATGACTATTTCAAGTCTGATTGGAGTGCTCCTTCATGGTACATAGGGGAACTAAAGGGAAGTGGGAGGAGATATATAATCGTCCCAAAGAAATACGGGCACGCGGGAGAGGTAATCATTAATGAAGAAGAGAATATCGTTTTCGTGAAGTTAGGTCTTGGCTGAATTGTTTTAAGATGATTGCTCGATGGGACCGCGTAAGACACGGCCGATTAGCTCTTAATTATGTATCTAAAATAAAGTTGAAAACATGCGAAAGACAGTAGCATTGGCTCCTTAAAAGGCTGAAGCTTTCTTTAGCTATTGCTTGAGGTTGACACCCAGGCAAATGATGATACTGGATTGGATTGGTAAACGAACCTGATATCAGGCAGGTCGAACAACGCCTTGCAGAAGTTCTGAAAAAGGAGCGTCGGGAGGCGATTAGCTATACGGTACTGACCGTTAGTATGCCCACGATTTAACGAGTAGGCCGCATGTTAAGCTTTCGGATTTGCGACCCGGCCGATGAATAAAATGCTGCCGGAAAGGTTGTCTCGAATCAAAAACAAAAATGGATGGTCTGCGCGAAAAACAGGAATCGGGGCCGGCCCAATCGATGTCAGCCTCATTACGACTCCTGTTGCCGCGGCTGCTTCTGTGCCTTCCTCGTTGACCTCAACATAGGCTTTGTGAATAACCGCCGAGATGAAGAGATCTCTTTTGCCGTTTATCCCGGAAAAATCTGCGTCCGAGGAAAAAGCATCTTTCATTCCCATCGAATTAAGCACGGATGCCAGACTAAACTGACTTGTCATCTTGAACTTCGGCACAAAAACCACGACTTCACATTTGTGAATTTCGGCCAGCCATTGCATAAGATTCTCCGTCGTGAGTGTTTTCTCGAATTCATCGAGAGCGTCAAGTTTCTTTGGAAGCAGAATAACCATCGATAGCTCTTCATCCATATAGGGTAGTTCAAGAGCCTGGAAGGTATCGGTTTCCATATAGCCGAACTCCCCCTTCTGGTTCATCATTGCAACGTCAATCTTTTGGCCGTCGGCAAGAGTAAAAGGTGCATCCTTAGTTCTTTTTTCTTCGAATTGTCTCGCCCAGTTGCCCTTAAAATAAATGGCATTTGTCAGAACCAGCCTGGTCATGGAATCCAGAACGCCTTCACTGATAAGATTTTTGATCTTGTCATTGGTCT
>Ga0315288_10005752_pt1 | contig 15745 bp, 11 predicted proteins | sample YL17G11_20_MG_FD_203454 | JGI IMG/M metagenome (GOLD analysis project Ga0315288, IMG submission 203454) | Sediment microbial communities from Yellowstone Lake, YNP, Wyoming, USA - YL17G11_20 | ecosystem: Environmental > Aquatic > Freshwater > Lake > Sediment | place: USA: Wyoming | collected...
ATGAACCTGCTCGACCGCCGGGTCGGCGAAGAAGGCGTCGAAGTCCTGGCCGATCTTGCCGAAGTAATTCTTCAGCGAGGCCAGGTAACCCACCGGCGCGTCGAGCCAGACGTAGAAGTACTTGTCGTCGGTGTCGGGGATGCGGATGCCGAAATAGGGTGCGTCGCGGCTGATGTCCCAGTCGGCCAGGCTGACATGGCCGTCCTCGTCGGCCGAGAACCACTCGCGGATCTTGTTCAGCACCTCGGGCTGCAGCCGGCCCGGCGTGGCCGTCCATTGCTGCAGGAACTCGAGGCAGCGCGGCGAACTGAGCTGGAAGAAGTAGTGCGTGCTCGACTTCAGCACCGGTGTCGCACCCGACAGCGACGAGTAGGGGTTCTTCAATTCGGTGGGTGCGTAGACCGCGCCGCAGTTGTCGCAGTTGTCGCCGTACTGGTCTTTCGTGCCGCACTTCGGGCACTCGCCCTTGATGTAGCGGTCGGGCAGGAACATCGACTTCAGCGGGTCGAAGAACTGCTCGATCACACGCTCGGCAATCAGGCCCTGCTTGCGCAGCCCGCGGTAGATGTCCTGCGCCAGTTCGTGGTTTTCCACGCCGTCGGTCGAATGCCAGTTGTCGAAGCCGATGTGAAAACCGTCGAGGTACTGGCGTCGGCCGGCGGCGATCTCGGCGACGAAGGCCTGCGGCGTCTTGCCGGCCTTGTCGGCGGCGATCATGATCGGCGCACCATGCGCATCGTCGGCGCAGACGAAGTGCACCTCGTGGCCCTGCAGGCGCTGAAAGCGCACCCAGATGTCGGCCTGGATGTACTCCATCATGTGGCCGATGTGGAACGGCGCGTTGGCGTAGGGCAGGGCGGTGGTGACGAAGAGCTTGCGCGGCATAGGGGCATTCTAGGAGCCCGCAGGGCCTAGACTTCGCTACCTGCGCTGCAACCCCTTTGCTCATGAACCTGACTGAATCTGCCGTCACCGACGCCTTGAAGGCGGTCATCGACCCCAACACCGGAAAAGACTTCGTCTCGACCAAGCAGTTGAAGAACCTCAAGGTCGAGGGCGGCGACGTCGCCTTCGACGTCGAACTCGGCTACCCGGCCAAGAGCCAGACCGCGGCATTGCGCAAGGCGCTGATCGCCGCGGTGCGCACCTTGCCCGGCGTCCACAACGTCAGCGTCAACCTGGGCACGAAGATCGTGGCCCACGCGGTGCAGCGCGGCGTGCAGTTGATGCCCAAGGTGAAGAACATCATCGCCGTGGCCTCCGGCAAGGGCGGCGTCGGCAAGAGCACCACCGCGGTCAACCTGGCGCTGGCGCTGGCCGCCGAGGGGGCCAGCGTCGGCATCCTCGACGCCGACATCTACGGGCCCAGCCAGCCGATGATGATGGGCATCGAAGGCCGGCCGGAAAGCAGCGACGGCCAGACCATGGAGCCGATGGAGAACTACGGCGTGCAGGTGATGTCGATCGGCTTCCTGGTCGACGCCGACAACCCGATGATCTGGCGCGGCCCGATGGTCACGCAGGCGCTGGAACAACTGCTGCGGCAGACCAACTGGAGCGAGCTGGACTACCTGATCGTGGACATGCCGCCCGGCACCGGCGACATCCAGTTGACGCTGAGCCAGAAGGTGCCGCTGACCGGCGCGATCATCGTCACCACGCCGCAGGACATCGCGCTGCTCGATGCGAAGAAGGGGCTGAAGATGTTCGAGAAGGTCGGGGTGCCGATCCTCGGGCTGGTCGAGAACATGGCGGTGCATGTCTGCCCGAGCTGCGGCCATGTCGAGCACATCTTCGGCGCCGACGGCGGCAAGCGGATGGCCGAGCAGTACGGCGTCGACTACCTCGGCGCGTTGCCGCTGAACCTGTCGATCCGCGAGCAGGCCGATGCCGGCCGGCCCAGCGTCGTCAGCGACCCCGACGGCGAGATCGCGGCGATCTACAAGACCGTGGCGCGGCAGGTGGCCGTGAAGATCGCCGCCAAGGCCAAGGACTTCAGCTCGAAGTTCCCGACCATCTCGATCTCGAAGACGACCTAGTGCATCGCCCCGCCATCCAGGTTGCCGTGGTGATGGAGCGGGTGGCCCAACCCAACCGCTGGGAGGACTGGCAGTTCCGCGTGGTCGAGGTGGTGGCCGACGAAGGCGCCTTCGGCAGCGAGCCGCGCAAGATGCACGACGACGGCAAGCGCTCTCGCTGGCTCTTCCCAGGCTACAAGCTCGAGCTGTTTGCCGACGAGTGCAAGGGCTACTTCCTCAACCTGACCTCGGGCGCGCCGGTGTGGTTCGTGCAGTGGCGTGTCGACGAGAGCGATGCCTCTCTGGCGCGGCCGGTGGCGGTGAGCGTGTCCTACATCGAGGCCGACCGCTGGCTCAGTGCCGACGAGAAGGTCGACAACGTGCCGCTGCACGACGACCTTTGCGAGTGGCTGCGTCTGTTCACCAACGAGCACTTCAAGGTCGAAGAGCCGCGCAGGCAACGCGCCCAGTCCTTCCTGAGCCCCGAAGAACGCGAGCGGCGCGCCCAGGCGCTGAAACTGGGTGACTGAGCGCGACGACGGCTTCCTCTCGCGATGGTCTCGGCGCAAGGTGCGGGTCCAGCAGGGCCAGCTGCTGGAACCCGCGCCGGAGCCGGCGCCCGAGCCGCGCCCGGCGACTCCGGCGGCGCCCCTGCCCGTGGCGTGCGAGGCCGCGCCGCCGCGGGCTGCGCCACCGCCGGCCGAAGCACCGCCCTTGCCGACGCTGGCGGATGTGGCGCAGCTGACACGCGAGTCGGACTACGCCCGCTTCGTCGCGCCCAACGTCGATCCGAGTGTCAAGAATGCCGCGATGAAGAAGCTCTTCGCCGACCCGCACTTCAATGTGATGGACGGCCTGGACACCTACATCGACGACTACAACAAGTTCGAACCGATTCCCAGATCGATGCTGCGCCAGATGGTCAACGCGCGTGCGCTCGGCCTGCTCGACGACGAGCTCGAAGAGCAACCCATGATCGATAATGCGCCCGCCCACCATGACCCGAACGCTGATCTGCAACTGCAACCGGACGATGCCGCTGGACAGCATGGCGCTGCTGAAGGCGCTGCCGAACCTGGCAGGCCCGGCGGCCTCGGCGACGACAGCGTCAGCCTCGACAGCGCCGCCGACAATCCACACGACCCTGTGCCGCCGCGAAGCGCCTGAGTTCCAGCGCGCCGCCAAGTCGGGCGACGATCTGCTCGTCGCCTGCACGCAAGAGAGCCGCCTGTTCCTCGAACTCAACGAGCAGACCGTCGGCGCGGCGAGCGTTGCGGAGCGGCCGATCCGCTTCGTCAACATCCGCGAAACGGGCGGCTGGTCGAGAGACGGCGCGACGGCCACCCCGAAGATCGCTGCGTTGATCGCGGCAGCGCAGCTGCCCGAATCCGAGCCGGTCGCCACCGCGGGCTACAAGAGCGCGGGCCGTTGCCTGGTGATCGGTGCGGCCGATGCCGCCGAGCGCGCCGCCGCCCTGCTCGGCGCCGGCCTGCAGGTCAGCCTGCTGGCGAGCGGCGGCGGGGCGCTGGCGCAACGTCGCGACCTGGCTGTGCATGCCGGGCAACTGACCGCGCTGCGCGGCTGGCTCGGCGCCTTCGAAGCCACGTGGTCGTCGAGCAACCCGATCGATCTCGATCTGTGCACGCGCTGCAATGCCTGCATCGATGCCTGCCCCGAGGGCGCCATCGCTTTCAGCTACCAGATCGACCTGGCGAAATGCAAATCGCACCGTGATTGCGTGCGCGTGTGCGAGGCGGCCGGCGCGATCGACTTCCAGCGCACCGCGCTCGAAACCACCGAGGCCTTCGACCTCGTGCTCGACTTGCGTTCGTCGCCTGCCTTCACCCAGCACGCGCCGCCGCAAGGCTACTTCCATGTCGGTGGCGACGAGCGAAAACTGTTCGAGGCGGTACTGAAGCTGCGCGAACTGGTGGGCGAGTTCGACAAGCCCAGGTTCTTCCACTACAAGCCCAAGCTCTGCGCCCACAGCCGCAACGAGCAGATCGGCTGCACCGCCTGCATCGATGTCTGCTCGGCCCGCGCGATTCGCAGCGATGCGTCGCAGAAGGGCAAGCTCGTCGGCAAGGCGCGCAGCGGCGCCACGCCGGCGACACCGGTCGCCGGTGGCCTGGGCGGCGGCATCGTCGTCGAGCCGCACTTGTGCGTCGGCTGCGGCGCGTGCACCACGGTGTGCCCGAGCGGTGCGTTGGCCTACGCCACGCCGAACACCGTCGATCAAGGCAAGGTCATTCGCACCTTGCTGGCCACCTACGGCAAAGCCGGCGGGCGCGACGCTGCGCTGCTGATCCACAGCCAGGGCGCCGGCACGCGCCTGATCGACGATCTGGGCCGCGCGTTCGTTGCAACTGCGCGCACCGACAAGGCCGTGCGCGGCGTGCCCGCGCGCGTGATCCCGCTCGCCGTGTGGCACACGGCGAGCATCGGCATCGATCTCTGGCTCGCGGCGATCGCGCTCGGCGCGAGCCAGGTCTGGGTATTGGCCACCGACGAAGAGGCGCCCGAGTACCGCCAGGCGCTGCGTGAGCAGATGGCGCTGGCGCAAGCGATCCTCAGCGGCCTGGGCTACAGCGGCACGCACCTGCGCCTGATCGAGGTGCGCGACGCACGCGAGCTGCCCGCGCTCGACGCCAGGCTGCAGGCGCCGCCGGCCCTGGGCGTGGCCAAGGTCGCCACGCTCTCGCCGCAGGCCGACAAGCGTGCCACGCTCGAACTGGCGCTCGACCATCTGGTGGCGCACGCGCCGCAGGCGCTGCCCGAAGCCATCGCCTTGCCCGCGGCGGGCGCGCCCCTCGGCACGCTCCTGGTGGACAGCGACAAGTGCACGCTGTGCCTGTCTTGCGTCGGCGCCTGCCCCGAGAGCGCGCTGGCCGACAACCCCGACAAGCCGCAACTGCGCTTCATCGAAAAGAACTGCGTGCAATGCGGTCTGTGCGTGAAGACCTGCCCCGAAGACGCCATCCGGCTGTCACCGCGCCTGTGGCTGGCCGATGCCGGCAAGGCGCGCAAGGCCCAGCGCGTGTTGGCCGAAGCCCAGCCCTATGCCTGCATCCGCTGCGGCAAACCCTTCGGCACCTTGAAGGCCATCGAGTCGATGGTCGTGAAGTTGGCGGGCCACTCGATGTTCCAGGGCGCCGCCGCCGAGCGCCTGAAGATGTGCAGCGACTGCCGCGTGATCGACATCCACACCAATCCCAACGAACTCAGGATCACCGACCTATGAGCACGCCGGGCCGCCCCAAGTGCGAATGCTCCCCCTTGGGGGGACCGCGCGCAGCGCGCAGGGGGTTCCATTGAGCGACACGACCACTCAAGTCAGGCTGATCGAGCGCGACCAGGGCGAGGAGTTGCAGCGCGCCGAGTTGTATGGCCTGTTGGCGCGGCTGTGGTTCGCGCCGCCGGACACGGCGTTGCTCGAGCAGTTCGCGGTGGCGGTGACGGAAGCGCCGCAACCAGGCTCCTTTCTCGAAGCGCCGTGGCACGACCTGGTCGTCGCCATGCGTTCGAGCAGTGTGGCGGCGGCGGCGCAAGAGTACGAATCGCTCTTCGTCGGTGTCGGCAGGCCCGAGGTGATGCTCTACGGCTCGCTGCACCTGGCGGGCTCGCTGAATGAGAGGCCACTCGTGGTGCTGCGCAGCGACCTGGCCGAGTTGGGGCTCACGCGCGATGCGGCCGCCGGCGAAACCGAAGACCATGTGGCCTTCCTGCTGGAAGTGATGCGCTACCTGATTGCTGGCGACGATATCGCGCTGTGCAACCTCGAACGCCAGCGCCGCTTCTTCCGCGACCATCTCCAGCCCTGGGTCGGCACATCGCTGTGCGATGCCGTCGAGGCCCAGCCGCGCGCCCGGCTCTATGCCGCACTGGCGGCCTTCACGCGCGCCTTCATGCAAGTCGAGACGCAGGGCTTCGACATGATCGAGTAGCGGCAGCCACTGCAACGGGGCTGTAAAGGCACAAGGGATCAACGTTCGATATGCCGTCAATACCGCGAACTCCGGACTCGCGTTACCCGCCCAGCGGCGACACCGCGGGCAGGGACGACGAACCCACGCCGTCGCAGCTGGACCGTATCGCCGAAGTCAATGCGCGCGCCAGGCGCCAGGCACGCGGGAGCCGCGGACGCTGGCTGGCCGCCGTGGCTGGCGCCGCAATGCTGCTGGTCCTGGCGCTCGGGTGGCAGCGCGATCGCATCGACGAAAGCAAACCGGTGACGGCGCAGGACTCCATCGCCGCGTCGCCGGTGGCGGTTGTGCAGTCGTCCGCAGCGTCCGCGGCTGCCTTGGCGCCAGCCGTGCCGGACGTTGCGGCCACCGAGGCAGTGCCCCAAGCCGTGGCAGCGCCGGCCGCCGCGGCACCACTGGAGCCGGCGGTCGATCGGGCACGTCAACTGCGTGCGAAGCAGGACGCGCAAGCGCGCGCCAAGGCCGTGGAACAGGAGCAGGCCCTGGCACGATCGCTTGCCGACGAGCAAGACCGCGATCGACGCGAAGCCGACCGGGCCCGCGAGCTGGCCGACGAAGCCAGCCGCCGGGCGGCCCAGGCCGCCCCGATACGCGCCTCGCCAGCACCCGAACCCAGGCGCAACGTGCGCGAGCTGTGCTCGGCCAGCAGCAACATCTTCAGCGAAAACGCTTGCCTCTCGCGCGAATGTCGCAAGCCGGACCATCAGGGCGATCCGGCCTGCGCTCGCCTGCGCGAGATCGAAGAGGCGCAGCGGTTTGGCGGCCGGCAGTAGCGGGCGCGTCGCCGGCTACAGCTTCGCGATCGGGCTCAGCGCACGCCACTGGTCGATGAAGGCCTGCTCCTGGGCTGGGCCCTCGAGGCAGCGCAGGTCCAGGCGCAACTGGCCTTCTTCGACCCGCCCGATCACCGGCACCGGCAGCGCGCGCAGCGCCGCGGCCAGCCGGTCGGGAAAACTGCCCGCGCGCTTGCCGCCGCCGGCGGGGCCGATGGCGATGCACAGGCTGTCGAGCCGCTCCACCGGCAAGGAGCCGCTGCCGATCTGGCTCTTGCAGGGCAGCACCTGTACGCTGGCGTGGTTGCCCAGGATCTGCGTGATCGCGGGCAACAGGCGCTCGGCCGTGGCCTGGATGGCGGCCAGCGGCCGGGTCAGCATGCGCAGCGTTGGCAGGCGTTGGGCCAGGCGATCGGGGTCGCGGTAGAGCTTCAACACGGCTTCGAGTGCGGCGATCGTCATCTTGTCCAGGCGCATGGCGCGCTTCAGGGGGCATCGCTTGATCCTGGCGATGAGCGCCTTGTCGCCGACGATCAGGCCGGCCTGCGGGCCGCCGAGAAGCTTGTCGCCGCTGAACGTCACCACGTTGGCCCCGGCAGCGATGGATTGCTGCGGTGTCGGCTCCGCGGGCAGGCCCCATCGCGTCATGTCGATCAAGGCGCCGCTGCCGAGGTCCTCGGCGAATGGCAGGCCGCGCGCCTTGCACAAGGCGGCCAGCTCGTGGATCGGCACGCTGGCGGTGAAGCCCTGGATCGCGTAGTTGCTGGCGTGCACCTTCATCACCAGGCCGGTGCGCGGCGTGATGGCGTCTTCGAAGTCGCGCAGGTGGGTGCGGTTGGTCGTGCCCACCTCGACCAGCTTGGCATTGGCGCGACGCATGATGTCGGGCACGCGAAAAGCGCCGCCGATCTCCACCAGCTCGCCACGCGAGACGATCACTTCCTTCTTCTCGGCCAGCGCGGCCAGCACCAGCATCACCGCCGCGGCATTGTTGTTGACGGCCGTGGCCGCCTCGGCGCCGGTGAGCTCGCGCAACAGCCCTTCGATGTGGTCGTCGCGATCGCCGCGCGCGCCGCTGGCGATGTCGTACTCGAGATTGGCTGGCTGCCCCATCACGGCCACCACGGCATCGATGGCTTCCTGCGGCATCACCGCGCGGCCCAGGTTCGTGTGCAGCACCGTGCCTGTCAGGTTGAACACCGGCCGCAGTCGCATCGCTGCGCGCTCGCCGAGTTGCGTTCGGCAACGCGCCTCGAAGTGCGCAGCGTCGAAGGGCTGTGACGCATCGGCACGCCAAGCCTCGAGCCCTTCGCGCGCACAAGCCAGCACCTCGGCGCGGCCATGCAGCTCGATCGACTCACGCAACGCGAGCGAGTCGAGCAGCTTGTCGAGCGAGGGTGGGCGAGCCGGGTTCATGCGGGAGTCGGTGGCGGAAGAGGGTAGGAGTCGAACCTACCTGGGACCGCAGAGCAGCCCCACCCGGTTTTGCAGACCGGACGCCCCACCGGGGGACGATCCTCCTCCAAATACTGTCACGCTTTCACACGGCTCCTCCAAGCAACCGCCGCGGATCGGGCTTTGCCCGTCCGCAAGCGGTGCCCCCTTGAGGGGGAGCGGCGAAGCCGCAACGGGGGTGGGCCACTTCATCCGAACATCGCGGTGGCATCGCGGCGGATCTTGCGGCCGAGCGGATCGCGCTTGGTGAAGCCGATATGGTCGAAGAACTCTACCAGCGGCACCGACAGGTGGCGGCTGATGCCGGTGGCCTCGCGAAAGGTCTTGACGTTGAGGCGGCGATGCTCGTCCTTCTCGGCCAGGGCCTGGGCCTGCACGGCGAGCTCGCAAAGGTGTTGCGGCAGGATGAAGTACTCGGCGCCGACCGCATACAGCTTGCCCATGCGCGCGAGTTTTTGCAGCAGGCGCACGACGGGATCGCGGTGCAACGTGCGGTCGCGCAGCAGCAACTCGCTGAGCTTGGGCGGGTGGATACCGCCTTCGCCGATCCACGGTTTCAGGCGCTCCCAGATCTTCTGTTCGTTGCCTTGCAGCGCGGTTTCGTGGCCGGCCAGCTGCAGGTAGGGGCCGTGGCGTTCCAGGCTGCGGCTCACGGTCAGCTCGCGCACCAGCAGCGCAAAGACGCTGGCGCTGGGCTTGACGCTGACGGCGCGTTGCAGTTGCTCGAGCGTCATGCCCGGACTGTCAGGCGCGCGCTTGTGGTGCGCGCCGAGGACTTCACCGATGCGCGAGGTCAGGCGTTCGAGCTGGCCAGGGGCGAAGGCCAGGCGCTGTTTGCCGTCGTTGACGACGCGGTGCGGCACGGCCTTCAGCAGGGCCTGCTGTTCGTCGGGCAGCAGGTTCCACAGGGTCATGAACACAGCCAGGTCCACGCCCTGGGCTTGGTCCAGCGCCAGCAAGGCCTGCAAGGCTTCGGCGGCGGTGGGCAACTCCAGCGCGGCCAGCACACCCAGGCGCTGCGCCTTGCGCCGCCGCGTCACGGGCGCAAAGGCGTCGATCACGCTACCCCCGCCCAGCGTGCGCAGGGCTGACTGGTCGCGCAGGATGAAGCGGTCGCCACGCAGCGCGCCGATCGGCCGGTCGAGTTCGAGTTGCACCAGGGCCTGCGAGCCCGGCGCGATGGCCTGCCCCTCGAGCAGCACCACGCGGGCGCCCACATCCAGGGCGCCCAGGTGCAGGTGCACGGGGGTCCAGTGCGCGAGCGCCTTGGCTTCGCTGGCCAGCACGCGGATGCGTGCGTCCAGGCGCTGCGTCGGCGCATGCACCGGTTCGGCCGCGATCCAGTCGCCGCGCTCGATGTCGATCTTCTCCACGCCGGCGAGATTCAGCGCCAGGCGTTGGCCGGCATGGCCGGTGCTGGCTTCGCGGTTTTGCGCATGCAGGCTCCGTACGCGGACCGGCTTGCCACTGGGCGAGACGAGCAGCTTGTCGTCCAGCGCCACGTGGCCGGACACAGCGGTGCCGGTGACCACGGTGCCGATGCCAGCCAGCGAGAAGCAGCGATCGACCGCGAGGCGGAAGTGACCGCCGGCGCGCGCCGCCGGCAATTCGGCCGCGGCGCGGGCGATGTGGCGCTGGAGTACGTCGATTCCGACGCCGGTGACGGGCGAGACGGGGATCACGCTGGCATCTGCAAGCAGCGTGTGTGCGAGCAGCGCACGCACCTCGGCACTCGCTTCGGCCAGGCGGGCTTCGGAGACCAGATCGCACTTGGTCAGCGCGACCACCCCGCGCGACAGGCCGAGCAGGTCCAGGATCGCCAGGTGCTCGCGCGTCTGCGGCATCGGGCCGTCGTCGGCAGCAACCACGAGCAGGACATGGTCAATGCCGGTGGCGCCGGCCAACATGTTGCGCACCAGTTTTTCGTGGCCCGGCACGTCGATGAAACCGAGCACGCTGTCGTCTGCCGCGGCTTTGTACGCAAAGCCCAGATCGATCGTGATGCCGCGCGCCTTTTCTTCCTTCAGCCGGTCGGTGTCGATGCCGGTGAGCGCCTTGACCAGCGAGGTCTTGCCATGGTCGATGTGACCTGCGGTTCCGATGATCAAGGCGAATGGACATCAAGGGGTTGAGGCGGCATGTTAGCGGCTGGTTTGGAACCCCATGTGCCTACTCGGCGCGTCCGAAATCGACTAGGGATAAACGCTAAGGCAAAGGCAGGGGCCCCTGCTTCGAATGGAGAATAGAAGATATGCTGGCAGTTCGTACAGCCGCAGTACGCAGTAACCAGGAGGTTCTAGATGGTTGATGCAAGAAACCCGGTTGACCGCCGCGCCATGCTGGCCGGCGCAGGTGCGGTGGGCGCCTTGGCTGCCGTGGCAACCCTGTTGCCAAGCACGCAAGACGCCGACACTGCCGCGAAGGTGGCCCGTGCCGAGCCGGTGCCCGATGGCAGTGCAGGCTACCGCCTCACGGAACATGTGAAGCAGTACTACAAGACCGCCCGAATTTGATGCGTCCGACAGGAGGTATGCCATGTTGTTGACACGAAGGTCATCGGGTGCAGGAGGCGGGGCCAACCCCTCCGGCGCGCTCGTTGACAGCCTGGCGCGCGGCGTTGCGCGCGCCATCCCCACGATGGACCGGCGCAAGTTCCTGCGTCGATCCGGCCTCGGCGTCGGCGCCGGGATCGCGGCCAGCCAATTGACGCTGGTGCGCAAGGCCGAGGCGGCCGACCCCGCCAGCGCGGACAAGGCCGGCGGCAGCAAGATCGAGGTCAAGCGCACCGTGTGCACACACTGCTCGGTGGGTTGTGCCATCGACGCGGTGGTCGAGAACGGGGTGTGGGTCCGGCAGGAGCCGGTCTTCGACTCGCCGATCAACCTCGGCGCGCATTGCGCCAAGGGCGCCGCGGTGCGCGACAACGCGCATGGCGAGTTCCGGCTGAAGTACCCGATGAAGCTCGTCGACGGCAAGTACCAGCGCATCAGCTGGGACACGGCGCTCACCGAGATCAGCGCCAAGATGCTCGATCTGCGCAAGGAAAGCGGCCCGGACAGCATCTTCATCGTCGGCTCGTGCAAGAGCAACAACGAGCAGGGGTACCTGCTCAGAAAGTGGATGTCCCTCTGGGGCAGTAACAACTGCGATCACCAGGCACGAATATGCCACTCCACGACAGTCGCCGGTGTGGCGAATACGTGGGGATACGGTGCGATGACCAACTCGTACAACGACATGCAGAACGCCAAGGCGGCGATGTACATCGGCAGCAATGCTGCCGAAGCGCATCCGGTGTCCTTGATGCACATGCTGCATGCCAAGGAAAAGGGCTGCAAGATGATCGTGGTCGATCCACGATTCACTCGCACGGCCGCCAAGGCGGACCAGTACGTTCGCATGCGCTCGGGCGCGGATATTCCGTTCCTCTTCGGCGTGATGTACCACGTGTTCAAGAACGGCTGGGAAGACAAGAAGTACGTCGAGGACCGCGTCTGGGGCATGGAGAAGGTGCGCGAGGAAGTTCTCGCCAAGTGGACTCCTGACAAAGTGTTCGAGGCCTCCGGCGTGGATGAGGCGACCTGCTTGCAGGTGGCCAAGACAATGGCCGAGAACCGCCCCAGTACCCTGGTCTGGTGCGTGGGCCACACCCAGCACACCATCGGCAACGCGATGGTGCGCGCCTCGTGCCTGCTGCAGCTGGCGCTGGGCAATATCGGCAAGGTCGGTGGCGGTGCCAACATCTTCCGTGGCCATGACAACGTGCAGGGCATCACCGACGTCGGCATGAACCCCGACTCGTTGCCCGGCTACTACGGCATCGCCGAAGGCGCGTTCAAGCACTTCGCCGCCGTCTGGGGCGTGGACTTCGAGTGGATCAAGAAGCAGTACGCACCCGGCATGATGACCAAGCCCGGCTTGACCATCTCGCGTTGGTTCGACGCCGTGCTTGAGAAGCCCGAGATGATCGACCAGGAAGGCAACCTGCGCGGCATGTTCTATTGGGGTCACGCCCCGAACTCGCAGACGCGCGGCCTCGACTTGAAGAGAGCGATGGACAAGCTCGACCTGCTGGTCGTGGTCGATCCCTTCCCGTCGGCGACGGCGGCGATGGCGGCGATGCCCGGCAAGGCCGAGGATTTGAACGGCAAACGCGCCGTCTATCTGCTGCCGGCCTGCACGCAATTCGAGACCAGCGGCTCGGTCACGGCGAGCAACCGCTCGCTGCAGTGGCGCGAAAAGGTCATGGACCCGCTGTACGAGTCACGCAGCGATCACATGATCATGTACCAGCTTGCCCAGAAGCTCGGCTTTGGCGAACAACTGGTCAAGAACTACAAGATGCAGAAGATCAAGGGCCTGGACGAACCCACGCCCGAAGACATCCTGCGCGAGATCAACAAGTCCGTCTGGACGATCGGCTACACCGGCCAGAGCCCCGAACGTCTGAAGGCGCACATGCGCAACATGAACGTCTTCGACGTCACCACGCTGCGCGCCAAGGGCGGCATCGACAAGGAGACCGGCTACAAGCTCGACGGCGACTATTTCGGCCTGCCGTGGCCCTGCTACGGCACGCCAGAAATGAAGCATCCGGGCACCCACGTGCTGTACAACACGGAGCAGCACGTGATGGAGGGGGGCGGCAACTTCCGCGCCAACTTCGGCGTCGAACGCGACGGCCAATCGCTGCTGGCGGCCGACGGCTCGCACTCGAAGGGCGCCGACATCACCACCGGCTACCCGGAGTTCGACCACCTGCTGCTGAAGAAGCTCGGCTGGTGGGAGGAACTCACCGAGGACGAACAGAAGAAGGCGGAAGGCAAGAACTGGAAGACCGATCCGTCGGGCGGCATCATCCGCGTGGCGATGGCGAACCATGGCTGCCACCCCTTCGGCAACGCGAAGGCGCGGGCCATCGTCTGGAACTTCCCCGATCCGATCCCGCAGCACCGCGAGCCGATCTACTCGACGCGGCCGGAACTGGTGGCCAAGTACCCGACCCACGACGACCGCAAGACCTTCTGGCGGCTGCCCACGCTGTACAAGTCGCTGCAGGACAAGAACAAGGACATCGGCAAGCAGTTCCCGATCATCCTGACCAGCGGGCGCCTCGTCGAGTACGAGGGCGGCGGCGACGAGACACGCTCCAACCGCTATCTCGCCGAGCTGCAGCAGCACATGTTCATCGAGATCAACCCGGCGACGGCCAACGACCGCGGCATCCGCAACGGCGAGGATGTCTGGGTCACGACGCCGACAGGCGCACGCATCAAGGTCAAGGCCCAGGTCACCGAGCGGGTGGACAAGACCACGGCCTTCATGCCGTACCACTTCGCCGGCCACTGGCAGGGCGTTGACATGGCCCAGCACTATCCGGCCGGTGCCATGCCGATCGTCCGGGGCGAGGCGGTCAACACTGCCACGACCTACGGCTACGACAGCGTCACGATGATGCAGGAGACCAAGACCACGGTCTGTCAGGTCGAGCGCGCGGCGTAAGGAGATGAACGTGCACCCCCAAGCTCACACTCGTTCGCGGCCCCCCGAGGGGGCGCGGGCCTCCCTTGGGACGGCCCGGCAGGAGGCTCCATGGCAAGAATGAAGTTCATTTGCGACGCCGAGCGCTGCATCGAGTGCAACGGCTGCGTCACGGCCTGCAAGGCCGAGCACGACGTGCCCTGGGGTGTGAACCGCAGACGCGTCGTGACCCTCAACGACGGCGTGCCCGGCGAGAAGAGCATCTCGGTGGCCTGCATGCATTGCAGCGACGCGCCGTGCATGGCGGTCTGCCCGGTCGACTGTTTCTATCGCACCGACGAAGGCGTGGTGCTGCACGACAAGGACGTCTGCATCGGCTGTGGCTACTGCTCCTATGCCTGCCCCTTCGGTGCACCGCAGTTCCCGACCAACGGCGTGTTCGGGCTGCGCGGCAAGATGGACAAGTGCACCTTCTGCGCCGGCGGCCCCGAGGCCAACGGCTCGGCGGCCGAGAACGAAAAGTATGGCCGCAACCGCCTGGCCGAAGGCAAGCTGCCGGCCTGCGCCGAGATGTGCTCGACCAAGGCGCTGCTGGGTGGCGACGGCGACGTGGTCGCCGATATCTTCCGCACCCGCGTGTTGCAGCGTGGCAAGGGCAGCGAAGTCTGGGGCTGGGGCACCGCCTACGGCAAGCCGACGCAAGGGACCAAGTCATGAGCTCTCGAAGCACGATCGCAGTGGCCCTGCTGGCCTTGGCCGTGATGGGCTGCGGCGAGAAGGCGCAAACCGCCGGCGCAGGGAAGAAGGCCGACGCCAAGGCCTGGGAGTCGTCGCAGGCCGCATACCTGGCCAGCGGCTGGAAGGGCGGCGATCAGGCCGCGTGGGAGGCGCAGATGCGCAGCCGCGCGCAAGGCCAGAACGAATACTCGCGCACTGTCGGTGCAGCGCCGGCGGTTGCGCCGCCCAAGGCGCCGTGAATCTGTCGGGGGTGACCACCACCATGCAACAGCAACTGCGGATGCTCCTGGTCGCCGCGACGCTGGCCTTGCCGCTAGCCTTGCAGGCGCAGACGCCGGCATCAGCGGCGGAGCCCGCGAAGGCGGCCGCGCCGGCCGATTTTGTGGCGCCGGCCGAACCCAAGGCCGACGAAAACAATGCCCAGCGCGGCAAGAGCCAACCGGGCAACAACTCGCCGTTCTGGCGCGGCGTGCGGGACTCGGGCGACCAACCGGGCTTTACGACTCTGCCCGGGGCCGAGAACGGCATGCTGATCCAGCCCTTCGTGCAATACCCGGGCTCCCGTCTGGCCAGTGCTGGCGAGGCCTGGCGCCAGGTGCGCAACAACTGGATCATTCCCTACGGCGGCGCGCTGATCCTGATCGCCGCGCTGGCAATCGGCCTGTTCTACTGGCGCGTCGGCCCGATGGGCGGCCATCTGCCCGACACCGGCCGCAAGGTCGAACGCTTCACCTATTTCGAGCGTGCGGCACATTGGAGCGTGGCGATCTCCTTCGTCGTGCTGGCTGTGTCGGGGCTGGTGATGTCGTTCGGCAAGTTCTTCCTGCTGCCGATCATCGGCAGCACGCTGTTCGGCTGGTTGACCTACGCGCTGAAGAATGCCCACAACTTCGCCGGGCCGGTGTTCGCAGTGGCGCTGGTCGTGTTCATCGTCGGCTACTTGCGCGACAACCTGCCGCGTGGCGACGACCTCAAATGGCTCGCCAATGGCGGTGGCATGTTCGGCGGCGCGGAGGTGCCTTCGCACCGCTTCAACGCCGGCGAGAAGATCGTTTTCTGGGGCGGCGTGATCGTGCTCGGGCTGATCGTCGTCGGCTCGGGGCTGGTGCTCGACAAGCTGGTGCCGGGTATGGCCTACCTGCGCGGCGACATGCAGATCGCGCAGATGATCCACGCTGTGGCCTCGGTGCTGATGATGGCCATGTTCTGCGGCCACATCTACCTGGGCACGATCGGCATGAAGGGCGCTTACCAAGGCATGCGTACCGGCTACGTCGACGAGGCCTGGGCGCGCGAG
>Ga0315288_10005756_pt1 | contig 15741 bp, 27 predicted proteins | sample YL17G11_20_MG_FD_203454 | JGI IMG/M metagenome (GOLD analysis project Ga0315288, IMG submission 203454) | Sediment microbial communities from Yellowstone Lake, YNP, Wyoming, USA - YL17G11_20 | ecosystem: Environmental > Aquatic > Freshwater > Lake > Sediment | place: USA: Wyoming | collected...
TGATAGGCTTCACGCATTGGATGCCCCTTTAAAATCTGGCGGACTTACATTATAGCGAGCATTTATAATACCTAATTCTTGTGATCCCCTCGGATGTTGGGGAACCCAGAATCGACCATAAACCCCGCGACCAAACATCCCCGGCCCATCTTCTTTGTAGTGCATAAAATGCCCACGACAAATATGTAATCGTTGCTGGATACCAGTGCTGATTGGATTCGGGTTATGTCTTACTGTTCTAGGTTGGATATTTATTGTATGATAAGTAACTTGTGGAACTTTAGTACGACGATACCATTTTGCAGGTTGTGCATACTCGTGCGTATCATCTTGAATAACCACGTTCTTGCAATTCATAAATGCTAAAGTATGTGCTACAATAGCAGGAATAGCGTGTGAGTATCTTAATTGTTTTGGCGTATTTATACCGAGAATATTGCCCTCAGAGTCTAACATAATCACAAAACCACCGCCATAATAAATATTATTTTGATAAAAATAAAATATAATAGCAGCAATCGGGTATGTTCCATTGTCATTTTTTGGTAAATTTATACAATAAACACCTATTTGCTGCGGTCTTATTCCAGGCTCAGCTATTTCTTGCTCATGTGTAATATCCCACTCAATAAAACAGGGATTACACGACATTTTTCCACTACATTGTTGATAACTATGTAATACATTATTGTCAGCACAGGTTGCGTGTAAAAAATTGTACACATTATTTGCAATAATAATTTTAGCCACACCATCTTTTAAATTTGTTGCAACATCGTTTATTATGGGCTGTACAACATCGACATCATCTTGACAGTAGACTGATGTGCCCAACATAATTCTATCAGCTAATCTTAACATTCTAGTCTCCTGTCAATATGCAAGCGTACCATAGTCCCTTTGAGCCTTTTGCCATGTCAGCACCAAAATACTTATGTTTCTGTGATGCTACTCCCCAGTGCCCTGGAGACTGCCGCCAGCACTTAAACATTTCGATGCCAAGGTCTAGCATTGTTGCATCGACCTGCCAAGGCCAACTTTCAGCGGCGATTTCTGCATACTTGTACTGGCCAAGTGTTCCATATAGTTCTTCAACACGCAACTGAAACAACTGATGCCCCTGCTGATTATGGTCGGCCTGGTATTTAGCGTGCCTAGCGGCCATCTGCATCAACAGCGGCTGCTGTTCTGATTCGCACACATGCGCACCTGCAAATGACTTACCGGCTTGAATCAAGCCAAGCTGCGAAGCTGTCAGTATGCCAATATCTGGGATGATATTGTAATCTGGCACCCCCCATAGATTACCACATTTAGGACAAACGTAGTTTGTCCTAATACAAAATACACTCTGCTCTGTGTTACATTTTGGACATATTACATTTTTCATTAGAAACATCTCATACCTTCTTTTCGAGAATAGTTAGCCATGTTTGTCGTGTCATTCGACTACTAATTTCAAAATTCAGCTTAGCTGTACTCCAAAAGAATCCAGCTACCCAAAACGGTGCAATAAAGCAAACAAGCATAGTTGTTAAAACAATCTGACCTAATACCTTAAAAATCTTCATAGTCTTCCTCCGCATTGTAAATTAACTTATATCGTAAATCGTCGTCATCAATAATTTCTGACCATACTAAATCTTCGACAAATTTCAAAAAATCATGGTCTATTAGCCACTTCCGATCAAGTGGCCTTGGTGCTATAATTCGTGTTACATGAATTCCAGCTATAGAAATTTCCGGCCCAAATGGTGGTTCACCGTATCCAGCGGCATAATCAAACCAACCAGGAACATATGGTTCAAAATCATATTTTATACTAACTTCTACCTGACTCCTAGCAGACAGGTTGATAGTAGTTAAGTAATTATGTTGTCTCATGAACACCCTCCGCTCGTGCCACATCCATAGCATAAAAAACATGCCCCCACACGTGTAGTAAGTGCGCCACACTCGCCACAAATCGGAGCATCCAAAGTTCCTATAGGTGCATTTAACATGCCAACTGTTGGCTCATTTACATCGTGTGGCGTAGCCATTGTAAACTTTATAGCAAGCCACCTAAAGATATAATCAATAATTGACTTAGCGATTCTAATATCTGGGTTTTTAGTAAATCCCATTGGCTCAAATCTAACATGCGTGAACTTATCAATAAACTCCGACAAGGGAACACCATACTGAAGTCCAATCGAAGTAGCCAATCCGAAGCAATCAAAGATACCACCCAAGGTACTACCTTCTTTGGCTACAGATATAAACAATTCACCCGGTTGACCGTTAGGATACAGCCCGACAGTAAGGTACCCCTTGTGACCGTCTATTACAAACTTATGCGTAATACTCTCACGAGTATCGGGCAGTCGCCTACGAACATTAACAGTTTCAGGCGCTGCTTTCTTGATATTTAGCGGCTGAGAACCTTTGCTGCCATCCCGATAGATTGCAACAGACTTGAGTCCTAGTTTCCAACCAAGCAGGTAAGCAGCCTGTATATCTTCAACAGTGGAATTAGCTGGAAGATTTACCGTCTTACTTATGCCCCCGCTTAGAAACGGCTGTGAAGCTGCCATCATCTTTAGATGTGCTTCCCATGGAATCTGATTATCGCCAAGGGATGTTGCAAATACTTTCATTTCATCTTCAGTAAGATATATGTTTCCGACTAAGGTTTCGTTGTGTGTTAAATAATCTAAAAGCCCAGCAACAAGCAAGTCGCCTTTAACTAGTGCCTTTAGTCCAGCTTCTACGGACTTATTTACCAGTGTCAGTGTTCCACCGCCAACGAGCGTCTTAGTTTTAACAAGTGCTAATTCTGGTTCTATGCCAGTGGTATCACAGTCCATTAAGAAAGAAATAGTTCCTGTGGGTGCGGCCAAAGAAACTTGCGAGTTGCGGAAATTCTCACTTGCTAAAACTTCTTCCCATAAATCACTTGCAAGAGCCCCCGCCTCACCAGTTAGTTTGCCTGTTGCATCTGCATGTTTCTCTAGCACTGCTAGCATAGCAGTGCTATTGAATTCTTCAAAAGCACCGAGTTCATTAGCAAGTTCAGCACTAGTCAAGTAAGCACGGGCCGTCAATATGGCAGAGATACAACCACATAGGTTTCTGGCTTCATCTGAATCATAAGCCAAACCCATTGACATAATTAAGGCACCGAGATTAGTATAACCCAAGCCCAGCTGTCTGCATCTATGTGAGTTACGTGCAATGTCTTTAAGCGGGTAGCTAGCACGATCTACTAAGATGTCTTGTGCAATAATCAGTATCCTGACAACTTTTTGGAAAGTTTCATAATCAAACTTGCCATCTTTTAAAAACTTCAAAAGATTGATTGAAGCTAGATTACAGGCAGACGAATTAATTGACAAATACTCGCCGCAAGGATTTGATGAAACTATTCTACCGACATGTGGTATCGTATTATAGGCATTAATTGTAGTTTGGAACTGGACTCCAGGGTCCCCACACAACCATGTGCTTTCAGCAATCTTCTTCCACAAGTCTCTGGCCTTGAATACTGGCCCGTCTTGACCAGTTGTTACCCACTTAGTTACCCAATCCTCGTCTGCTTCTACGGCTTGCATAAACGCATCAGAAACTTGGACACTGATATTCATGTTTTGAAACATAACTGACTTAGCTGCTCGTTCCGGTGTCACACCCCGATCAATAAGCATTCTTGCATGTGATTCTTCTTCAGCTTTACAACTAATGAACTTATCAATATCAGGATGGTCGATATCAAGACAATGCAATAAAGCCGCCCTTCTCGTTCGGCCCGCGCTTGTTACCGTCTCCGCAACCTGATCATAGATACGCATAAAACTAAGCGGTCCAGATGAATGACCCCCACCTGAAATACCTTCGCAAGAAGCTCTTAACGGAGATAAATTTGTGCCAGTGCCTGAACCAAACTTAAATAGCATAGCATCTGAACATGCTAGGTCCATGATGCTTTCCATATTGTCTTCCACACCTTGAATAAAACAAGCCGAGTATTGTCCATATTCAAACGGATTGTTAGGCTGTTTGATGCGGTTCGTTTTCTTGTCCCAGTACCAATTACAAGGATCGGCAGTCACACCATACTTATGATAAAGACCACAATTAAACCAAACCGGTGAATTGAATGCACAGTATTGATGCAGCAAGAGCCAAGTTAAATCGGCGCGGAAATCTTGTTTATCGTCAAAATAACCATCTCGCATACCCCACTCTGCAATCGTATCTGCAACACGTGCGACAAGTTGATCAATACCAGTCTCACGTTCTGAAGTATCTAATTTACCATAGAAGTATTTACTAGCAGCAATATTTGTGGCTAATTGTGACCATGTGCTAGGAACTCTGACGTTTTCTTGTCGAAAGACAACAGTATCACCTTGCTTAATTTCAGCTGTACGTTCTTCCCACAATATTGGTTCACCACTAAATTGTTGTCTATACTTTAGCATCAGTCCTCCAGGTTATTTTCATGTGCAATCTTATTTCGTAACTCAATCAAGTATTCAAGCCACATTTCTCTAGCGGGATTAACGAAAGTTTTTGTTTCAATATTCTTAATGCCCTCATTCAAACTGGCCACGATCTTAGCGTAGCGTTCCTTCCAATGTTCAATCTCAGCCAGCAGATATTCTTCGCAGCGTGGACAATCAAGCTTTGTCACTGGAAAGCATACAGGTTGATTACAACGTGGGCAGTATGTGTCTAGCGTTATAGTCGGGCTACGCACTATAGGGTCGTCTGGATGCCCAGATACTTTGTAATGAAAACAAGGCATTAGTTACTCTGCGTTTATCTGAAGTAGTTGATCACCAAAAACGGCCGGTAGTGCCTTGCCAAACTCAATTAACACGCTTTGCATTAACTGACGTATCTGCCATTGAGCGTGTTTGTTCAAAGCTCTTTCCTTAAACAAATGCCTCCACTGACGTAGATTATAAGTCGTTACAACCTCAGTTTTTGTGGCATTTGGCAAACATTCGCGGGCGTCCTCTGGTGGAATACCCTTTTTAATATAGAACAGATACTCAAGATAATTGTCTGCACGACATGAAAGCCACGACCTGCGAACACCACTGAACCAGTTGTCAGGATACTTGTCTACAAGTCCTTCGTCAAAATAGAAGTCAAACGTATAGTCTTCTGCAAAATAATATGGTCCACATGGAAGACCGATCTTTGGTGGGCAGATTACTTGATAACCACGTTTACCATAGTTGCAATATCGCTGACTCTCTTGCGAATAAGATGCAATTCTGTGTCTAACAAGCTGGTGACTCATCGACCGAGAACCTATAATTCTAACTGTTGCGTTCACATGTTCAAGAACACTCTCGTGGCCGTTATCCCGAAGCATCTTAACAAACTTAGCTGCCGATTGCTCTGTAATTTTGTCTTCAGATTTGTAACACACCCTGCCTGCAAGCTCCAAAAACTTCAGCGTCTCTGGACCTAAAGGTGTTAGTATCTCGATACTCGGTTGTACTACTGTGATTAACATCGCAACTCCTAATCAAATTTGTAATTAAAGGCACTAATATCTTTAGCATAATGCTGCAACACTAAATCCCGTGTACTGGGTGTATAGTATTCTTGATATGGCTTGTGGTCTGTAGTATTGCAAACTGGCAACGGCAAATATGGAATTGCTAAACTAGAGCACAGTGCTTCCCAGTGTTCATTTAGATTCTCGAATTTACCTATAAAATTAGGTATCCATACACCATTTGGTTTAAGCCAACTCAACATTGGATTGGCTTGGGTATACCCCTCTTCATTTTTCCAACCTGGAGAAGGGTAATTACCTTCAACTACAGCGGCGATAAACTGTTCAAAAGTTTCAGGTAGCCACCCGTATGATCTTGATTTTAACCAAAAATACAACGAAACCAAACGGTCCCAAGGGTTGCGAACAAATGTAAACTTAAAAGCCCCTAACGCCCACTCGGCTGGGAGAAACCCGGTTTGAACAAGCGATGGTAAATGACTATGATAGAATGTCACGCAAGTTCGCTGATGATCAAACACCAGATTATCCCATTGATTATTATACCACCAGCAACGATCTCCGTAATATGTGTGTAGTGCCCTTAGTATACTTCCACCAGCACATTTAGGTAGCCACATGAAAATAAATTTACGGTCAGAGTATTCTAACATATTAAATTACCGCTCGCAGTTTCTGGCCATCCTTTAAGACACCCCGTACCTCACGCCCCGGACAATATGGATCGCCATACTGTTTAGTTCGAGTTTCAACTTCTGGACCTTCAGACCATAGCTCCCAATTTCGAGCTAGCTTATCGAATTCTTCTCTTGAAACTGTCTTGTAACCTTTGGTTTCTTCTGCCATAAATCACCTATAAAATGGTAATAACTTGTTGTATAAGCTTACTGGAGACTCTTTGTTATCGAGAGACCTAATCAACCCTGTCTTTTCCAGCATATTTCCAATATACTGCGAACAAAAAATACCGGAGGTATCATCTGACCACCAGCCACGCAATCTATATGGTCTGCCCATCTGAGACTCAGCATACTTGCGCATAACAGCAGTATCAGCGGCACTATACGCCAGCCGAGGCTGGCGTATAAACCAAGAAAAATCCCGTCGCTGAATAAACCTAGACGCCGCTAGTTTATCCAGGTGCTCCTCATAGTCCGTAAACTGGAGTTTATGTACTCTCGGTGGCGTGGCTTCATAAACTATATTATCCAGTATAATAGCAACGTGAGTCAACAAGCTGCCTGTTGCACGGTAGATTGGCCCTACAAGTATGCCACCCTTCCAAAATAAGACGGACCCGTTAAGCATTATCTATATCTTCTTGATCCCAAAGAAACTCAAGGTCCAAGTCTGCATTAGTATCATATACCCTGAGACCTAGAAACATGCAAGGACCGCTGGACCATGGATCGGCCTGTACAAATTCTTCAGCAGTTCGACCATCAACTAGTAGATGCCGAAACAAATTGTAAGGACTGTCAAACATGCCAGAATAGTAGCCACAGACCTCAAGTTTCCGATTAAAATCCCGTTTACAGTGTGGACAAGCCTCGGGTTGGACTTCATACTTTCGCAGAAATTCCTGTGCCGCCACTGGTAGGCCGAAAATCTGATCACATCGCATTAGATTTTCCTCTCATTCCAGACATCTTCTTCGATGCCTCGTTTCTTGTTCTGTTTCTGCAACTTTTTGTTGTTCTTTCTCAACTGACGTTGGCGGTCTTTTGCGTCTTGCTTTGGGCCGTAGTCACTATTTTTACGCCATGTGCGACCCATATCTAACCTCTTCTATAGCATCTCTGTACATAAGTTTGTCCATTACTAAAGTATTTAAACTGCCCACTGCCCAAAAATACTGTCCAGGTGGGCCACCACTAAATTGAATCGGCTCAATGCTACTGGCTAGCACACTATCAGGTATCTTGTAACAAAAATCCCAAATCGAAACAGCATGGCTACCATTTACATCGCTATAGATAATCTTCTCATCCTCGACATTCATTGCTTCAAGTATATCCAGAGCCTCACGCACTGTCATACCCATACAATATGTTTCATAATCTGCTACTGGTTTCATACTTTTTGCCTTGCCAGTTTAAGTGCTTTACTGGTTACTGCTTTCTTGCCGTTTATATGTGCATAAATAAAATGATCTATAAACATATTGAACAAATTTCCATCCCACCAGCGACCTACAGGGCCACCAAAAAACCGTACCTCTATAGACTTAGCAGGCCACATTCCAACCACTTCCATGTTATCATACAGGTCTTGTAGTGCAAAACACGTGCCACCCAAGTAGACTCTTGCCTGTGAAGCCCCAAAGGTCCAACACAGACCATCTAGCGCGTCAATAGCAGTAATATCGCCGAACAGATTTTCAAGTTGCTTAAAATTTATCATACCACCATCTCTGCGTAAGCGCCAGTCTGGGTCCAAGCATACAGAACCAAGTCACAAACCCAAGTAAGTAAAGTCCCTTTATGCCATGTCCGATTATTAGGGGGTCCGCCCATAAACCGAATAGGGGAGATTTCTTCTGCAAGAATACGACCGGCATCTTTATTTTTCATAATCATATTGGCACAACTAGGTCGGCCAGTTAGAGCAAAATAGAATACAGTATCACCATCACCAAATTCATTAACAATGATCTCGGCCGCTTCTTTAGCGCTGAGCCCTTCAAGTTCTCTCAGTAGTTTAGCGTCAATGTTCATACTATATTATACACTATTAAATAGTAGTTGTCAAATTAAAATTTAGCCTTGGTATTTAGATACCCGTCTGTAAGGATCATATTAGCTACATGATCCATAAGAAATGCCCATACGCTACCAGTGTGCCAAGCCCCTCGACCGTGGGGACCCCCATAAAATCGCAAAGCGATTTTACAGGTATCAGCACTCGGAGAATAGTGCCCAGCAAGATGCTGCATTGTGATTAGTTGCCCTTGCCAGAAAAATTCCTCGGTGTCACACTTGAGAACCTGACTAATAGAAAATGCACAGTCAATGCTTATTGGCATAAACTTGCCAAGAATAGCTTTGGCACCACTCAAGGGATGCCGGGCCACAAGTTTTTCAAGGGAATTACAACTGGACATTTAGAAACCGTTCAAGTAGTCCTTTGTTGCCCTTAGCCCAAGCCGTTAGAATCTTATCCGTCAGAAACGTGAGCAGAGTACCTTCGTACCAACGCATCTTAGTAGGCGGGCCGCCCCAAAACTTTAGTGGATATACTTCATGTGCATATAGGATTTCAATTCCAGGTAGGTCTTTTGCGAGTTGCTGTGGCATTGTATGCAAACCATTTACAATAATCAGATGCCTACTGGCATTGAATGTAAAATCTAGGTAGTTAATTACTTGGCTGGCTTTGAGGCCTCGCAATCTGGTAGTAAGATGTTCGCAAAGTGGTGATGCGACAACTTTTTCAATCATGCTGGCAACCTTAGTATCTGTGTCAATTCCGCTACCGTGTGTTGGCACAAATAATCGTAAATCCGATCCAGTAGAAGTGTGTGTAGATTCCCCTTGTAGTATCCCAGTTTGGTCGGTGGTCCGCCCCAGAATGTAAAGTCCTCCGTCTGTTTTGCCATCAACCATGCCACTGAGTCCAGTCGTACCCAATTCTTGATAAATACTATCTGACCACGGAGGTATACAAATGTTCCCGGACTGAATATCTCTATTAGGTTCTCGCATTGTAGTACGTTTAAGGCGTCTAATTTCTTTAGAATGTTCGCTGGAAGTTTCATTAATTAAGTATAGCACATCAAATCCTGTTTGTCAAGCAGAAGCCTTCGATAATGCTAATAATTCCTCAACCATAGTGACTCGTAGCCCATTTAGTTCAGGTGTTACAAACTGCCATTCATCTGCGTCTTTGAGTTTAAACTGTTCCACACTCATCCATTTATTACAGAATGTAGCTAGGGCTGTTTCTGACACAGCAAGGTTGTCATTAACCCATCTTTCGGGGCATGTCAATTCACACCGCGAATAGAAAATTTTACAACCTTGATTGATCCAAAGTTTGTAGTTTTCAGGGTCGCTCTGTAAAGCAGTGCCCAGCAAATTCGCAAGCCTCTTGGCAATTAAGGTTCTAGTTGGCTCCGATACATCACCCTTTAACTCGTTTACAAACTCGGCTACATTTGCTAGTGTAATCATGCAAAATTTCCCCTATGTGCATTGACATTCCAATTATATTGTGCATAGAAATTATTTGGCATCTGCACGCCATCTCTCACTATATGAACCCTAAAACACTCTAATGTACACTCATCGCAATCTTGAAGTGTATAAAATCGGGGTGCATTTGTACATCTTACTTGGGAGCGAAAAAAACTTATACCCTTGGGCTGTATCTTATGTATAGCCTTAGCTACACAGCGTCTATAGCTACGAAACATTAAATGTTCGCGTTGACGGTCTAATGCATTAGGATCATATACCCATTCGGGTTTATTCCATTCACGCCTACGAACTAGTGGCTTTAGGTGCTCTAAAACCTTGTTGCTACCACCACGATGTGCATATTCTTCAGCGCAATAAATGCCATAACGCACAAGAGATTGTCTGAAGTTACGCCATTTTTCCGCCTCTATGATATAATCGTATGGACCAGGGGCTGGTGCTTCTAAGTAACGCAGTACCCGGATCACCCTAACTAACGTGGCTCGCAAATCAGGAGTCTCTAAACACTCTGCACACTTCTGGAAACAGTGATAAGGCACAAATATACTATAACTTTGATGCAACCTACTAGGTACAACATTCCAACCGGCTGGAACATGTAGGTCAGAATTTTGACTAGGTGCCGTAATAAATCCACCCACAGGTGGATATAAGATATAACAACACGCTTCACCCGTGTAAATAGGTGGTTGCATTACAGGTGGGGGTATTTGTGTAGCAACAGCCTGTCCAGCTTCTAACTGTGAACGGCAATTGTTTTCAAACTCACCAGCTTCAGGGGAAGTTAGGGTACGGTACCAGCTAAATACTTCAGGATAATTTCGTAGATAATCGTAAAAAGTCTGGGGCATTATACTTTCACTTTTGAATGTAAAGGAAATTCGTAATCACGAGCATAAGATTTCATTGGATGATAATCACCACCTACACGCGAACGGCTTATTAAGGTGAAGTGTTTTTTATCCCGACTAACTAAAAGTTCTACAGTTTCTACACCATCAGTATTCGTGTCACTAGTTTCCATGTAAACAGTGCCGCTTTTTAACTCTAAAACTGAAAATATTTTTGTCGCACTAATCGGCTTTGTAACATACCGTTTCAATACATCAAGATTACTGTTTTTAATTGTTTCAAGTCTCATTGGCATTCCTCCAGGCCCTACATTCAGGGCAACTGCATGTCCTATATTCTGGGTAGGGTGGTGGTGATTTTTCTTCTATAATTGGCTCCTCTGTATCACAGCCTAGAATCTTAGCACAGTGGGAAGCAAGAAGATCAACGACCCACCGCTCATTCACTTTGTGTGTTCTACCACAAGAACAGTCACCAACTAGCGTGTCACAATTCCTATGATATTCATCTGATTTCTTCCAGTAACGTGGCATAGAAACACGCCCGTCTACTGCGACCAGATTAATGGCCTCAATCTCAGCCGCATAATTATCAAGTAGTTCTTTGACAAAACTATCTGATTCTTGATGTGTGTGACCACAGGCACAGGGACCGATTAACATATCACAACGGGTACGAAATCGGGCCGTTCCATCAATGATTCGCTTACCGAAATCATCTGGATACTTTACAAAGCCGCTCGCAGGTCGTCTATGAAGGATTCTAGTCATATTGTAAGTATATCACAAGAAATCAAGAAGTCAAGTTTAAATATCGACGCACCAGTTTTTTACATAATGATGCACTAATGCCACGGTTGTAGAGTTCAATAAACAACGCAGCACCCTTACAAGCATCGTCAAGACCCACACTACCGATACAAACAGACATCTGTTTCCAATGTAGTGTTGCAATAGGGTTCGGATACGGGCGTTCAAAGTTAAAAGCCGTTGTCTGCCATTCAATTACAGCATTAGTTTTCTGTAACACGGCTTTATAATCCCAATTCTGATCATCGAGTCTTGGCTGTACATAATTCCAAGGTGTCCAAAAGTTCATTATCTAATCCTCACGAATGAACAACACTTACTAAAATCCTTCAGGCTGCGCGCCCCCACGTAAGAGCAGGCAGAGCGAAGACCCCCAGTTATTTCAGCTAACACGTTTGAAACCGGACCCTTAGCTGGAACAATCGAGCATCTGCCTTCTGAGGTAGCATATTCTGGTACACCACCTGAGTACTTATCTTGCGCCTCTTGGCTAGACATGCCATAAACTTGCAAACCTTCTTTAGTCCATTTACCTTCACACTCCTGCACCCCAGCCAGCATTCCGCCGAGCATTACAAAGTCTGCCCCAGCGCCGAAAGCTTTTGCAACATCACCAGGAGTCCTACAGCCACCGTCAGCACAGACTAACCCGTTTAAGCCATGCGCGGCATCAGCGCACTCAAGTATCGCAGATAATTGCGGGTACCCGACACCTGTTACTAAGCGTGTCTTGCAATGGCTGCCCGGACCTATGCCAACCTTCACTATGTCTACACCTTCAAGAATCAATTCTTGTACCATCTCAGGTGTTGCTACATTGCCCGCCATTAGCACACTATTAGGATACAACTCACGAACAGTCTTAACTTTATTCACAAAATACTTTGTATACCCGTTAGCCACGTCGATACAAATAAGATTTAATCTGCCAGTTCTGGCAGTCAAGGTTGTTAGTTTCACCAAGTCTGCTTCTTTAATACCGAGTGTATAAAAACTAAAGACCGATTCTGGAATCCTACTGTAGAAGTATTCAAGATCGTCAAGACTATAAAACTTATGTAATGCACAACAAGCCTTTTGCTTAGCTAATGCTAGTGACATCGCAAACGTGCCCACAGTATCTAAGTTTGCAGCAATAATTGGTAGGCAAGTGAACTGCCTTGAATTAGACAGTTTAAAAGTGCGTAGCAACTCTACAGATTTTCTACTGGGTGCATCACTGCGTTTTGGTCGAATTAAAACGTCGTCAAAATCTAGCTTAATACCTTCTTCAATTCTCATTCAACACCTATCAAATCCTGATTAACACCATTAAAACTCAAGCAATTATTAAGTTTGCCAGCCATCCATGTTGGAGCATTCCGAGTGATCGCATGTCTGGAGTTTCCAGAACTATCTGCTACTACTGAACCACTACTCTCATTAAGATGATATTGCAAATATGCTGGCCCAAATAAATTTTCAGTTCCGGCACCACCGTTATATCTTTGGGATACCTCGGCTGCTGATAGTACCCTGTCATAGATAGTTAATTCGTCGAAATTTGCCTTTGCGTATCCATTCATAAGAGAATAGCCGCCACTGTTAAATGGCGATTTGTTAAGTATAGTGCCTGTTAGGGTATTAGATACAATACTTAATACTTTTAAGCTATTATTAACATAGCATTTGACACCACTTGCTAGGCTATTCCCAGTATATGTAACAACTATGTGGGTCCAGGACAAAAAAGCAAATATATTTACCGCTGTTCTAACATGTAGAAAATTGCCGGTTGTCTCATTGCTTGCAAGCACAAATCCGAGTCGGCGGGACGATGAAATATACCACATCCAACCCCTATGTTCGGGTATTGTGGCATCTAACCGACAAGCTATATTACCATTTGTAGCACTGCTGCTGACAGTTGGATGATACAACCATGATTCAACACTAAAAGGTTGAGTATGCTCAAAATTAGCAATCTGTGAGTATGTTATAATTCCAGGTGTTATCATGGCAGTAAATCTCCTATAAGATACCACGTATCCGTAGACTCTTTTATTAAACTAACAGCAACATTCATACCGCCAATCGACTTAGCACTGGACTTTGAATTTATTGTGACACCAGCGCCTGAAAATGTCACCTTGCCAGCCCCTTTTTGTATCAAGTCGATGCGCGATCCCAGTGCAAATGGGACATCGGCGTTAATGGGAATCGTGACTGCAATAGGAGCAGCGTTTGACAATGTAACAGTCTTCCCAACATCAGCTAACTCTAACGTGTATGTTACCCCGGTTTGTGCGTTAAAAATACAAACTGCATCACTGTCTGCCCCATCTGCTCCTGGTGCTCCGTCAGCGCCAGGTGCTCCAGGTGCTCCGTCAGCGCCAGGTGCTCCAGGTGCTCCAGGTGCTCCAGGTGCTCCGTCTACTCCAGGTGCTCCGTCTACTCCAGGTGCTCCAGTTGCTCCGTCACTACCGGCAAAGCCACGTGAACCAGCCGGGCCATTTAGACCTGAATGAAGTAACACTTTCCATGGACTTGCCGGTGGCATTTTGTCAGTTGATGTGCGGCAGTAATAAACTGTCTCTTTATAGACGACTAATTGATTCGCAAAATAAGTGCGACCCGGTTCCCAATTAACTACTTCGATAGAATCTCCAGCACGCCCCTCGGGACCGGCTGATCCTCTCGGACCTTCTGGACCATCAAAACCACGTGGTCCTGACTCGCCAGGGGCTCCACGTAACCCTTGTAAACCATTATGTCCGCGTGGGCCTGGAGCACCATCTGATCCTGGTGGTCCCGATGGTCCTGGTGGTCCAGATGGTCCTGGTACCCCCGGTAAACCCTTTACCGTGTCGAAAGCCTCATCTAATCTAAATACTTCTTTCTCAATGGCAACAATCTCATTTATAAGAAACTGCTGGTCATTTCCTCCGCCAAGTGCAGACGGTAGTAATCCATTCCAAAGCCGCTTTAAGTTTTTTTTCATGTTATCTCCCAAGGGAAGGTCAGCCATTCTTTTGGCTTTTCAGTGACGTAGTAGGTCGGCTTATAGCTGCCGATCTTCCAAAACAAAACTGCTGTGTCATGTTTGCCAAAGTATTGTTCACAAGTTTTCATCGTAAAACCATCATCTATTAGATCATCGACAATCAAGCAACTACCAGCGGGCATCAGACCTTCGACAATCGGAACATCTCTAACTACTCTGCCTTTGTAATGACTAATACGTATACTGCGTTGTGGCAATCCAAGTTTCTGCGCCAGGGGTACGCTTACGTTCAAACCGCCATTTGCAATTCCAACAACCGTCTTATACTTGTCCTTATGTGGTTTGATCATTTGAGCCAAATGCTCAATCATTAAATCAACTTGCCAGCTACTTAGATTCAAAAACATCTATTCGCCTGTAAAATTGAAGAAATACCACCGATTAAATGTGTCTACCTTTTTGTCATAAGCCACATGACGAAGATATGTATAAACTTCTGGCCACGTAGAAAATACCATCTGGTGCGGGACTGTACCATATAACCAGTCAGGGCAGTTTGCTTTACCTTGCTCGACCCGAATGATAATCGGTTTCTTCTCACTATTACCTAGATATAATTCTTCATACGTGCCGCAAGCGTGAACCTCCATATCAAGATTCACAACCATAAAATCAGCAATATTAACCATACGTAGGTCAACACCGCGAATGACTTTCATATCATACTGAATCAAATCAAAGCGACCCTGTTCTTTAGCTTCTCTGCGTATTCTGCGATTTGGTAAGTCTTCGATTCCAATATCAATTGGCTTGTTAGTTGGGTCTAACCAGAAAACCTTTAGGTCTGCAAGTTCTTGTTGCAATTCGGCACGCCAACCAATACCGCCATCCTTAACTCTGTCCATTGCTCCGCAGAGATACCCGCGATTATATGCTAGTCTATTCATTATTTAACCTTATTTTTTGAACCTTTTGGGCGACCACGTTTCTTAACAGTTGGTACTTCTTCAACTTGATTTTTGGAACCTTTTGAGCCACGTGGCTTGCCCTTGTCTGCACGTTCCTTACGCTTGGTTGGCAATACTACAGACAAGTCACTACTGGTAGCTTTCTTACGGCGTGTCTTTTTCTTCTTTTCATCCTTAACCTCGGCCTCTGGCTCCGCAATGAAATCGGTTTCAAAATATTCAATATCGTCTTCTTCTTCTTCCCGAGACTTGCGTACATTATTATCCATTAAGACTGATAAGATATTTCGGTCTAAACTATTATATACCCAAACCGGTATTTCAGAGGGTTTTCGACCATTAAAAAGACTCTTTAATGCTCGCATACTAGGACACTGTAATGCTTTATCCCAACTCCTCGAATGCTGTTCAC
>Ga0315288_10005759_pt1 | contig 15739 bp, 9 predicted proteins | sample YL17G11_20_MG_FD_203454 | JGI IMG/M metagenome (GOLD analysis project Ga0315288, IMG submission 203454) | Sediment microbial communities from Yellowstone Lake, YNP, Wyoming, USA - YL17G11_20 | ecosystem: Environmental > Aquatic > Freshwater > Lake > Sediment | place: USA: Wyoming | collected...
TGTCGGCCTCGGCGGGCGCGTCGAGGATTTCCTCGAGCGCGCTGATTCTGCCTTTGGTCTTTTTGACTTTTATTGCGCCGCCGCCCAATAGTGCGACGCCGGCGGAGTCGTAACCGCGATATTCGAGTCGCTTGAGGCCTTCAATGAGGATCGGCTGAGCGACTTTGTTGCCGAGATAAGCCACTATTCCACACATTTTTGCGTTCCTAAATCAAACAAGACTCCCGATAGTCTAATCGGCAGGAAAGGCGGGCGGCAGAAGAAGACAATGCCAAAAAAATGGAAAAAAGTCGGCGCATCATTTCTTCTTAATCGGCCTATAAAATATTCTGATTTGACGAAGGCGCTTTTATGTCGTTTAATTCGCGTTATGATAGTGATTATAGACTACAACATCGGCAATGTCAAGAGCGTGTGCAACGCGTTTCGGTATATCGGCTGCGAGGTGGAGCTGAGCCGGCAGGCCGGGGCCATCAGGGATGCGTGGGGGCTTGTACTGCCGGGAGTGGCGGCGTTTGGGTATGCGGTGAGCGCGTTAGGCTCCGCGGCGGAACTGGTGAAGGAGGCGGCGCTGGGGGGCAAGCCGCTGCTCGGGATATGCGTCGGCTACCAGATGCTTTTTGACCAGAGCAGCGAATATGGTCTGCATAAGGGTCTTGGGCTGGTGCGGGGCGAGGTGGCGGCGATTCCGGCGGGGCGGGTGATACCGCACATGGGGTGGAACTTGGTGGGGCTGCCGGCGGATATGGATTTATTTGCGGGCCTGGGGGACGCGAAGCATTTCTACTTTGCGCATTCGTACTGTGCAAAGGTTGCCGATGAGGAGGCGAGAGTGGCTTATGCGGACTATGGGTTCGAGCTTGCGGCGTCGGTGCAGAAGGGCAATATATACGGGGTGCAGTTCCACCCGGAAAAAAGCGGCAAGCAGGGGCTGAAGGTCCTGCGGAATTTTTATGATATTTGCGAAAAAGGCAAGGGCCACAAAGGCACTAAGGCACAAAGAAGATGAAAGGTAGTTGAGGATTGGGAGTTTGCGTTTGCGCGTTGGCGGGTGGTGAACAAGACAAACGAGATGTGAAGCTATGCTGACAAGACGAATCATTCCGTGTTTGGATGTTAAAGATAATCGTGTGGTTAAGGGGGTGAATTTCCTCAACCTTCGGGATGCGGGCGACCCGGTGGAGCTTGGCGCTCGGTACAGCGAGGAGGGGGCGGATGAGCTTGTGTTTCTGGACATCACGGCGACGATTCGGTCCCGCAAGACGATTGTGGAGCTTGTGGAGAAGGTTGCGGAGAAGGTGTTTATCCCGTTCACGGTGGGCGGGGGGATACGGACGGTCGGGCAGATTGACGAGCTTCTGCGAAGCGGGGCGGATAAGGTCTCGGTGAATACGGCGGCGGTGGGGAACCCTGGGGTCCTTGCGGAGGCGGCTGTGCGCTTCGGGAATCAGTGCGTGGTGCTGGCGATCGATGCGCGGAGGTCGAAAGACAGGGCGGGAAGGTGGCAGGTGTGCGTGAAGGCGGGGACCGAGCCGACGGATATTGACGTTGTCGAATGGGCGGCCAGGGGCGAGGAATTGGGCGCGGGCGAGATACTATTGACGAGTATGGACGCCGACGGGACCAGGGCGGGCTACGACAACGAATTGAATAGGGCGGTGAGCGACGCGGTGAATATCCCGGTGATTGCATCCGGCGGGGCGGGAACGCTCGAACACCTCTACGACGCCATTGTTGAAGGCGGGGCGGATGCGGTGCTGATGGCCTCTATCACCCACTTCGAGAATTATACGATCAGGCAAATGAAGGAATACCTCCGCGACCGCGGGATACCGATGAATCTTTGATTGGGTTTGATTGGGTTTGTTTTTCGTATTGCGTGTTGCGTATCGCCCCGCAAGGGGCCTTGGCGGCGTATTGCGTTGGGGGGATTGGCTTTGTTTGGGTTTGTTTTTTCGCGTGGGGTTGGGGTGGTTTTCTTTCGTAATTCTTTGCTGTGACAATGGTTGGGGTGGTTTTGTGGTTTAGGGAATTGGGTTTGTTTTGCGCAATGATGCCGGATTCCGCCTTCGGCGGACAAGCCTGGATGGTTGATGTTGGATGGTTTTGGCGCGGTTCGGGGGGTTTCTCGATATTTACTACTGATGATTGATTATTGATCATTGGCTCCTGATGGATGTGGATTCCGTCGTGAGGGGTTGAATTTGGGGTGAGTGCGTCGTCGTGCCGACGACGGCTAAACGGGGGTGCTGCGGGTGCGACGTTGGTGGCGTTGGGGTGTTCGAGGGTTTTGAGCAGGCGGAGTCTTTGGAGTTCGAGGGTTGTTTTGTACAGGCTGTGCTCGATTCGGCGTTCGTACATCAGGAGTCGGTCGAGGACCCTTTCGTTTGAGAAGTCTTTTAGTGCGATGCGGCCGAGGGTCAGGTCGGGGTTCGAGTCGGATGTCTCATCTTGCGGGAAGCCTAAACCTTTTAGGCCGAAGGACTTGGCGATGTTGGCCAGTGAGTTGTTGGTGTTTTTTTCGTGCATTGCGTCGAATGTCTGGTTTTGGATTTGGTCGGCTCGTTTCAAACGCCACGAGAGGCTTACTATGCGGTCTGCGAGGATAGATTCCATTGGGCCGATGGGGGCAAGTTCGGCGAGTAGGGCATCGCGGTGGAGGTCGAAATCGGCCTGGCTTTCGGTGGTGATTACGTCGTGGCGGGCGGACAGGCCGTGCTTTAGGGCGTTTTGGGAGACGACGGCCTTGCCTTGAGGGGTGTTGGGGCCGGTGGATTTTTGGGCGTTGAGACGGTTTGCGAGGATTCTGGCTTCGGTAGTCATGATTTGAACCTCCGGGTCTGCGATTGATTATTGATGATAGATTATTGATTATTCAGTCTCAAAAGAATCCTCCATTAGTTAGGTATATATTATATCACATTGCGAGTTAGATGTCAAGTGAAATTTCTTACGAAGCGTGGAGCGTGAAGCGTGAAGCGTGAAGCGTATCTCGTCCCTTCGACGGCGCTCAGGGCAGGATTGCGTATTGCGTATTAGTTTTTTCGTATTGCCCCGCAAGGGGCCCCGGCGGCGTATACCCAAAGCACAAGTTTGGCGGAAAAAAGGGTTCTTGAGGAAAAGGGCAGGGAATCAATCAAGAGAAGCACAATGAATCCATTCGACAAGCCCGCCCAAGCAACGGCGGGCAAGGTCAGGACAGGTTGGCGGGGTTTTTCAACAGGTCCGGTGTCCCTAGTTTGTCCTTTAATTATGCTCATCAGACTAATAAATGGACATCAAGCAGACGGGGCGTGCCCGGTGTTGTCGTGCATTGTGAATCGTCATGCGACACGGGAACCTCGTACAGTGCCTGGAAGTAGCGTTTTCTACGTACCGCCTTGGCCAATTCGCTTCTGGAGGCGCTATCGCGGAGCACGTCGGCGAAGACTTTGTCGCCCTGACCCTGAAGGTCGGCCACGTCAATGATGGTAGATCCGGTAAAATCATGACGGATACGGTTCGGCATCACCGTCAATAAGAGATAGTCAGACTGAATCCTCCCGGTCTTCTGGTCAAGTTTGCAAAAGCGGGGTTCCGCAAGAGACCCTGATGCGCGTGTATCGACCAAGGCCTTTGGCATCGTTGACCGCAGCTTGCCGGCTACATAGCGAAAGGAGGGTAGATCATCGTCACTTGGGAATGGATAGTGAAAGCACCAGCGGAAACCCGTTCTTCTTACGGGGCGCACTGAGATTTTATTTCCGGAGTAGCTGTAGCCGTGTACATTCATCAGGCTAATCACATTGGACACGGGGCCGCCAATCAATACTAGGTCACGAGAGAGGTCGGGTAAAGGAAGTTCATTTGCACCTTTGATAATAATAGGATCTGAGCGTGGCACCAATGGCGTAAGGCGTTCGAGGGCTATCTGTATGTCCGGATGGTAACCATCGACAGGATGGTGGCTACCGGGCACTACCTGAACGTTTGGCCACATTGGGAACAGATCTTCTATCCCGACTATAGATGACCTCCATGACATAAAGTCCTTCAGCCTATCATACAGGAAGAACACCCAACCACCAGCCATCAGCATCTTGCCAAGAACCGTGAAAACGCCTCGCCTCGTGATTTTGCTCTTCGGATCAGAGCTCGTCTGTTGTTGTAGGGATTTGACGGAACCTCGCGTAATGAAAAGGCGTCTCTTTATACGATAGGAATCAAGGTATCCTGCTTCTATCCAGCGTCTAATGGTACGCTCGGAGACACCGAGTAGCACGGCCGCCTCGGTGGCCGTTAGGTCATTATCGCGTGGTGCCATTACTACCTCTCTTTCTGGGTATGATTTAAGTTGTCAGATATGTACCCTGGAATTCACTTATACAAGCGGAGTATCTCGTTCGCACTGACTTCTGTGATGCGCTTTGCGAAGTGAACTGCCTCAAGCGTGGTGCGGCGGTACTTTACAATCCACAATTGGTCAGGGGACAAATCAAAGCGCACGCTCTGTGTCACCATCGAGTTTCGAATGGTATCCTGGAGCCCGACCAGTGCCTCGCGAATTGTCTGGCGCTGGTCAACTGAAAGCTCGTGCCACCGCTCAAAGTCGAGCGCCCCGACAACCATGAAAAGATCGTTGTCCACACCGTCTGGTTCCACATGGTATTTATGAACAACGCCAAAAGGCTCGAAGGCCTTCCGCAACTCCAGAAGTCGAGGAGCGAACGGTTTCTTATCTCTATGCAACGACCAGCCCATCAAAACAGCCAAACCATCCGGTCGGATTTCGAAGGTCCTCGCCCATGGGCGTCTCTCGGGATCGTAGGGATTAGTATCGTCAGGAGTGTGGCCTCCGAGTTGAAATGTGATCGGCCATGAACAACCCTTGATGAAAGCGAGAAAATCATCAATTGCCAGCGGCTGAAGTTCGCCGCCAGTCTTGGCGGCGCGTTTCTTCATGCTGTCGGTGACGATCTGACCGTCGGAGTTCGAGTCCCCTTCCATCCCCGAGATCGTCGCGTGGACTTGCACTGTGGGGTAATCACGGAACAGGCCAGGAAAACTGCGAACTTGTTCGGAGACCTTTCGCGTAAGGTTCTGAATGACGTGTAGCAATTCCTGCGGTTTATCGCTCTCGCCGTCACCATAGAACGCAATCAGGGTCACACCCGAAGTGTCTGCATTACGGACCTTGTAAGCGGCTTCAAATTTAGCGTCGTCGATCATACGAATGTGTGAATCTTTCGGTTAAGGGTACGGGCGAAAATATCGCAGCATAACTGCTGATTATATGGTTTCCGTGTAAGAACCCGTAGCCGTTTCAGTGTCCGTAGTGTTTTATAGTTTTTAAAGTTGGTCGTTTTCATGTGTTTTCGCGATGAGCAATTGTATTTCGAGTTATTCGTCTTTGGGAATGCTCTTGGTGTCCTTAGTTTCTTTCTTGGCTTGCGAAATCTTCACTATCTCCTGGAGCTGCTTCTCCTTTTCATGGCGGGCAATATACCAATCCTTAAGTAACATCTCAATTAACCCTATCAAAGCTGCTGCCTCCTGTGGGACCACATCGATGATCAGGTTGATATCCTTTTCCATGTGTGCGCCAATGTTGCCAACATGCCGGACCGCATCTATGGCCTGCCACGTCAAAGGGTCTATCTTCTCGTTTAGTGCTTCGATCTCATCGACCAGCCGGTTCTTTGTGATTCCGTGAAAATCTCTGATTATGCCCTGAAGGCATCTTCTGGATAGAGTCGCTGAGGCTTTAGGGCTTAGATCACGAATTAGACATGCTTCTTCATAATCCTCCAAGATTGCCTTTGGGATATACGAGGGAAATACTCTTGCCTGTGATCTAGGTTTCAGATTCCAGTGTAATAAAATTTTATTACTCGCTTGCCATACCGCAAAGTTGTTTGTGAAAGCCTGAAGCAAAGAAGCCGAAATAACATATTCTTTACAGGCTTCATTAGGACAGACAATTACGGTTGTCCTAATACACAACTTTCCATCCTTATTGTTATTCTCGAAGTAGTGATCATGACTGCTAAAGTTTGGCTCAGTTATCGTAGTGTCCCGGTTACAGTAAGGACAGGTCCATGGAAATGATACCGACATAATGATTTCCTTTCCTAATCATCATCTTCCTCTGTAGCCATCCAATTGACTGATTTTGCCATTTCTAAATCCGTGCAATAGATTCTTCGACTTTGCTCAGAACGGGGTCTGCGGTTCGTTTTGTAACGCCGCCGTTGGCGGAGTCAATTATCTCGTCGCCCAAGTTGCTCAAATCCACTGGTGTTCTGTAATTATACGGTTGCGGTCGGGATATGCAACATTTATTTGGCGCAAAGAAAGGCCTTGTATAAAAGTGGGGCGTCTGTGGCAACGGCGATGTTGATTAAAGAATGGCGGTCTGCCTGAATCTGGCTTTGGATGGGGGGTGAGAAGAGAGAAGACAGAATTCAGAAGACAGAATACAGGAGACAGAATACAGGAGACAGAATACAGGAGACAGAATAACGAGGAACGAATATCGAACATCGAATTTTGAATGGTGAAGCGGAGATTGGCGGGGTGCTGCGGGGCGGGTGGTTCAATAGATTCCTCGACAAGCCTGCCTCGGCGGGCAAGCTCGGAATGACAAGGACTGCGCTCGGAATGACGGGGGTGGGATGGCGGGGGCGGGCACAGGTTTCAGATTGGTGGAGTTCAACCTGAAGCGACTGAAGTGGGCTGAAGTGAGCTAAAGTGACTAAAGTGAGCTAAAGTGAACTAAAGTGACTAAAGTGAGCTAAAGTTGAACCTTGCCCAGTCGCTTACGCTCGCGGCTTGTTGGGGTGCCCGGTCGCTTACGCTCGCGGCTTGTTGGGGTGCCCAGTCGCTTACGCTCGCGGCTTGTTGGGGTGCCCGGTCGCTTACGCTCGCGGCTTGTTGGGTTATCCGGTCGCCCCTGAGGGACAGGCTTACGCTTCGGGCTTGTATTTGGAATCATTATAGGTTTTTATCCCGGCGCTTACGCTTAGGGCTTGTATTTGGATTCATTGTGCGTGGAGTTCGAATGGCGCGAAGAGTCCGTAGGCCACTGTGCTGTACTGTTGGCCTGGGGGCGGGCCGGTTTCTGGGCCGTTTTGGAACATTCCGGGCCAGGCTGAGCCGAGGGGCGGGTTGCCGTGATGGGGGCCGAGTGTGTTCTTGAGTGTGCCGACGACCACGACCTCGACGGTGTTCAGGCCGAGTTTGACAGACTTAGTGACATCACATTCCCAGGGCTGCCGGTAGATGCGTCCGGCGTCTTTGCCGTTGACCGTGACTCTGGCGACGCTGCCATACCAGTTAGGCAGGCGGACGTAGTATTTCCCGGCGGCCTGAGCGATTATGAATTCCTGTTTATATGAGACGCCTTCCGCGTAGAACGGGCAGCCCTGCCGGTCCCAGCCGACGGCCCGCATGCCGCTGCCGTCCGGCGCGGTGACGTGTGCGTCGGGGCGTCCGAGGGTGATCGGCTGCGGCGGCGCGATGACGAAGCCTGAGTCGGCGGCTTTTAGTGAGAAGTCGCCGAGGACGTAGGCGGACTCAAGCTCGTGGTAAATGGTCATTGGGGAGGCCTTGATGGTGACGGTATTTTCACCGGATTTGGCGGCGGAGGTAATGTCGATTTTTCCGAAGGCCTTGTCGAGCCACCACGAATCCTTCCGTGCGGAGACGGGCGTGCCGTTGCAGGTGATAGTGTAAAGGTCGGGTCGTTCGATGACGATGTGGAGAGGTTTGGGGACGTTGCCTTCTATGGTGAAGCGGTAGGCAGCTTCAAAGCCGCTGCCGGGCGGGAATGTCCTGGTGATCAGCTCGTCGCGGAACTGGACGGCGGAGTCCCAGGGGTTGCGGTCCATACCGTTCTTCTGGAAGGCGAATTGATTTGCGCGGTAGAAGTAGATGTTCTTTTTGGTTTCGCCGGCGGCGGTAATATCGACGAAGTCTATTGTCAGGACATTCGGCGCGATGCGTTTGACGGACGGTTTGGCGATTGCCGGGATTGGCGTTGTCCTGGGCGTGTCTGTGGGTGCGGGTTCAGCGGACTTGTTGGAAAGGAACAGTAACAGACTGCCGCAGGGAGGTAGCTTGAAATCGGCCGTTATGCCGGAGACGCTGAGTGCGAATGGGTAGGGGGAGATGTCACCTGTTTCGAGATTCCACTGCTGGGCGCTGCGGGTGTCGGATTCGATGAGGCCCGATGATGGCGAGTCGATGCTCGTATTGGCGAGGAAGAGCAGGTCACCATCTTCAAGTTTTCTGCGGTGATGCAGGAGGATGCCTTTATCGTTAGGTGCGGTGCGGACAGCGAGGCCGTCTTTCGATTCATCGAGGAGGACCTGGATGATGGCTGAGGTCTCTGTCTGCCTCCAGGAAGGATTTTCCGCTGCGTTTTTGGCGCGGTCTGAAGGTTGTCCGTCAAGGAGGCTCGGCGGTGCGCCGCAGCAGAGGACTTTTCCGCCTGCCTTGGCATACGCTTCGAGAAGCTCTATCGTTTTGCCGTTAAGGTTTTCTGTTAAAGGCGGGAGGATGATGATTTGGTATGCGCGTTGGCCGATTTTGAAGGCCGGCCCGTTGACGGAGCCGTGTCGAGCGATAATGTCCTCGCAGCCAATGTCAAACTCGACCTGGCTTTTGGCCATCGTGGTTAGTAGATTCTGAAACTCGCTGCCGATTTTGTTGAGGTGATTGCCGTCGGTTTGGTACATCCAGGCCGTTGTTGTCGGCTCGATGAGGAGTATGGAGTTGATTTGTTCGCCCGCGGAGAGTGCGGCGGAGAGACGGGTGAAGTAAGAGGCGAGGACGTGGTAATCCCGCCACCAGGGCTCGTGGTATGAAAATGATTGCGGGTGGTCGCGTTTTCGTGCGCCGCGGATTGTGATGTATGAAAGGTGCTCGTCGAGTGTGTTGACACCGAGGATGTAGAGCCAGTCGCCGATGCGTTTCATATCTTCAAATCGGAGGTCCCAGCCGCCGGCGCCATAAGCTTCGCAGAGGGTGCGTCTGAGGCCGAGCTGGTTGGCGACGCTGGTAAGCTCGATGACTGCACGGACGTTGCCGAACTGTGCATTGGTGTCCTCGCTATACTGGTTCATAAGGGCATCGATGGCAGGTCGCTGGTGCCAGGCGTACATAGCCATATTGTCGGGTCCGTGGCTTGCGTCGGGCCAGCCGTGCTCCCAGTAATGGCCGGTGAATTCGAGATTGTGCTTTTCGCAATACTCGTAGCAGGGTTTGGCCCAGCGGTCGATGAACTGCTCAAGGAGGAGCTGCTGGTAGTTGTGGCGGACGCGCTTCCAGTCTCCGATGGGTCGGATGAGGCTTGGCAAATGGTCGGTCAGGTCGTATCCCCAGCGTTTTTTGAAGTCGGCACGGAGGTTAGTTGACCAGTGCAGCCCGCCGGCAGGCGCGAGGTGCGGCTCGTCGGTGAACCAGCCGGGCAGGCGTTTGCCGAAATTGTCTCCCAGCTCGCGGCGGTATGCCTCCATCGTGATTTCGATGAATTTTTCGGTCACGCCGGGGTGCAGCAGATCGACGTAGAACTTTCCGCCGAACCAGCCGCCGGTGGGCGCCAGGCGGATGGAGGCAACGAGGTATCGGCCTTCGGGCAAGGTCTGGCCGGCTTTGGCTTTTTCGGTGACGTTCTCGAAGGCCTCGTCGGTCAGGCTATAGACGGCGAGCACGTCGTCTGCGGGCTTCGGCACCTGCCTGGCCTCGGCAAAGTGCACGCCGAGGCCGCGGGATTCGGGCATCGCTTCGGGTACGAGTCCGCCTGCAAAGCCGGAGGGGTAGGAGTTTTCGTCGTAAATCCATACGTTCATATCGAGCTTCTTGGCCTCTTTCAGGGCGACCTTCCAGAGTCTGAACCAGTCGTCGGAGAGATAGGGCGTTATCAGGCCGGGGCGGGGATGGACGAAGACCTGCTTTACCTTCTGGGCGGCGAGGTCGCGCATCGTTGAGATGATCTGCTCTTCGGTGAGCATATCGTTCCAGACCCAGAGCGGGGCGGAGCTGTATTCGCGGGGCGGGTCGGCGAAGACGGCCTTGAGGGTAGTCGAATCGGCGGCCTGGGGCTGCCCGGCCGTATCGGCGAATTTGAGCTGTCTGCAGCCACAGACAGGTAGAAGACTGAACGCCGCGATGCTTGCGAGAGTCATTGTACGTTGGTTCATTGCATTTACCTCGAATGATAAGCGAAGCTATCCCAGAGACAAATTAGCTGTTTATACGGTATCGTGTATTTTGATTTCCAAATGAGAAACTGCAAGATAAATCCGGGCAAACGAGATTCACTGACTTGACGCCTTGCCGGCAGTCTGGAGGTATTGGCAGATGGTTTCTGCCACGATTTTGTGGCCGATGGGCGTCCAGTGCGAGTCGTAGGCGAAATAGGCCTGGGCGCCTTCGGCTATTATCCGGCGCAGGGGCTCGGTAAGACTGATGAATTCGATTGATTCAGTGCGGCAGAAATCTCGGATGGCGAATTCCTGGACATCGAGCCGGGGCAGGAGGACATCGAGCAATTTGTCGGCGGGTGGGAGTTTCTTTCCCTTGAGGGCCATAAATGCGCGGAGCTGCTCCGGCGAGACCGTCCTTGCGATAAGGGGCAGCAGGACGTGGGGCTTGTCGGGGGCATAAGCGATTATCAGGCGGATGCCTTTTTCGGCGCATATTTTTTTGATTTCGTTCAGGGCTGCGAAGGTGTTCTTAGTGCCCTTTTCGCCGAGGAATTGCCGGTCAGTGACAAAGTGTTCCAAGAGGCTTTTGACTGTGAATGTGTAGTATTTGCCGTTCGGCCCTTCGGGGACGCTTACAGGCAGCCAGGAAATGGGATTTGTTGATTGGCCCGGCGGCTTTGGAGCTGTGTTCTTGTTGAGGTCCGCGGGCTTGTTTGTGTCGGTGGCGGGTCGAGCGGCGGGAGCCGAGCCGAAGCAGCGAATAAAAAGATTTTTGAGTGCATTGCGGAGCGGCGATGTCTTGAAATAGTGCTCGATTTGGTTTGAGAGGCTGTTGGCTTCCTCGAAATTGCTTTCGCGGAAATCATTTCCCTCGTAGAGCAGGCAAAGGGCAATCTTAGGGGATAGTCCAGGGCCGAATTTCTTGAGTGTCTCCAAGTAAGTTCCGGGGTGGCCGGAGGACATGCCGAGGTTATAGACGGTAAGATTGCTTTTCTGTGTGAGCAGGGCGGGCCAGACGTCGTCGTCGGTGACGTGGGAGCCTTCGGCGAATGAGTCGCCGAGGACAGCGACGTCATATCGGTCGAGGTCGGTCTTGTTTCGGAAGCCCCTTTTGTCGGTGGTTAGGGTGTATTCGATATCGGGGTAGCCCGGGGGGGTCCTGGGATAGAGGAATGCCTCTTCGGGGACGTCTTTTGCGGTGCCTGCCTCGACGATGTTGATGGGGCGGTGAAAATAGGTCTGCTCGGCGACGTATCGTTTGGAAAGGACCAGGCGCGCGACAATGTCCATAACTATCAGCGAAACAAGGACGGAGAGGGATATGGCGATGACCTTGAACCTGCGCTCTTTTTCGTTTCTCTCGTTGGCCCAGGTCAGATACAGCATTGCGGCGCTGATTGGAATCAGCAAGAACAGGGCCGTGAAGTGGCCGAGGCTGTATCGGCCGAGCAGGACATCGCGGTTCTGGGCGATGAGATAGGCGACGTTGCCTGGGATAATCCACAGCAAGGCGTTAGCCAATAGTATGATGACGGTTGTAATCCACTTGGCTTGCCTGGATTTCAAGGCGGCCTTGATATTCATACACATCCTTTCAGGGGCGAATGCCTCTTGTCGCCGGGCTCGGTCTGCAAAGCGCGTTGCCGCGGACGAGCAAACAGGCGACAAGCATACACGGCCCGGGGCGATAAGACAAGCGGCAGAGGCGCAGATTCGTCGTTGCGGCTACTTGGCGCGCGGCGGCGACGTGCTGAGCTCGGCGATTTTGCCGTCGTCGGTGATGATCAGGTCGCTGCCTTTTTCGTCGGCAATGCGGAGGTACAGGCCCCAGCCTCCGGCTGCCTGCGAAACTTCGACGATGAGGGTGTTCTGCCCGGCGATGAGCCGGGCGCCGGCGGATTCCGAATCGATTGCAGCAGGGCGGAGGGTCAGGACTTCGGTAATCAGCTTGCCGTTCAGCCATACGCGCAGTGCGTCGTCGCTGCCGGTGAAGATTTGGATTTCGCGCGGCTCATCGCTGACGAAAGTGCGGACGACATATGCGGCGGTGTTTTCTCGCGGACCATCGGTGAAGCGGGTCAGGAAATCGACGTAAGCCGTTTCGGATGTTGAAAGAGGGGCGGATGCGGCGGAGGCCGCGATATCCTGGAGCTTTTTGTCGTCGATGGGCACGAAGGAGCCGGCGTCAGTCCAGGGAGCGGTGAGGGAGGCGAAGCGCCAGGAGCGGACGAAGGGTCCTGGCATTAGATCGGCGAGAGAGACGGTCTTTGTGAGTCCCTGGCTGTCGATGATTCGCAGGACGGGGTCCTCGCCGGTTGAGTATTTTGCGAACTCGGCCATAGGGACATCCACCCGCCGGGGCGGGGGCCGGTTGTAGTCGATAGGCACAGCGGCGGCGGCGCCTGCCTCAGTCGCGATGACGATGCCGCCGATGCCGTTGTCGGAGCAGACCCGGATGGCGCGGGAGTCATCGTCGGCTGTGACGACGATTTTGTCCTGCTCATTGTAATCTTTAGCGTCGAGGGCGAACCAGCGGTTGAACTTCAGCCAGGCGGCGCTGGGCGGGTCCCAGCGGGCAACCTGGGTATAGTCGAATTCGTAAGGCTCTTTTTGGTGTGCGTGGGGTGGCTCAATGAGGGTGAAGACGCGGTTGAACATGTCAAACCCGCGGGTCATAATGTCGTGCGGGAGGGTGCTGTGGGGCAGGTCGAAGGTATGCCCCAGCTCGTGCAGGGCCGCGCCGATGGTCGTGGATGCGGTGGCCCAGAAGGTGTGCCTTCCGACGGAGTCGCTGAAGAACCTGGTCGTGTCGATTATTGTTGTGTCCATAAAGGTCTTTTGGGCGTCGGCGATGGTGCTGGGCCAGGTGAAGAGGTTGGCGCCTCCGAATAGGGCGAGCGAGCCGCCGCCGAGCGCGGTGTGGGCGTAGGTTTCTTTTGTTTCCGGGTCGAAGCGGGTGAAGGCGGGGATGACGAGGTCCTTGGCTCGGCGGCTGGGATATTGGCGTTGAATCAGTTGCCCGGCGTAATCCCAGAGGGCCAGGCCGTCCATTTTGTGGTAGCGCTCGGCTGGGTCGTCAGCCCGGAGCGCGTGGACGTTGACGCGGCCTTCTTCGTCGAGCTCGAGATTGAAGGTCACTCGTCCAAAGCCGAGGTCGTACATTCGCTCGGCGGTGAAGGTCTGCATCAATTTGGCCGCCGTGTCGAGCTTGTCGCGGTAGTCCTGTGGATCGTTTTCGACGGGGGTCTGGTATTCGGCGGCGCCTGTGTTGTCGGTGAGGTAGAAGATGCGGACGACGTAGGGGTTGGTCTGCGGCTTATAGTTCAGCGTCAGGGCAAGCTCATCTTTGCCTGAGCGGATGAGCAGTCTATTGGGGCCGGGGACAAGCTCGGTGAGGACCTTGAAATTGCCTTTGTGCGCCAGGCCCTCCATTCTTCGGGTGCTTCTGTTCGATGATTCGTTGATAATCGTGACCGAATCGGCGTTTGGGTCGGCCAGAGTCCCTCGGATAAGGGGGACGGGGTGGCGAATCGTCGTACCGTCTGTGTAGTTGGCCGGTTGAATCGCCGGGCGGGCGGATTCGGCCGGAGAGTGTGCCTCTGCAAGAGGTGCGCTGGCCGCCGCAAAGGCACAGCGGACGACTGCCAAAAAGGCTATGGTGATTAGTAGGTTCTTCATTATGAATGTACGATACACGAATTGGGCCCCGCAGTTAAGTACATTTGGGCGGAAATTTCTTTGTGCGGATTCTCTTGGCGATTGTGAGCTGGGTCGTCGTGCCGACGACGCATAAGCGGGGTGAAAAATCACTTGTTGTACGATTGGGCGAGGTCGCCGATTGCAGGGCGGATCCCTTCGACAAGCTCGGGACAGGCTCTTCAGCTTCGCCTCAGGATGGCACCAGGAATGTCGTGGCTATGGATTCCTGCTTCCGCAGGAATGACAGCTTGCATTAGGTTTTCTCGAAGGTGAATTTGTGTGCGTGGGCGTTGATTCTTATTTTGTCACCATCGTTGAATTTTCCGGCTAAGAGTTCGGATGCGAGGGGGTTTTCGAGCCGCTGCTGGATTGTTCGCTTGAGGGGCCTTGCGCCGAAGGCTGGGTCGTAGCCCTCGTCCATAATCTGTTCGCGGGCGGCGTCGGTGAATTCGAGCTCGATGTTGCGGCCTTTCAAACGGTCGGCGAGGTAGGCGAGCTGGATATCGACGATCTGCCGCAGGTGGTCCTTGGTGAGCATGTGGAAGACGATTACTTCGTCGATGCGGTTGAGAAATTCAGGCTTGAAGACCTGCTTGAGGACTTCCTTGACGTGGGCCTCGATTTCCCAGTCGGCGCCGGATTCCTCGGTGAGCTGCTGGATGTGCTGGCTGGCGATGTTGCTGGTCATAATAATGACGGTGTTTTTGAAATCGACGGTCCTGCCTTTACCGTCGGTGAGCCGGCCGTCGTCGAAGACCTGGAGCATGACGTTGAAGACGTCGGGGTGGGCCTTTTCGATCTCGTCGAAGAGGATTACCGAATAGGGCTTGCGGCGGACGGCCTCGGTGAGTCGGCCGCCTTCTTCGTAGCCGACGTAGCCGGGCGGCGCGCCGATGAGCCGGGCGACGGAATGCTGCTCCATAAACTCGCTCATATCGATGCGGACCATAGCGTGCGGGTCGTTGAAGAGGAAGTCGGCGAGCGCCTTGGATAGCTCGGTCTTGCCGACGCCGGTTGGGCCGAGGAAGAGGAACGTCCCTATCGGGCGGTTCGGGTCGCCCAGGCCGGAGCGATTTCGGCGGACCGCGTTGCATAGCGCCGCGACGGCCTCGTCCTGGCCGACGACGCGCTTGCGGATGCGGTCTTCCATTTTCATCAGGCGCTCCCGCTCGCCGCTGAGGAGCCGGGCGACGGGGATGCCGGTCCATTTGGCGACGACCTGTGCGATGTGCTCCTCGGTAACTTCGTTGTGGAGCATTTTGCCGTTGCCGGACTTGGCGAGAACGGCCTCATTTTGCTCAAGCTCCTTTTTGAGGTTGGTGATTGTTTCGTATTTGAGGCGGGCGGCGGTTTCGAGGTCGCCTTTGCGCTGGGCTTCCTCGAAGCGGGTATAAGCGTATTCGAGCTCCTGTCTGAGCTGTTTTATCTGGTCGATGTCGCCTTTTTCGCTCTCCCAGCGCGCGGTGAGATCTTTGTCCTTTTGCTGGAGGCCGGCCAACTGCTTTTCGGTGTTCTTGAGGTGTTCCTTGCTTGCGTCGTCGGTCTCTTTTTTGAGCGCCTCGCGTTCGATTTGAAGCTGGAGGATCTTTCTGCGGATGCCGTCAAGCTCTGCGGGGAGGGAGTCGTTTTCGATTCGCAGTTTTGAAGCGGCCTCGTCCATCAGGTCTATCGCCTTGTCGGGGAGCCAGCGGTCGGTTATGTAGCGATTTGAGAGCGTGGCGGCGGCGACGAGCGCGGCGTCGGTGATTCGGACGCCGTGATGGGTGTCGTAGCGGGCTTTGAGGCCGCGGAGTATGGCGATGGTCTCTTCGACGCTGGGCGGGTCGATGGTGATGGGCTGGAAACGCCGCTCA
>Ga0315288_10005760_pt1 | contig 15737 bp, 12 predicted proteins | sample YL17G11_20_MG_FD_203454 | JGI IMG/M metagenome (GOLD analysis project Ga0315288, IMG submission 203454) | Sediment microbial communities from Yellowstone Lake, YNP, Wyoming, USA - YL17G11_20 | ecosystem: Environmental > Aquatic > Freshwater > Lake > Sediment | place: USA: Wyoming | collected...
GCAATCAGGGTGATTGCCTGAGAAGCAAAACTTATTGGGCTCAAAATCGTGAAATGATGCTCAAAGTATTAACCCATAACATAGGAATTATCCTATTGGTCAAAGAGCTTTTCTACAGAGCATGTCCCGGTACATTTTTTGGGGAAATCTGGGTTTTATTGGCGAGGAGCGTTTTGATTGATTATGGATTATTGATGGTTGATAATTGACGTTGAGGAAGACAGTTTTACGGACACCGAGGCAGGCCTCGGTGCTAAACAGGACATTTGCATAAGAAAATCCACATTTGACACAAACCCTTTGTTTGGATACCATTACGAACATAATGCAAGAAAAGTCCATAACGATTCTCGGTATCGAAACAAGCTGCGATGAAACGGCTGCGGCGGTGGTCGCTGACGGCAGAATCATCAAATCATCGGTGGTCGCCTCGCAGGTAGAACTTCACGAAAAATACGGCGGGGTCGTCCCGGAAATTGCGTCACGCGCACATCTTGAAAAGATATATCAAGTCATAGCCGAGGCACTGGAACAGGCCAATGCGACAAAAGACGATATCGATGCCGTAGCGGTCGCCAATCAGCCGGGCCTGGCTATCGCTTTGATTGTTGGGGTTACGGCCGCAAAGACACTGAGCTTTGCGTGGGAAAAACCGCTGATAGGAATCGACCATCTGCACGCCCATATACAGTCGGCGGTACTGGCCGATGAGGATTTGCAACTTCCTGCTGTCGCACTTATCGTCTCAGGCGGACATACATCGCTTTACGATTACAAATCGCCGCTAAAGCCGAAACTGCTCGGTTCCACAATCGATGATGCCGCCGGCGAGGCATTCGACAAGGTCGCAACGATTCTCAAGCTGTCCTATCCGGGCGGGCCGGCAATAGAAAAAACCGCACAAAACGGAAACCCAAAGGCAATAAAATTCCCGCATACGATGTTAGATAAAAACTCGCTGGATTTTTCATTCAGCGGCATCAAAACCGCTGTGCTGTATTACTGCCGAGGCCAGGATATGAAAGGCGAAAACAAGGTCGATTCGATGAGCCCGCAGCAAATTGCAGACATCGCCGCCTCGTTTCAAAAAACGGTTGTCGATGTGCTGGTGAAGAAAACAAAGCTTGCCGCTGAAAAAATCGGAGCAAAAACAGTACTGCTGGGCGGCGGCGTCGCTGCCAATACCGCTCTGCGTACGGCACTTGAGCAAATGTGCAATACGACATCCAGAAAATTGTTAGTTGCCCAAAAACGGTATTGCACGGATAATGCGGTTATGGTAGCTTCATTGGCGTATCATAAATTTAAGGCAGGGTTGTTTGCGGATTTGACGCTCGAACCAAAAGCGTATAGCCAATAGTGAGGTGGATTATTCAAACCGAACATTTGAAAAAATTATTAAAAGAGGTCAAAACGGGAAAACTTAGCATTGAACAGGCGGTTGAGAAACTGCGTCATCTGCCGTTCGAGGACCTCGGCTTTGCCCGCGTTGACCATCACCGCCAGCTTCGCAGCGGCTTTGCTGAAGTAATCTACTGCCCGGGTAAAACCAATGAACAGATAATTGCCATCTTCGAGAGTCTGGCCTCAAAAGGCAATAACGTCCTTGCCACAAGGGCCGACGAGGCGGTCTTTGACGCACTTGTGAAAACCAAAAAATTTCCGAAGGTGCGATATGAAAAACTGGCTCGTGCAATAATTTTAGAGCAAAAAAAACTCAAGCCCTCAAAAACAATTCTGCCGATACTAACCGCAGGGACTGCGGATTTGCCGGTTGCGACTGAAGCGAAAGTTACCGCTGAGATTATGGGGCAGCGCACCGAGTTGATTTGCGATGTCGGGGTTGCCGGCCTGCACAGATTGATAGGCCACCTGCCCAAACTGCAGCGTGCCAACGTCATAATAGTTGTCGCCGGAATGGAAGGCGCTTTGGCATCTGTTGTCGGGGGACTGGTTAGCTGCCCGGTAATTGCAGTTCCGACCAGTGTCGGCTATGGGGCAAGTTTCGAGGGGCTGGCTGCGCTTTTAACGATGCTGAATAGCTGCGCTTCCGGCGTAACGGTCGTCAATATTGATAATGGTTTTTCCGCAGGCGTAACAGCTGCATTAATTAATAAAAAAATAGAACAAAATAAAGATTGAAAAAACCATGCAGATAATAGAAACAATTCCAAAATTAAAAGCCAGGGCATGCGATGCCCATAAAGGCGATTTCGGCAAGGTGTGCATCATAGCAGGCAGTCTGGGCATGAGCGGTGCAGCGGCCATTGCAGGCCGAGCAGCCCTGCGGGCAGGTGCGGGCCTGGTACGGGTTGCAACTGCAAAAAGTGTTCTGCCGATAGTCGCATCAATCGAACCATCGTTTACAACTATTGGGCTGGCAGAAGACAACGCAGGCCGAATATCCGAAAAGGCAATCAAGGTAATTTTAGATGCAGTTAAGGAAAATGACGTTCTTGCCTTCGGGCCTGGGGTGGGCATAAGTAACGGCCTTCGCTCAATCCTTGAAACTCTTATACAGCAGAAAAACCTGCGGCTGGTTATAGATGCCGACGGTTTGAATAACCTGGGCAAGATAAAAAACTGGCCTGCACAATTAAAGGCAGATTTGATTTTGACACCGCATCCGGGTGAAATAAAAAGATTATGGTCGGGCCTTTGCAGGGAGCCACTGCTGGCAGAGCGAAATGAACAGGCCGCAAAATTAGCACAACTTACCAAAGCTGTCGTAGTGCTGAAAGGCGCCGGCACGGTCGTTACAGATGGCGAAAAAATATACATAAACAAAACAGGCAATCCTGGAATGGCTACGGCAGGTGCGGGCGATGTACTTACAGGCGTTATAGCCGCTCTGTGCGGTCAGGGGCTGAACAGCTTAAATGCGGCTGTTTTAGGGGTTTACGTTCACGGGCTGGCTGGTGACATAGCCGCGGCAAAGACAGGACAGGTGAGCTTGATTGCGACGGATATAATTGAGTCGCTTTGTGATGCATTTATGAAAATTTGAATTCAGAAAAGGTGATTTATGTCAAACGAAACGCAGGAATTCTTTGAAAAAGCGAAAAAAGGTTTCGAGAAAATGAAAGAGCAAAGCCCGGATATGGTTAATGCTTTTTCGGGTATGTTTGGAAAAATAATGAAAGACGGTGCCATCTCCTTAAAAGAAAAGGAGTTAATCGCTCTTGGTATCGGGGTGGCTATGCACTGCGAACCCTGCATCAGGATGCACACGCAAAAATGTCTGGCGGCGGGTGCGACAAAAGAACAGATTTTAGAAGCGGCTGCTGTTGCGGTGGTGATGGCTGGCGGGCCGGCATATACACATGTACCCTTGGTAATCGATACGCTCGAGACACTGACCAGCAAGTAGCTATCCGAGCTTTGACGCAATCCTACTGTCTGCCTCCTTTATTTGATTTATCCACTGTGACCAGATACAATCCATTTGCATCCAAATCATAGGTTAAAGCCAGCGGGTTCAAAACATCAGTAATTGCCTTTTCAGCAGTAACATCCTTAAAATGAATCGGTTCAATATATCGTTTGGCTTTTTCACCGGCGAATTTCTGTGATTTATCCCATTGATACGGAATCCCAACCGCTTCGCATATCGCTATAGCAGCATATTGAACTGTTAGCCGGTTTCCATCAGGACTGTGTTCGACATTTACTGTTACTTTGTGATTCATCAACTCTTGAAATTTATTTTTTGAACCTGCATCCGCAACCTCAAGCTGAGCAGCGGGGTTTTGCAATTCTTCACCTGTTTTTAATTCATTTCCTCCTTGAATACCACCGCCGCCTCCTTCTTCAGCGCCTATCTGGTATATATATAATCCATTCTCATCAAGGCCAAATGTCAAACCCAGTGGTTCTAAGATATGAAGTATTGCTAATCTTGCAGGCATCGGAGAAAGAAGGCCCGGTTTGATTCGCTGCTTTATTTTTTCACCTGCAAGTTTTTGTGATTTCTCAAACTGATACGGCACCTCAACATATTCGCACAAATGCAACACCGCATACTGAACGGTTAAGCTATTACTGTCCCATTCCCTGAAATCCATACTAATGCGATTCTGCAGAAGCTCTTCATATCTCTGTTTTTTACTCTCCACCCTCTTTATCAATTGCTCTTGAGCCTCTTTAATCTCGCTATTGTATTGCTTTCCAGTACCGGGCCCCATCATCATTTGCATCATATTTGCATCGTTTGCCACCATCTTCTTTTTTGAAGGACCTCCACCCGGAGCCATCATTGTCATTATTTCCTGCATCTTTTGCGATTCTTCTCCTGCTCCACTGCCCGTCCTGAGCGAAGTCGAAGGGCTCAACTGTTCTCCTGTTCTAATTTGGACATCGGTTTTGAGATTCGGCTTAAGAGAGACGTTTTTGAATTCAACCCATTCATATGGCCGGGTTTGAAATTGAAATTCAACAATATCAGATAGCTTCAAGTCATAAAACTTTGCCGTCATCTGGTCTATTTCCCCAGAGGCAATGGAACCGATATTTTTGCTAACATGAGGTTGTCCATTCTTATCAATGGCAATAATTCTTTCTACCTGGTCTTTGCGCCAGGGACTTGATGCCGTAATAGTAACAAAGTTATCGCTTTCATAGGCCTGCGAAAATAAAATGTTATTGCTGCCTGTTGTAGTCATACCTCTGCCATTGTGAGTAACTATAGTTTGCCATGGCTTGGTTGCGACACCAATTCGGATATCAGTAGTATCTGCATTGAGATTTCTGGTAACTGCCGCCTCGTAACCCTTTACTTTATTGCCGGACTCGTCCAATACAGTGCATGAACCCCAATAGCCCTGGCTTGATTTAATCTCATTCCATGCAAAACTCAAGTCTTCGGGACCATCAACTTTAATAATAAAGCCGAGTTTTTCATTGCTGTAATCTCTTTCTCGTTTTACATATAATTTTTCTTTCGATTCTGTCCCATCCGGCCCCCAGCATCTTGGTTTATCTTCCGGATAATCACAAACCCCCACGAGTTCAACCGTCACGCCGTTGGGTAATTCTGCAATAAATTTTTCAGGCTGTTGAGAGGTTTGGCCTGAAGCGACTTCGGTTTTTTCGCTGTTTGGAAATGTTACTATCTGATTTATCTTGTCCCCTTTAAACCAGAACAATAACCAGTCCTGCTTACTTTTGTTGTAGTATATCTTGCTGATATCGCTTTTCCTAACAAGTCCCTTCCTGTAAAATAGGACCTGATTTTCAAACCCCTTATCAAAATCCTTGTCTTCCGCCACGACTTCCCTGATCGGCATGCCGTAAATCCCAAAAACATCCTCCTTTGATGAATACATCGATATTCCTGAAGTTAGTTTTCCACGGAATCCAGGATTAAGCCTGATTTCCTGTAGTACATTCTTGTTATCAAGCCAGAAGTCCAGACCGTATTTTTTTCTATAATTCAAAAACCATCCGGAGGAAACAGAATCTATTGTATCTTCTTCCGGCACACCCAATTTCGATTTTATAAATTCCTTTGTACAATTAGAGTCGCCAACAATAATGTCATCAAACCCCACTCCCTCTGTAACAGTTACGGAAGAATAATCTGTTTTGTCAGAAGAGGTTGCTTTCTCAAGAGCAAAATCAAAAATTCTTTCCTTTTCTGTGCCGAAAAATTTAGTCAATAAGCCTTCTATTTTTGTCTTATAACCGGCCGCTTCGCATTTTGTTGCATGTTCCTCATACCATGTCTTATATTCGTAGTTACCGTTCGCATCTGTAACCGTACTTTGTTTCCCGCCTGCGTATGCTTCAACATCGCCGACTTTTGCGCCGGCGATTGGTTTACCTGTTTGAGCATCGGTGACAGTACCTTTAATGACGAATTCTGGTGGTGGGACCGCCTGTGCCATAGGCAAAAGGACTGCGGCGGAGATTAAGATAACAGCCAGACTGAGTATACCGAGTTTTGCGGATTTTGGGATGGGGCGATTTAGAATATGTTTTATTCGCTGGGCGAGGGCGCTTTTGGATTCTACGACGCCGATAAGGCGGAGACTCAAGGCAGGTCTTTTAAATGCCAGACGCGCTATATTGATAAGAGTTTCGGGATACTGCTGGGCTTTCTCGCCCATCGTTACGAGGACCATCTCATCGACGGCCTGTTCGCGAACCCTGCGGATTATCCAGTTTGCAAGCCAGATAAAGGGATTATAGAAGTAGACAATCTGCAAAATCGTCTGCAGGAGATTGACCCACAAATCGAATCTTTTTATGTGGGCAAGTTCATGGAGGATGACGGCACGCAGGCCTGCAACTCCGAAATCCGAACCAAGATTTTCGGGGATTAGTATTACGGGGCCAAACAGGCCGCAAACGGCGGGACTTGTCGCATTGGCTGAGATTTTTAGCCCGACATTTCTTTTTATCCCCATCTGACCGCAGCAGAACCGGAGGGTATCGTTCATCAGGTTGTTGGCCTGTTTGGCCTGTCTGATGAGTCCGCAGACAAAAACTGCACGCTGGAGCAACAGCAAACCCATCGCCGCTGCGACTACCAGCCAAAATAAAAACACACCCCCCTGCCATGTTAGTGTGGCTGCAATTTTTGCCGGCTGGGTCTGAGATGCAATATCGGAGCGGACAGGCGATACGTCAAAGGCAGGTTTTACAACGCTTGTCTTTTGTACCGCCTCCGCGTTCGGCACAAAAGGTAAGTTTTCATTTACGAGGTGATTATCAGCAACGGGAGATTTGGCGACCGGAATAGTTGTCAGCCCATAGCCAAGCCAGTTTCCGATACCGACCGGCGAGGAGAGGGAACTGGGCAATACAAGTTTAACCAGTATGAGCATCCACATACAATAGCGAAAGACGGCACGCACTTTTTTTCGCAGCACCAAATCCACGAGCAGCAAAATCATTACAAGGACGCTTGACTGCAGGAGCATCGGTGCAGCAAAATCGACAAACCACGTTCCAGATGAGTTAATGTAATCAAATACGGTATTCATAATGTTCCTCTCCATAATTAGTCGTTAGTAATTAGTCAATAGTATTTAGTTAATTGGAAATCTTTTTTACTTTTTCCTTTTTACTTTTAATCATCGCTTCAAGGTCGTTTAGCTCGTCATGGGACAAATCCTTATTTTCGAGTAAAAACTGCATCATCGGGGTAAGGGCTCCGTTGAATGCACGCTTAACGGTTCGCATAATTTCGCAGGTCTGAGCTTCTTTCTTTGTGATGACAGAGCGGTAAAGAGTGAGGTTTCGGATTTTTTCCTGCTTTAGAAGGCCCTTTGCGACCATCCTGTCCATCATTGTCTTGACGGTGCTGTAGTGCCAGCCCTTTAATCGCTGGAGCAGTTCCTGAACGGCAGGAGCGGTGCAGGGCTGGTTATCCCAGACAGCCTTGATTATTTCCCATTCGGCCTCTGTAAGTTCGTGATTTTTTATATGCATATAAATCTCCTTTAACTTTAACGTTGTCAAGTCTACACTACAAGTGTAGAGATTGTCAACAAAAAAATATTTTATTTTTTTTTACGGGAATGAATCGACATATCCACAAGCAGGGAAATCAGCCGACAAAAGGGGTTTTTGCGCAGAAAATCAAAGCAGAAGGCGAACTCAGCCATGAAATCAGCGATATAAGACCGGCCCCCAGGGGGAGCGGCCTTGCTATTTGATTTTCAGGCAATCGACTCTAAAGCAGCAGTTAGTATGTTGACACTGGCCTTTCGAGGTGCCATAGCAGGGCGTATTGTGTTCTGCCCTTTGAATGGAGTGGATAAGGTCGGCCTTTTTCATATTGGAGGGGTTGATGCCCAAACCCCTTGCTTTTGCCTGTATATCAGCCGTTTTCATGGGTTTAGTCCCAACATTTGCAGTAAGCATATTTTTTACCTCTCATTCTTTCTTAAAGCCTATCTTTAATTCCCATTACATAAATACTATTAAAACCACCTTTTCCAGCAAAATCAAGGGGAAAATCTGTTTTCAGCCAAAAAATATAACTATTTTAATAATATCGGCTAAAATCCAATAAATAATCACCTGTGCCGCTTTTTCGGCTTTAGCTCACAGGTAAAGGCAAAATATGCTTGTTTTGTCAATTTTATTCGCATTTACCTGCTCCTTTCTCATTGGTTTTTCTGTAATCGAATGATAAAAGGAGCAGGCATCTTTGCATACATTTTTACACAAAATCGTTTTAATCATTTCTCCTGATGAGGCCGCTCATGTGCCGGCATAGCTTTTTCGAGTTTAGCATCCTTTTCAGCATCGCTGAGTTTGTCCCAGGCCGGCGGACAGGCGGGACAACAGAACCCAATTTTTATCCCTTTGTACATACGCACCTGGTTATCCGGCAGTTTCATGCGGTCAATGGTTTTACCGCTTATCGGGCAACTAACATTTGCGGCGGGCGTAACTTCCTGGAGTTTAGCATCTTTTTCAGCATCGCTGAACTTGTCCCAGGCCACCGGACAGTCCGGACTGCAAAAACCGATTTTCATCCCTTTACACATACGCGTCTGGTTTTCTGGTACTTTCATCGGATCAATGGTCATACCGGTCATTGGGCATCGAGTGTTGACTGTCCGCATCTTCATGGATTTTTCCATAGACTGCTTTAATGCGGCCAAATTCATCCTGGCCTTGTCCAGTTCAGCTTTTGCCGTTTTGGTATCACCAGAGTCCATCGCCTTCGAAGCCATATCGAGGGATTCCATAGCATCGTTGAGGTGCTTCATCTCCGCCTGTCGCATTTCTGTGTGAGCCATCATACCTTTATGTTCCATCATACCTTTATGTTCCATCATGCCCTTATGCTCCATCATCTCTTCTTTGATGACGTTCGGCTCGGGCGCTTTTACCATTTTAGCAGGGCTCATTTCTTCCGAGCTTGTTGCGGATTTTTCCTGCGAGTAACTCTGCGAGTAACTTAAAGTTACCGCTGTGATGCCAATCACAATTATCGCAGTCAATCCCATTAAAAACCACCTTGACTTGTTTCCGCTCTTTGACATTTTTGGTCTCCTTTCTAAATTTTTTCCAAACTTTCCAACATCTTAAATGTGTTAATAACGTTTTGAATGTGTTCTTTATAGACAGGGATGATACCCTACAACGCTCATAAATACATATAAGGTCTTTACCTGTTTTTGATAAGGGAAACCCCTATGTCATTGTCGCATTAATATGGTTATCAAATGCTTAAGAGGCATGTAAATTACAGGATGCGTAAATACCCGGTTGCGGCTGTTATTACATAAACGCAAGGTTATTTCTCTTGAGTTATCGCTTCTGCCACCGTTTTTCCGAACTTTGTTGCCGCCTGCGGGCCGCTGCCTGTTATTATAAGCCCGTCTCGCTCGACATCGGCGCCGGTATATTGAGCGCCGGCCTTTTTGAGCTGGGCTTCTTCGGATGGGAAGCTTGTTGCTTTAACATCCCTGAGCACACCTGCATTGGCCAGTATTGTCGGTGCGATGCAAATCGCAGCAAGGATTTTCCGCTTGTATGCGGCCTGACGGGCAATATCCATCGCAAGCGGATTAGTAAAATATTCCTTTGCACCGGAGCCGCCTATAAAAACCACGGCATCGTAATCATCGACCGCAATATCATTAATCAGCATCGAAATTTTTGCCCTGCCGCCGAGCATGCCCCTGATAGAGCCGGTCACAGTGCTCGCCAAAAAGGTCTCTACGCCGGCCCGTTCAAGTTCCTGTTTTGTCTCGAAAAGTTCTTCATCACGGAAATTTTCACTTGCGACAATCAACACTGCCTTTTTTTTCTTTGTCATATCATTTGTCTCCTTTTGTGCATCTCCTTTTGCAGCAGGATAGCCGACACAGATTATATAAAGCGGCTCAAGTGTCATCGGCAGCTTACAGAGCCTGCGAACCTGATTCAGGTCAAAGCTCCCCACCGGCACTGCTCCAAGGTCAATACTTACCGCCTGCAGCTCGATATTCTGGGCGATGTGGCCTGCTTCAAGGGTCATAAATCTTCTCGCGTTATCGCCGTATTTGGCTGTAACCTTTTTTAAGTCTCCCGCGATAATAATGTCGCAGCCGGCCACGGCAACCTGCTGCTGTTTTTGTGCCGCTATCGACAGATTCTCTCTGATATCGTCGGCAAAGACCATCTGCAGGATGTGTTTGTCCGGCTCATAAACAAACAGTCCTTCTGGTGTGGCAAAATACAGAGTTATCGGATAAATCGCCCCCGCCGATGGCGCCGTTCGAAGGCCTTTTTGCTTATCCGTTATACCCTGCCCTGCCCAGGCCAATTGGCCGATCTGCACAAAGCCAAGCGGCTTATTTGCAAATTCCCGAATGCTTCGACGGCTGGCCATCGCCTGCTCCAGACTCATCGGGCCTGTCAGTTTCGGTTCGGGAAGCTGAACCGTTTTGAGCATAGAATCACGAGTTTTATGCTCACCCGTGCAAATGGCTGCAAAAAAAACTAAAATTATTGCCAGGATTTTCCACCGAGTCATTTTTATACCTCTTTAATTAAAGGTTTCCAGTGCGACAAATTGCAACTTGTTTATATTATACACTCAAAGCAATCTGTGTTAAAATTAAATAAATGATATGGAAGAATATATGAAACTAAACGCTGTTATATCCTTTAGTCAGGACTTTTTCATTGCAAAATAAGCTGAATATAATTCCACTATTAATTTATTGGCCCACAATTTTCGTACTTACGCACATCCGCATTCCGCAGTCGGTTCAGCAGGCACACGTTTATGACAAAACCCTTCATGTACTTGCATTTATGGTTTTGGTTTTTTTGCTGTGGTTTGCGGTCAGCCCTATCAAAAAAGTCAACTGGAAGAAACCTGCTGTATGGTGGATAATAGCTGCAGCGGTTGTGTATGGCCTGCTGGATGAATGGCTCCAGATATATGTAGGTCGCCAGCCTGATGCGATGGATTTTTTTGCAAATTTGACGGGGGCTTTCGCAGGACTTATTTTGCTGACAGTAGCTGATTTTCTGCCGGCCTCACTTATCGCAACGTCAGCGGTAATCTTTGCCGCTACAACCGTCGCAAAAACGAATCTGGCAGAAGTGATGCCGGCGGTCTATACTGCGTTTCATTTTTTTGCCTATGCATTATTCACGCTGCTTTGGGACCAATACCTTAGACGAAAAAACCCGGCAGCAAATCCATTTCGGCTAAAATGGTTTTTCCGGGTTTCAGTGCTGCCGATAGTACTGCTTGGTGTTGTAAAGGTTTTTTCCTGGTTAGCGGGAAGGGCAATCGACGGAAGTGATATCGCAGCAGCTTTAGCGGGGATTGGCGGCGTTGTCGCCGTTTTGTATTTGGCGGTCAATGCCCTGGGAAGGGTTTGTAGAGAGGGTCGCCTATCAAGACCATCTGCCAGGAATTAAACGGACTTGTGCGATAGTACGCCTCGACAAGACAATAGCCGTCAAGCAATTCCGCAAAGAATTCCTTCGGCTCAGGAAATGCAAAAAGATATGGTTCCGCAACAGCCCCGAGTGTTGCGGCGATACCGCGGCTAAGCATGGCCGGACACCACTGGGTTGTATTCGGGTCGCGAATGTCCACAGCCTCCCAGCTTGAGATATGATAGCCAATCGCACCATCGACAAACCCGAAGGCGTCTATATATTTTTTCAGACTGTACCAGCCGCAGTAAATGGCGGTATGGGGACACTGGCCGGGACCAAAAAGGGCAGGTGTGTTTTCTTCGACCACCGGCATCTTTGTTCTGGTTTTTATCAACTCTGCCAAATCCCGCAGGGACTGGTCATAGTAACCAAACGAATACGGCTTGTTGAAATCGGCTATGCCGCGGGAATCTATGTAAGCAACGCCGTTGAGTCCGGTTTTCTCAGCTGTCAGGGCTTTATTAATAAGGCCTCGTGCAATGTCGGGGCCGGGTCCATCAAGCCGACAAACCATAAGAGATTCCTGGTCCCAGTACGGCAACTTATATTTCAGTTTGTTCGGCTGCCATCGATAGAGTTCATAATCGCCAAACAGAACCATTGCCAGTTCGCTATCCACAGCGGCACCTGTTTCTCTGCCCGTGATATAATCGATATCAGATTGCAGCCGGATAAGCTCTTCATTAAGCTCCTGCTTTTGCTCATTGGAGTCAGACGCTCCATTTTGCTGCAGCCGTTTGAGCGTTTCCTTTTTCTGCTCGACAAGTTTTTCCAACTGCCTTAGCTTGCCCTCCTGACCTTTTAGCCGCCCCCTTCCTTCCGCCTTAACCGGCACACCGTAAATTGTCAGCAGGCATTTTATTTTGCCTGCAAATTCGTTTTCATTAAGTTTCCTGCGAATCGGACCGGCAAGTCTTTCATCGTAATCCTTTCTGGCAATCGTCTGGCTAAGGCCCGCTCCCAAAGGCAGCGACAGGATATTGCTATTCGGCACCTGCCGTTTTACGCAATAGTACCCGGCAATATCAACGGATACAGGGACATCGGCGTTTGCGATTATTAAAATCTCGCTGGGCTCAAGAGCATAACCTGTCCCAGCGGCAAACAAAACTAAAAACACAACAACTGCTGTTTGAATTTTCATCAGTCTAAAGTAAAAAATGAACGACCTCTTTCTTATTGTCCATGTTCTTTTCCCGACTCTCCGCGGGTGAACTCGGTCCTCGAATATTTTTTCTCATATATATTTTTTCGTGTAAAAACCTGACAGATAGTCATCAATATTATTTTTAAGTCCAGCCAAAGAGATGCTGTCTCGACATACCTGACATCGAGTTCAAGTTTTTCTTCTCTGGTCAGTTCCCCCCTTCCGGAGATTTGCGCCAAACCGGTAATGCCCGGCTTTACGAGCAGGCGTTTTTTCTGACGGTCGTTCCATTCGGCAATCTGAGAAATATACAATGGCCGAGGCCCAACGATGCTCATATCGCCTTTCAATATATTAAACAACTGCGGCAGTTCATCGAGTGAATATTCGCGAAGGAATTTACCGATTTTGGTCAAACGCGGATCCTCACCGGATTTTGGACTTGACCCAAATGGGTCCACGTCCGTCCTCATCGTGCGGAATTTATAAAAAATGAATGATTTGCCATCTTTGCCTGCTCTTTGCTGTCTGAAAATAACAGAACCAGGGCTGGAAATTTTAATAAGAAGCCAAATTATGACAAATAACGGAAAAAGTATCAGACTTAGAACTGCGGCTATTATCAAATCCATAGCGATTTTTATGTAAATTATGTTCATCAGGTTATTTTATGCTGATTTCGAACCAGCACTCTGGCGGTATAATTGCTCCAGGATTTTCGTGCCGTAGTATGCTTTCAATCGTGAATAATTGCAAGTTAAATCTATTCGACCAAAAAGAGTCCTATAATTGAGTCCCTATAATTTCGTTGACAAACTGTCCAGATTCTAATATAATTTGAAATATAGCATTCTTAATTTGTAGCTTCAGCAGACACAATCTTTGGGTGAGAAAAGAATGAAAACTGCGGTTCCGTGTAGTATTCTCGTTTTACTTGCGGCTGTATGTTCAGCAATGGCTGTCAGCGAGCCAAATGGCAGTTGCGGCTGCTTGGCCAAATCAGAAGTGCAATCATCCGGCTCTTCGGCAGGAAAACTCATCCATTGCAATGAGATTATGAAGGGTTTTGAGAATGGGGAAAACAGTGTAAAAGTCATTGTTAATTTGGCAGAGCCTGTAGAAACAAAAACAAAAACAGATTGGCATTCAAATCGCTCCATGAAGCTGCTCCATGATGAAATAAAAGCAATCCAGACCCCCGTGTTATCATCGCTGAGCGAAAACGAATTCAAGTTGCGGCATTGCTTCGATAATCAGGCAGGTTTTTCGGGAGAGGTTACATTAAAGGGTTTGGAAAAACTCAAAAACGATGCCCGTGTAATATCCATTGAACCTGTTTATCTGTTGGAGCCGCATCTTAGACAGGGAATTCCCTTGATGCGAGCGGACATTTACCGTTCGAGTTATAATGGGGCTGGTACTGCTATTGCAATTTGCGACACCGGAATTGATTATAGACATCCGATGCTCGGTAACGGAGGGTTTCCGAACAGCAAGGTAATCGGCGGTTACGATTTTGGGGATAATGATTCCGACCCGTTTCCGTCCGAGGCTCACGGCACCAACTGTGCCGGAATTGCCGCCGGCGATTTGGGGAATGTGGGCGATTACATAGGGGGAGTTGCTTACAATGCCAAGCTTTACGCACTAAAGATAACGTCCGGTTCTTCAGGCAGCACTACCAGTGATGCCATGGTTGCGGCGTGGGATTGGTGTGTAACCCATCAGAATGATGACCCGGCCCATCCTATCTTAGCTATAAGTACCAGTTTCGGCGGAGGGCGTAATTATAGCACTTGCGACAGCTCTAATCCTTCTATGACACAAGCGGCCAATGACGCCGTCGCTGCCGGAATTACGGTACTTGCTTCTTCAGGTAATGACGGATACTGCGATTCGATAGCATGGCCGGCATGTATTTCAAGTGTGATTTCGGTGGGAGCCGTTTATGATGCCGCTTTTGGCACTTATCAGCCATGTGTTAATGCAGCATCGTGTGCAACTAAATATTCGGGTGGATGCAGCACAGGTTATTATGCCAGCGACAATACCGCTGCCGATATGGTAACATCGTACTCTAATACGGCCTCTTTTCTCACTGTTTTAGCGCCCTCCAATCAATGCTATACTACGGATATTATCGGCTCGGGCGGTTATTCATCAGGAGATTACTATAGTGCTTTCGGCGGCACCTCGGCGGCATGTCCTTATGCTGCAGGCACTGTCGCCTGCCTGCAATCCGCAGCCAAAACCATCAGGGGCAGTTACCTTTCCCCATCAGAGGTCAGAACTATCCTGACCTCCACGGGCGATAATATTACCGACGGCAAGGTTGCCATCATAAAGCCTCGTATCAATCTTCAGCGGGCAATTGACAGTATCGATGCCAATGCGGTTATCGTTGAATACGAGGTGTCCGCAGGCAATGATGATGCATATTCGTCGGGAAGCGTATCGCAAAACGCAACAAATGGCTATCTGCAAATCGGTCGGTCGAGTACCAGCACGCTACCTTATTATATGTCCGGCATGCGATTTACAAATATCTCCATCCCCAGTTTTTCCCAGATAGTCGGCGCCAGCCTTAAAATCTGCTCATACAGTTCAAATTTCAACGATACGGTCTATGGCCAGATTCAAGGAGAAGCTGCCGACAACGCCGTTGATTTTAGCGCACCCCCTCCATATCTTGGCAGCCTTGCAAAAACCACTGCATCAGTCAATTGGGACCTTTCTACTGCCTGGGTTGCCAACACATGGTATATCAGCCCCGATATTTCAGCAGTAGTTCAGGAGATTATCGACCGCCCCGGCTGGTCGGCAGGTAATGCACTTGCAATCATTTACAGCACGCGAACAGGTTCGAGCAAAAATCGCTATCGCAACTTCTCCTCGTATGACCGCGGCAGCAGCTACGCTCCGAGACTGGAAATTACATACATTGGGCCAGTTACTCTGACGACATCCTCAACGGCAGGCGGTTCGGTTACAACGCCGGGGCAAGGTTCTTTTAACTACAAGCAAGGCACTGTAGTTAGTCTGGCGGCTGCCCCACAGGTTGGCTATCACTTTGTCAACTGGACAGGCACCTCTGTTACTGCCGAAAAAGTGACAGACCCAAATTCTGCCAGTACGACTATTACTATGGATGCCAACTACACTGCTGCGGCAAACTTCGCAATAA
>Ga0315288_10005761_pt1 | contig 15737 bp, 13 predicted proteins | sample YL17G11_20_MG_FD_203454 | JGI IMG/M metagenome (GOLD analysis project Ga0315288, IMG submission 203454) | Sediment microbial communities from Yellowstone Lake, YNP, Wyoming, USA - YL17G11_20 | ecosystem: Environmental > Aquatic > Freshwater > Lake > Sediment | place: USA: Wyoming | collected...
ATGGCCGCCGCCGCCTTATGCATCCAGAACAACCGCCTGCAAGAGGCAATCGAAGAGCTCAACTCCGTCTATATGCGTCAGCCCAACAACACAATGGCCCTTTACGCCCTCGGCCATTGCTACGAACGCCTCGCAAAAGAGGCGCAGGCCGTCGAGTTTTATCAGGACTGCCTCAAATTCAAGAGCTACCTCCAATTGCCCGCACAGCGCCTCGCCGCCATATACTTCAAAAATGGCCGCCTCGAAAGGGCCATCCAACAGTACGAGCTGCTCAAATCCGAGTATCCTGACGACATATCCATGCTCGTGACCCTCGGCGGCTTGTACATCGCCGACGCAAGATACGCCGACGCCGCCCATATCTTCAACACCGCAATCTTGATACACCCGGACAACTTCCATACCGACAACGAGCCGCAGGTCGATCAGCTCATTCTCGATGGACAGTTGCACGAAGCGCTTGAGCAGATCGAGGACCTTGTCCTGACCCAGCCGGACAGGGCCGATCTCCTGATGAAGCGGGCCGATGTCCTCGCAATGCTCGGCTCGGCCACCGAAGCCGTCTCCCAGTACGAAGAGGCCCTCCGTCTCTGCCCCGACTTCCTGGAGGCAACAATAAAGCTCGGCACGCTCTACCTCCAGTTCGGCCAGGACGACCTCGCCGCTCACCAGTTCAACAAGGCCATCGAAATCAACGACGGCATCGTTGATGCGTATGTCGGCCTCGCAACCGCTCACAAACTCGCCGGCAGCACCCCCGACGCACTCGCCACGCTCTCCCTCGCCGGTGCAATTCAGCCAAATAGCTCCCTCCTCTTCGCAGAAATGGCAACCCTCCACTTCAAAGCGGACCTTCGCCAAAACGCGCCATTTGAAACCGCGGACGACAATCCGGACCTGATCCAGCACGTAATAGCAGCCCATCGCGCCCGCATAGCCGACCACCCCCAGAATCCCGACCTCCATTACCGCCTCGCGGTCCTCTTGATGAGCCTCAACCTCTTCACCGATGCAGCCTACTCACTCCAAACCGCCCTCGAAATCAACCCGCTCTTCGCAAGGGCCCGCGCCAAGCTCGCCATCTGCCTCTTCGAGACCAACAAGGCCCAGAGGGCGCTCGAACAGCTCACGCCACCTGAAAACCTCGACCCTGCAACACTCAGTCTTCACTACCAGACCGCCTTGCTCTACTGCAACCGCCTCAAGTTTGCATCGACGCTCCTGAACCTGGAGCGCCTCATGGAGAGCAACTTCGCATATCCCGCCGCAGCCGACAACATCTCCATCGTCCTCCAGAACCTTGGCATACTCGACAGGGCCGCCGCAACCTGGGACAGCCTCTCACAAATGGCAAATCACGCCCTCGACTCAAACACGCCGCCCGAACCGGCCTTCTGACCACATTCACTTGGAAAAGCTGAATCCCGCCCCTTAAAGCCTAAACTAAGCCCAATGAAACATAACATATCTTATAGGACGTTCAAGATGGTGTGATTCTCCCAGCGCCCATTATTTCTCCGACCCTATGAATCGCGCACTCCGACTGCGTCAAACGTGCAACTTCGTCGCCTCACATTATCCTATATCCTCCGCTGCGTCGCGCAGCGAAAGAGGCTTCCCCAAAATCTCATAGGCGAGGACCGCGCGAGCCAAGTCGTCGGTGGTGGCAAGTTCTGGCGTAATCGCCAACGGGCGTGCCGCCGCCGGTTCCTGTTTCGCCTCTACGGCAAGAGGCTTGCGCTGGCTGGCGGCGCTGGCATCGCCGGCGGGCTTCTTCCGCGGTTCCACAGCCTCCGTTTCGATTCGGGGCGTTCTGGCCGCCGGCGGAGGCTTTTGCGGCTGCGGCGGCTGCACCTGGACCTGAGCCGCCCGCGTAATCTCCTCAACGAATGTCTGAAGCACGCTTTTCCGTGGGACAGTGCTGCCCTGGGGCTGTCTGGGCCGGCCAATCGCCCGCAAAGGCTCTCTTTGCGGCTCAGGAGGCGCCGGCTCGCCGGGCGATTCATCTTCCTCCTCGACCCCGCCTTTCCGCTTTCTCGCCTTTATGATGCCCCCAAGCGCATAGAACACCCCCACAACCACAAAGACCAAAAGCTGCATCCACCCGCTGTCCTCGCCCTCAAGAAGCAGGCTTCCGAAAACACCCTGTAAAATAAGTTCACCCATTGATAATAAGCGCCCGCTCGCCGTTATTCCTACTTCTTCGGCCTTCCAATCGAGTCCCGCATCGACGTATCAGCCATAATGTTCTTCATCCGGTAATAATCCATCACGCCCAGATTACCCTTCCTGAAGGCATCTGCCATTGCCAGAGGCACTTCTGCCTCGGCCAGGACCACTTTAGCACGGTTTTCCTGCACCAGAGCGGTCATTTCCTGCTCACGCGCTACCGCCATTGCCCGCCGCCCTTCGGCCTCCGCTTGGCGCATACGCTTGTCCGCCTCGGCACGCTCGGTTTCAAGCTTCGCCCCGACATTAGAGATGTCCTTTTCTCCTGTTCCGGCAACACCGGCTACGCTTACGTCCGCGATATCAATAGAGACAATCTCAAAGGCCGTCTGGGCGTCCAGTCCGCTGTCCAGAACCTTATGCGAGATACGATCAGGATTCTCCAAAACGTCTTTGTATGTTGCCGAAGACCCTATCGCGCTGACGATACCCTGACCCACACGTGCAATAATGGTATCCTCGGTGGCGCCACGGACAAGCTGTGCAATGTTCGAACGCACCGTTACACGCGCTTTCACCAACAGCCTGATCCCGTCTTTGGCCACCGCATCCAGCATCGAAGCGCCCGAGGTCTGTGATGGACAATCGATTATCTTGGGTTTCACCGTCGTTTGCACCGCGTCGAGAATGTCACGCCCCGCCAGGTCAATGGCCCGAGCCACGTCCAGCGTCAGCGCAATCTTGGCTCGGTGGCCCGCAACCATCGCTCTGACCAATTGATCAACGTGCCCGCCGGAAAAGTGATGCGCCTGTAAGTCGGCAAAAGTGATTTCCAAATTGGCCTTAAAAGCAATAATCAGGGCGCTGACGCAGGTATTGACATCCGCGGCGTTACGGCGGACAAGAAACACGCTCTCCAACTGCTGGGTTGTCAGGTCCGTAATGCCTGCCTGCACCCCAGAAATTCGTAAACCCACCATCAGTTGCGCCGGGACCTTCCGCAACGCCATTCCAATCAGGTCGAAGAAACTCACGCGCGCCCCGCTGAAGAGCGCCTGAATCCAGATCTTGATAAATCCCAGGAAGATCAGCAGGAATGCCAACCCTGCAATCCCCGCTATAACCGCCACCACTATAACAGGCGTGCTTACTTTGGCTAATAATGTCTGCTCCATAATCATATCCTCCTGATACGGCATCAACTTCTTGGACTTCTATTCTTCGGTTCCACAATAATCTCGTTGCCTTCCACCCTTATTACCGTAATTTCGCAGCCCTGGTCAATCCTCTCGCCCTGGGCGGCGACACTGTAACGCCTTCCCTCAATCTCTGCGATGCCGGAAGGCCGCAGTGTCCCCGCGACGATCCCCGTCTTGCCGACCAGATAGCTGTAATCTTCATCGCTGACGCCGGCCTTTCCCCTGCTTTCCGCAAAATCCTTTGTCGGCCCCGCCAGCATCATCTTGCGACCTACAAACGTCCTCGGAAGCATTTTTAATCCGATCATAACGAAAACCGGAACACATACAAGCACCGCGATCAGGACAATGCAGCCAACGGTCCCGCTTTGCCCAAACCCCAGGACTATCGCCCCAATAAGGGCCGCCCCGGCCAGAACGATCAGAGTTCCGCCGGATGGTATAAACGTCTCAAGAAACGCCAGCAACACCCCCGCCACAAGCAGTATCACTATGTACGTCAAAATACACCCCTCAACAATGCCTGCCGACTAAGGCACTCTAACAAAACCCAATTCGTCATGCCGAGCGCAGCCTTTGTCATTCCGAGCGCAGCCTTTGTCATTCCGAGCGCAGCCGAGGAATCTATTCGAATAGCCCATCAAAGCGGCGCCTCATTTTGAAGTCAGGTTCTGTTACAGCTTCTAAGTCTTATTATTCGAGCCACGCAATTCTTTTACAACTATACTGTTTCCGTCAATCTGTGCAACAATAATCTCCCTGTTCGCTTCGATAAGGTCCCCTTGAGACACCACACTTAGACGCTCGCTGCCGAATCGACCGATGCCCGAAGGACGCAATTGCGTCACGCTGACCCCCTGCTGCCCGACTGTGACCCCAGACTCCGGCCCAGGCGCCGGTGCGCCGCCGAGCCGCACTGCCGCCGATTCCTCCGGACCTGCCAATATCATACGGCCGGCAACCGGTATCCTCGGCAGATACTTTGCAAACACCCACGCCAAAACAAGAAACCCCAGAAACCCAGCCGACAGCCCGATCACTCCGTTTGTGAACAAATGCCAGTCAAGCTCGCTCCGAGGCCACGGAACCTCATTGGGCGCATTGTGCACGAGCATCCCGAACAGCCCCGCCAGTATGCACAATATCCCAAGAATCCCGGCGATGCCGAACCCCGGCAGCACAAATATCTCAATTACAAGCAGCACCATCCCGACCACCAGCACCACCACCTCTATCCAGTTCGCCAATCCTGTCAGATACCTGCTCCCAACGATGATCACAAAGCAGATCACCGCCGCCAGCCCCGGCAATCCAACGCCTGGGCTGCTCAGTTCAATATAGACCCCTAATAACCCAATTGCGATAAGCCCCCCCATGACAACTGGAGAATTCAGCCACCGAACCATCTCCTCCGACCAGTTCGTCTTCAGCACCATCGGCGCCCCGACGAACGTCACCCCGTCCCGCTTGGCCAGAAAATCGAGCACCCCCTGCAAATCCTTGACCTGAGCCCTGGCCACCCCGTACTCGACCGCATCCGACGCCGTCAGAGTCAAAAGCTCGTTGGCGCTGTCAATCAGCTCCTTGTTTGCAAGGTCGTAGCCGTTCGCGTCCTTAGGCAGGCGGTCCCCCTCGAAAAACTCATATTTGCCGCTCCCGGTGTTCCTGACCCTATAGACCTCAATCTCCCGCGTCACCATCGCCTTGAGCAGCGCCGCCGGATACCCGTTGTGCTCCGCGCTCGTCTCGAACGCCGTCCGAGTATCCGTCTCAATCTTCTCCCGCTCCACGCCCTCCAATTTCCCCCCCAGCATAATCGGCGCGCAGTCTCCGATTCGCGTCTTATCCTTCATTATTATATCTTCGCACGCAACGCTTATCAGCGCGCCGGCCGATATCGCCTTCTTCGAAACGTATGCAACCGTGCTCGCCTTCGCATTTATCTCGTGCAGGAGGTAATCCGATATCTCATACGCCGCGAAAAGCCCCCCCCCGAATGTATCGATATCGTAGATCAAATAGTCAACATTCTGCGCCAGCGCGATTCCGCTCCTTCGCTTGATCGACTCAAGCAGCCCCTCATCGACCATGTCATGACATATAATTACCGCCGCCTTCGCAGTCCGCAGACCCGCACCCGGCTCGTTCGGCTCGCCCGCCGCGCCCCAGGCCGCGAATAACAGCACGCAAAGCAGAAAAAAAACGATTGGCCTCTGTGCACTTTCCATAGCGCCGCCAATTCTACCACAATACTTCCGATACCGCAAGACCGGCTCACATAACATGGACGATTTTCGGTTTTATCCCCTCCCATTGCAGCCCCCCTATTATAGCCTGGGCGATATTCGTCAGGTGGTCGCCGATCTTTTCCACGTTGTCAACCAGGTCAATAAAAATCAGCCCGGCCTGCGCGGAACAGGCGCCCTCGCTCATACGCCCAACGTGAGTCCGGCGCAATTCCACCTGTGCCTCGTTGAGCCTCTTTTCGATGGTCAGGGCTGCCCTCGCTGGCGCGATGTCGCCGGTCTCCAGCGCAGCTATTACATCATCAAACATCTGCTCGGCATTCGTTCTTAGCATCTGGGCCTCGACGCGTGCTGAATCGCTGAAGGTGAGCTTCTGTTCAATCTTTCGTTGAGCGATTTCCATTATGTTCATGGCGTGGTCGCCGACCCGCTCAAGGTCGTTGACCGCATGCAATAATACCGGCAGCCGGACCGATATTCCATCCGCCATGGGCCTGCCCGACAGAGCCGACAGATACGAAGTGATTTCAAACTGAAGCGAATCTATAACATCTTCTATGTCCTTAACGGCATCGAGCTTCTTTCTGTTATTCTCCATAATCCCCTCGATGGCGTGGGTGAACGCCCTCTTGGCCGTCTTTGCCATGTGCACGATCTGACGCTTGGTCTGGCTGATTGCTATTTCCGGCGCGTCCAGCAGGTGTTTCTCAAGGACCACGGGCGGCATCGCCGCCTCGGTGGGCCTCACCGGCACCAGCCAGACCGCCGCCTTGCCCAGCACCGACGATAACGGCAGGAATATGCAGGAGTTGGCTATGTTGAAAACGCTGTGAGCCACAGCAATAGACGCTCCTACCGACGCGCCCCCGAGCTCCCAGGGGCAAATCGCAAGCACCATTTTGCTGTACCAGCCGAGGTAAACAAACGGAAAGGCAATGACACAGCCGAAGACGTTAAACATTGTGTGCGCCCAGGCGGCTCGCTTGCCGTTGCGATTCGCCTGCAGCGCTGCGAGCTGCGCGGTGATTGTCGTGCCTATATTGGCCCCTAATACAAACGGTATCGCCGTGTTAAGTGCCGCCGTCCAGTTGGTGCTGAAGGCCCCGCCCATCGCCAACAACTGTATAATGGCAATCGACGCCGAGCTGCTCTGGATAAGCGTCGTCAGCCCCAAACCGGCCAGAAGGGCCCAAACCGGCTTATCGCCCAACGATATGAATAGCTGCTGGACCCGCGGGCTGTCTTCGAGTGAGGCAAACCCCCCTTTCATAAAATCGATGCCCAAGAACAATATCCCAAATCCCAGCATTATCTCCCCCACGCTTTTCCATTTTCGCGTTCTGCCCCCCATATAAAGTAAAAATCCCAGGCCAATCGCCGGCATCGAATACATTGAAATATCGAGAAACTCCAATCCTGAAGCAGACACTAACCACGCTGTCGCGCTTGTCCCCACATTCGAGCCGATAATCACGCCTATCGCCTGCTTGAGCGTGAGCAGTCCCGCATTGACAAGCCCGACAATTATCACGGTCGTGGCGGAACTCGATTGTATTACCGCCGTAACACCCGCCCCAACAAAAAAGCCTCGCAGAGATTTCTTCGTCACTGATTCGAGGATGCTCTTGAGCTTTGGCCCCGCCGCCTTTCTCAGCCCCTCCGACATCAACACCATCCCAAACAGAAACAACCCCAGCCCGCCTACCGTCCCGAATATCATTTCTTTGATCATTTTTCTTCCCCTATTAAGGACAACTCGTAGCGTGGTCTGCAAGCCGCCAAACACTGCCCCACCACCCCATAGCGCTCACAGGCTGCCTGTTTTGAGGTGCTTTTATCCGATTTTACCCAGTCGGTCAACCCTAAATCCAGCAATAGAGTGAAAAATTCCCCCGCACGCAAACATAGAGACATCGCGCTGCAACCCCCCGCCATCCTGAGCGCCAATAGCCTTCGGCCCTGAGCATACTCGAAAGGTCGAAGGCAAAGAATCCCGCCCCCCAACTTAGCTACCACCCACCAACGTCGCCAAAACAAATAGTAAATCGCAAACAGTAAATAATGAATACCTTCTCAGGCCAGCCCCCTCAGTATCTCAACCCCCTGCCGAATCTTCTCGTTGCTCGTCGCGTAGCTTATTCGAAAATGAGTGTCCCTCTCGCTGAAAACCTTCCCCGGTATTATCAGAACGTTATTCTTTATCGCCTTCTCCACAAACGCCGTCGCCCTGCCCCCCGGCGCCCTGACAAACGCATAGAGCGCCCCACCCGGTTTCACTAACTCGAACTTGTCCCTCAGCCCATCATAGATAAGGTCTCGTTTCGTCCGATAAGCATTCACCGCCTCGCTCACGTCGCAATCCAGCGCCGTAATTGCCGCCCTCTGAAACGGCGTCGGAGCGCACACAAACGTATATTGCTGCACCTTCGTCATCTCCTCCACAACCTCACGCAGCGACTCATTTGCCGCAACGTAGGCCAGCCGCCACCCCGGCATCCCGTAAGACTTGCTGAACCCGCGCAGCAGAAGCGTCTTATCATAATACCTCGCAATACTGACGCACTCGCCGTCATAGCAAAACTTCTCATATATCTCATCCGTTATAACGAGCACGTCTCTCTCCGCCGCCACATCCGCCAGCGCCTTGATCTCCTCCTTCGTATAGACCGCACCCGTCGGATTGCTCGGCGAATTCACGATTATCAGCTTCGTCTTGTCCGTTATCGCCGCGGCTATCTTCTCCACCGGCAGCCGAAACTCCGGGTAGCTATCGACAAAAACGCACCTGCCCCCAAGCATATTTACAACATGCTCATAAATCACAAAGTACGGATCCGGTATAATCACCTCGTCGCCGGGATTGATAAGCGCCATAAAAGTCAGCAGAAGCCCCCCGCTCACCCCGCTCGCCACCAAAACCGCCGGGCGATCCCAGCCGAATTCAGTCTTCACCTCCGCCGCGATTTTCTCCCTTAGTTCTTCATCCCCCGCCGTCTGCGAATACTTGTTCCGGCCATCCCGAATCGCCTTTATCGCCGCCTCTTTTACTGCTTCCGGCACATCAAAGTCCGGCTGGCCTATCGAAAAATTAACCGGATCATCCAACTCCGCCCCCAGCGCAAATACCTTCCTGATGCCGCTTGCATCAATCTTGCTCATTCGCTCTGCAATTATTCGCTTCATAATGCAACCATCATACCCACCGAATCCCGACAATAGAAGCGAATTCTCCCACATTCACCGGAATATACTTTGTAGGTTTCTCCTCAGCGAGTACAATGGCAGTATAGGTCAGAAGCGTGCTGATCAGCAGCGCTAAGTGGTCTACAAATGCTACGTTGCATTCAGTGTTAGGAGGCAAAGTATGGTTCAAAAAAAGACGCCAACCGTAACAATGAGAATCCGCATCGCAGACAGCGAACTGGAGGTGACTGGCCCGCGTACTTTTGTCGAAGACAAAATCGCCGAGTTCATCAGCCTTAGCAGGCAGCCGGGGTCTGCGAAAATCACCCCAGAATCGCCCGGTGTGTCGCGAGAGCTCCGCCCTCCGACGCAGGGCAAGCGTCTCTCACCGGCACAGTTCTTCCGGAAGACCAGCCCACAAACGAACGTCGACAGAACGCTGATTGCTGGGTACTATCTTGAGAAGTACGAGAACTTCGACAACTTCACTGCTGCCGAGCTCAAGACCACAGTCAAGAGCGCGAAACTCCCGCCCCCTCAGAACGTAAACGACATGATCAATTCCAACATCAGAAAAGGCTTCATGATGTCCGCTGGGGATAAAGATGCGAGGCGAGCTTTCGTACTAACCTCCGACGGCGAAGACGCAGTAAACCAAATGCTTGCCCAGTAAGGAATCGTCCAGTGTCACTCGTCGCGTTTGACGCGTTTAAGGCAGAACTAGCTGCCCTTAAGAGTCTGCTCGAGGCCACCCGCAAAAAGACGGTTCGAGACGAGCCTACCCGGGATAGATTTCGCAACCTCTTCCGCACGTGGTCTTCGGTCTTAGCCCCATCGGTGGAGCCACTGCTTCGAAACAAGCGTGAGTTCCACAAGCTCACGGGCGAGTTGGAAGCTCTGGCAAAACTCACGTCGAGGACTAAAAAGGTGGAAGAATACAGGAGGCGCCTGACAAGGACGATGACCCTGGCTAATGCTCTGGTACTATATCTCCCGGTAACAGGTGCTCCCAAGCCTACCCCACGGGCGCTCGCTAGAGAGGAACTCTTTACTTCCGGAATCCCCGATCTCCCGGTCAGCTTTGTCCCTAATCCACTAATTGGCTGGAAAACGAAAATCGAGAACTTTCTCGAGAGGCATCCTTTTGACAGGTCCGTTTTCATCATGATCAGGTACCGCCAAAGGAACGACACGTTGCTTTCGAGTGTCAAGCGGGCGCTGGCAGACAACCACCTTACCGGGATTCTCGCGTCTGAGCACAACCTGACAGATGACCTCTATAACCCAATTGCCTGCCTGCTCTGCTGCTCTAAGGGCATCGCCGTTTTCGACGAGCCTGATGTCCAACAAGTGTTCAATCCGAATGTTGCCTACGAACTGGGCATGATGCACCTCCTCGGACGAAACTGTCTTATTCTCAAGCACAAGACCCTTCAGTCGCTGCATACGGATATCCTGATGAGACTATACAAAGAGTACAGCAGCCCCAATGACGCAAGAGATCACACAAACACCTGGATAGCCAACCAATAGGATGTGCTCGGCTCCTTCCTCAGATGGTTCCATCCTTTACCTTAAGAATTCGATAACCTGGAGAGTCGTAGTCAAATGGGTCTAATCTCGAAACCATCCCCTCCTCACAGTGAAGCAATCGTCGCCTGAGAACACCAAATAGCACGTTCTTCCGTCCCCGCTCATCCATTTTGTGGGAAAGCTGCTCGTCTCCCCTGGCCCGACGTCCCACTTCCCCGTATAGAATACCGTCCGCCACGGCCCCCACGGCTCAGCCGCCTCAAATATCCCTAATCCACCCGCAAATCGCATATCCTCCCGCCCATAAATCGTCTGGCACCACAAGTACCGCTTCAGCCCCGCATTGTAGCTTATCCCCGACCGATAGCATCTGCCCGGATTCTCAAACACCGCTCCTCTCTTGTCTATATCCTTCGACCAGACCGCCCCACCCGCTCCGTCAACCCCCACAAAGAACTCGTACGCCTCGCGCTGGCGAATTTTATCTTTCCCCACCCTCGCCAACACCATCCTGTCGGCAGGCGTGTATGCGCTGTCCGAATCGTGAGAATAGATGTAAACGTATTCATCCCGCGCCCCCGCATAATCCCGCCCAAAATTCAAAAACGTCGGCGCCCCAAAGCTCTTCTGGAACTTCCACTCGCACCATCGCCATGTCGAGCCGTGGTCTTCCGACCACGCCGCCTGCGAATTCCCCACGTTCCGCACTAACATATACAGCACCCCGCCCACGCACAGCATCCCGCTCGCTTTGGCGCCCACAGCCCCCTGCCCTGCCCGCTCACCCGTCTCACTGCGAATATTGATTCCATTAAAATCCTCCGGCCCGCCCACAATCTTCGCAATTCCCAAGCTCAGCTTTTTATCGACCTTAGGCTCAAATCCCCAGCCATCCCCGTATGCAGTATAGAGATTCCCGTCGTCCGCCCACGTAATCGGCCAATTGTCACTCCCCTTCGCCTTGCGAACGATTCCATCCGCTGGCCCCCACTCAATCCGAATGTCACTCGCAGGATACGGCCACTCGTTTGGCCGTCGGCGGCACGCCGACGCTATCGACCCGATAAAAGGCTCAATCGCCCCATAAGCCGCGTTCCCCTCCTTATTCAGCGACTTGCCCGCCCGCGACGCCACAATATCTAAGCTCGGTATCACCACAATCAGGCTGTCGTACAGCCCCCACGACCAGTACGCATTCTGCGGCACTTCCTTCATTGTCCCGTCCGCATTATTCCACCACAAAAGCCCGTAGTGGTCCGACGCATTAAAATAATCCTCCGGCTTCACGACCGCCAATCCCTTAATCTCCTTCGGCGTCCGCCGCACCATCTCGATAAACTCGGCCGGAACAATCTGCTCATCCCTCCACCGCCCGCCCCGCAGATACAGATACCCGATCCTCGCCATCGCATCCACGTTCGCGCTGATTCCCGAACCAAACTCCCGCCGCATAATCCCGTTGATTTTATGCTCCCGATACGAATTATTCCGCCACGTCAAATCACCGGGCTTTATACCTATCGGCCCGAACACCCGCTCAAACATCAGCTCGTTCAAATCCCGCCCGTATGCCAGCGTCACGCACTCGGCCAGCCAGTTCGGACCGCCGTCGCTGTACGACCACTTCGTTCCCGGCTCAAAAAGCAGTCTCGTATATCCGCCGGGCTTATCAAATCCCGCAGTCTGCGTCGCCAAGTGAAATAGCGTAATCTTCTCAGTCCAGCCGGTCTCCACATTCGACTCGGGCGGCACTCCAAGACTTGGTTGATACTTCTTGGCCGGCTCCTCAAGGCTTTTGAACTTCCCATCCTTCAGCGCCAGCCCAACCGCCGTTACGCCGATAGCCTTGGTACTCGACTTGAGGTCGTATCTTTGCCTCTGGTCGCTCCACCGCATCACCACTTTCCCATACCGCGTCACCATCCCCGACCCATCCCCCGTAAGTGCATAATCCCGCGCCCGCTCCAGCATCCCCGAATCCATCCCCACCTCCTCCGCCCTCGCCACAGCCCACTCCTCCCCCGGCCAAACCGGCTCTCCCCCCCAACACGCCCCGCCAAACATGCCCCAAAACACTATGCCAACCGCCTGGTATTTGCCCATCTTCGAGCCTTTCACATTGGCGTCTCGAAAGAATCAACACGCTCTCAGGAGCACCAATAGTAAATACTCAATGGAAAATAGTAAATCGATTTTGCTGCATCAACTCGCGTGGATACCGCGCATACAAAGAGCCGCTTTCCCGCGGACCGGCAAAGCGGCTCGAAAATCCGTTCTGCTCCGCCTAACTCTCTTTTTGTCCCGCTTCGGTCGTCCCTGTGGCCGCAGCCCCTCCTTCACCCACCTTCTCAATGGCTTCTTTCGCCTTTCGCCCTGCGTGGCTCTTGCGATGAGCGACCTTGGGCAGACCAAGGACAGAATCTTCCTCTTGCCAGCGCTCCTCGTCTTTCAACTTGCCGACCCTCTCGGCCCGCGTCAAAACATTTCGGTGCCTCGCCAACGCACCCTTTACCTTCAATGAACGATCAATAGACATTCAAGACTTCTCCTAAAACTACTATTCAATCTTCTTGCCGTATGCATCGCTGAAATAGTGCGGTGCAAAAGTCTCGTAACCCTCTGGCGCCTTGCCCTTATACTCCGCACCGGCCTGGGCTATCTTCTGTTTCGCTATGTACCCGTCGCCTCCCGGTACAAAGCTGTCATATTTGTCCTGCGTTATCAGATAGTACCGCCCGCCCCAGTTAACGATCTCAGTCGCGATACCGTAGCTGGCGAAATGCGCCTGTACAGGCACCAAATCTCGCTGTGAGCTATGCTGCACTAACACTATAACGTTGCTGCCCGTCGATGTCGCCGCCACGATGTTCGCGGTATCCTGTGGCGCCTTCGCAACCGGGGCGTCCTCCTGCCGCACTGCCCTATTCGGCGTAACCGGCGGGTTCGCACGATTCCCGCCAATTTCCCTCACCGGATTATTGGGTTTCACCTCCTTGACCGCCACCGAACTCCGCCCGGCCCGATACGCAACCAGAACCACCACAATAAGCCCCAGCAAAATCGCAATACCAAGCTGGTAAGGCACCGAGAGCTCAATCCGACCCCCGTTTATCTGCACCACCCTCGGCCTTCGCCGCCAGCGAACCGACACCTGCGGCCTCTCAATTCTCTCCTCGACGCCGGTCTCTTCCGCGGCCACCGCTGCTTCCGTCTCCACCGGGGCCGGAGTTTCTTGCGTCACAGCAGCCTCTTGTGCTTCCACAATTGGCTCATGGCCCCCAGACCTATCGCTTCGAATCTTCTCTAAACTCCGCCCGTACCCCGGTTTGAGCTGGGCCTTGCTCATAGCCTCATACAGAGCCATTCGTCCTCGCCGATAACGTGCCATAATTGCGCCCGCCAATTCTCAGAACTCAATTCGCCTGACAGCCATATCTACCCTGCTTCAAACAGCACACCACCCCCCACCAAATTATCCTATCCTTATTACAATATTTCGCCCCCAATTGCAACAATCAACTGTGATTCCCACAAAATTCTGCAAAATCCCCAACAAAAACCCCGCCGAATCACCCCCAATCGCCCTTTTCCCGTTTACCACGTCCGTAGAATGCCCCTTTTCGGCGCTGCCGTTTACCCGTCGGCGGTACGCCGACGCAACCAGAAAAGGGATAACAGGGTAGATCGTATCCCCCTATGAGCAATTCTTCTCTGGTTGCATAATCGGCACCGAGCCAATCTAACATCAACGGGGGCAACCTGGCAAGCTGCGATTGATTCACGCTGTTTCGCCTACCGGATTTAGGGCAGTGAAACGCAGCCCTGCTCGGTGAATCAATTCGCATACTCCTGCGCGTGGTGCTCGCACACCCACAGATAATGCCCTTCGGGCGTAAGCACCTTCTTCAACCCGCCCCACTCATGCGCTCTATCGACCTCATCCAGCAAAATCCGCAGCGCCCGCAACTGAAATCCCTCGACCCGCCCCGCCTCACCCCGAATCTGAAATCTTGAATCTGAAATATGCAATTTCAAATCAGTTTCTTCGCCTCACCGGCTCCGCCCACGCTTCTCGTCGCCACGCCTCCGCTCATTTATTCGGTACCTCTCAACAATCCGCTTGCCGATTTCCTCGGGTTCCCGCCCCTCCGCGCTCACATAACCGTCTATTGAAAACGCCCCTGGAATTTCCGCATCATCGAATCGCACGAACATTATCTCCCCCGCCTTCTTTTTCTTGACCAAGTCCCTTATCGCGCGCCACTCCAGCCCGCACCATTCTTTCGTCTCATATTCCGCGCACAGGAACACCACAATCAACTCCGAATCGTCGTGATATATTCTCTGCAAATACGTATCAAGGTCCGGCCGCGCCAGTTCAGCCTCGAAGTTCCTATCGTAAAAAACCTCGTGCCTTCCGAACTCCTCGATCAGTCCTGCCGCCACTTTCTCCACATAGTCTCTCCGCTCACCTGGGAAAGACAACGCAACTCGAAACCGCTTTCCTTCCCCCTCCACAGCCATCCGAACCATCACGCCATCGATAAGTCCCATGACGTTCACCATCTTATAGCACTTCTGACACTGAATCTCCCTTTGCCCGTCAACCACAAACTTCTTAAGGATGTCGTACCTGTAAAAATGCGGTTCTTGCTCACCTCTGCACCCCTCGCAATTGCACGGAATCCACTTACTGTGCTTCAACCGCGTGTAACTATCATGAATTCTGTCCAGCTCGTATGTGACTATCGTCATCAACTCTTTCTTGTGTTTCCCCCCCACGCGAATCTTTATCTCCCGCTTGCCGTAGCTCTCTACGACCTCCGCCCTCGTCGCGTCCTTCTCCAGGATAACCCCCTCCCGCCAAACCATTCTCTGGTCGGCAATCGACGCCTGCATCGCAACAATAAGCTGCGTAACAATCCCCTTCGGCATGAACTCGTACGTGTAGCGCATAATCAAATTGTCCGCCTCGTCCCAATCATACTCAGGCTGGTTCTTCCCCAGCAATTCCGGCGCTATATACTCCCCCGTCCCCTTTATCTCGTAACAAAGCTTGAAGTTCATCATCAGTTGCAATAGCTCAGCATGCATCCCCGTATATTTCGAATCGCTCCATATCCTTTCGACGTCTTCCCGCTTGAACCGCCCCTTGTTTCTAACCACCTCATCATCATCGAGCACCCTATAAACCGCATCCGTCCCCCACTCCGGCTTGAGTATCACCGTCTCCTTCAAAAGCACATCTCCCTGGAAATGTAGGCACACCCCCAAATCATGCAGATACCCGCTCAATTGAAGCTTGTCCTTCTGTGCGGTTTAGCCATTTGCTATGCGGCGAAAAGCCCATAGGAAACCGTTTCAATTAATTCTCTAACTCGTGCCGAAAACCTCAAGTTGGGTGAAA
>Ga0315288_10005762_pt1 | contig 15737 bp, 12 predicted proteins | sample YL17G11_20_MG_FD_203454 | JGI IMG/M metagenome (GOLD analysis project Ga0315288, IMG submission 203454) | Sediment microbial communities from Yellowstone Lake, YNP, Wyoming, USA - YL17G11_20 | ecosystem: Environmental > Aquatic > Freshwater > Lake > Sediment | place: USA: Wyoming | collected...
GTTCTCTTCAGAAGCTTACGGTGTTTGTGTTTGGAGATTTTCTTCCTTCTCTTCTTTACCACACTACCCATCGTCTGACTCCTCTCATCTATAAGATATCCCTTTTACCTTTCCTTCAGGACTTTCGCCCTATCTTTTTCCGCCAGGCCTCCAGTCGCTGGCCGATGATCTTTTCCCAGCCCCTCTCCGTCGGATGGTAGTAAGTCCGGGTCCCCAGTTCCTCCGGGAAGTAATTCTGTGGCACGATCCCTTCGGGGTAATCATGAGCATACTTATATCCCCGGCCGTATCCCAGGTCCTTCATCAGCCGGGTGGGGGCATTCCGGATGTGGAGAGGGACCGGAAGGGCCCCCTTTTCGGCCACGTCTTTTTTGGCCCGGTCATAAGCTGCGTAAAGGGCGTTGCTCTTCGGGGCCGTAGCCAGATAGACCGCGGCTTCCGCCAGCGCCAGCTCTCCTTCGGGAAGCCCCACGAAATGAAAAGCTTCCATGGACCGGAGGGCCACCCCCAGAGCCTCCGGCTCAGCCAGGCCGATATCTTCGCTGGCAAAACGAACCATCCGCCGGGCTACGTACAGAGGGTCTTCTCCCGCTTCGATCATCCTGGCCAGCCAGTAGAGCGCCGCATCCGGGTCGCTCCCCCGGAGGCTCTTGTGAAAGGCGGAGATGATATTGTAATGTTCCTCTCCTCCCTTGTCGTAGAGCAGCGCCTTCCGCTGCATCGCCTCCTCGACGATGGGAAGGGTGAGGACCCGAACCCCCCGGTCATTCGGAGAGGTGGTCACCACCGCCGCTTCCAGGGCGTTCAAGGCCACCCGGGCATCCCCGTGGGCCATCTCCTGCAGAAACTTCTGCGCTTCGGGGGTCAGCTCCGCCTTCCATTTCCCCAGCCCCTTCTCATCATCCCGCACGGCCCGGTTCAGGATGCGGTCGATCTCCTCGGCCGTGAGGTTTCGCAGGATAAGGACCTTGCAGCGCGAAAGGAGAGCCGAATTGACCTCGAAGGAAGGATTCTCCGTGGTTGCCCCAATCAGGATGATCGTGCCCCGTTCCACGTGGGGAAGAAAGGCATCCTGCTGGGCCTTGTTAAAGCGGTGAATCTCATCCACAAAAAGGAGGGTCCGCCGGCCCCGCCTTTTGTGTTCCTCCGCTTCCTGGACCACCTGGCGGATTTCCTTCACCCCGGCAAGCACCGCGGAAAAGGCGACGAAGTGGGACCGGCTGGAGTGGGCGATGATGGAAGACAATGTGGTTTTGCCCGTGCCCGGCGGCCCCCAGAGGATCAGGGATTGGAGCTGATCCTTTTCGATCAAAGAGCGGAGAAAACGCCCCGGACCGAGCAGGTGCTCCTGCCCGACGAAATCTTCCATGCGCTCCGGGCGAATCCGGTCCGCCAGAGGAATCAGGTCCAGCTTTTCTTCTGCCCTGGGTCTGGCGGCCTCGAAAAGCTCCATGGGTCCGTGGTCTCCAAAATGAAATCAGCCTATCATAGATATCCCCCCCTTTCAATCCCCATCCTTGCTCGCCCCCCATCGCCAAGAAGACTCCGGGAGCAGCGAGGGGGTGCCCATGGGATTCGGGCTTGAGGAATTCGGATCATCATCCTGAGGCGCTTATTCTTCCATTGGGTCGGGCCTGTCCCGAGGAAATTCGCAAGGCGAGATGGTTCTGCTCAGTCTTCCCTTTGGATTTATTTCCTCGCCGGCCTCTCTTTGCGGAGGATAGGCGGGAAGGTGATTCGGAAAATAGGGTCCCGCCGAGCCTGATGATCCGAATTCCTCAAGCCCGACTCCCAACGAGATAAGCAAATTCAGGGAAGGCCAGCTGGAATTCCTTATAGACAGCCTTTCATTTTTGTAATAAAATCCCCCTCAAAACCAGGGTTCAAGGAACCCATCGGAGCGGGCTCCAGGTTGCGGGTTTCGATTTTTAGGTTGATTCTTCTGCGGCTCTTAACCCGGAGCCCGCACCTGGAAACAAGGAAACCGAAACTTCCTCGATCCCTGGAAGCAGAATTTGGAGCCAATCATTGGTGAACCGAATCGGGATCGTCATCAAACCCAACAAGCCGGAGGCCCTGGCCCTGGCCCGGGAGTTGATCGGGTGGCTAAACCAGAAAAACATCCGGGTCTACCTGGATACCTCCGTCGCTTCCTCCATCCATCACGCTCCCTCTTGTCCCCAGGAAGAAATGAGCAAGTGCGTGGATCTGCTCGTCGTTCTGGGCGGCGACGGAACCCTCCTGAGTGCGGCGCGCCACATGGAAGAAGAGGATGTTCCCATCCTGGGAGTAAACCTGGGGGGACTCGGCTTCCTGACCGAGATTACCCTGGAAGAACTCTACCCGGTTCTGGAGAGGGTTTTGGAGGGAAAGGTTGAAACCGAAAAACGGATGAAGCTCCACGCCGCCGTTATCCGCCAGGGGAGGAAGGTCGGCGAATACGCGGTTTTGAACGACGCGGTCATCAGCAAAAGCATTCTGGCCCGGATCATCCATCTCCGCAGCAGCGTGAACGGGGCCTATGTGACCACCTACCGGGGAGACGGGGTTATCATCTCCACCCCGACCGGTTCCACCGCCTATTCCCTGGCGGCCGGGGGTCCCATCGTGTATCCCACCATGGACTCGGTCCTCATCACCCCGATCTGTCCCCACACGCTGACCAACCGTCCTCTTCTCATCCCGGACGAGGCCACCGTGGAATTCACCCTGGAGACGGAGGAAAGCGACGTCCGTCTCACTCTCGACGGGCAGGTGGGCTGCGACCTCCTCCCCTTCGATCGGGTGGTCATCCATAAAGCCGGCAAGCACGTTTCTTTCATCAAGTCTCCCTTCAAGGACTATTTCCAGATTCTTCGAACCAAACTGAAATGGGGGGAACGCTGAGGGAGTTGAAAAAGCTTTCCCATGCTCACCGATCTGACCATCAAGAATTTCGCCATCATTGACCAGGTTCACACCCAATTCGGCCCCGGGCTGAATGCCCTCACCGGGGAGACGGGTGCCGGCAAATCCATCCTGGTCGATGCCATCAACCTCCTTCTGGGTAGCCGGGCCTCTTCGGAGATGATCCGGACCGGCCAGGAGGAGGCCTCGGTCGAAGCCTTTCTTGAACTGGAAGCAGGTAAGGAACTCTCTCTTCTGAAGAACCTGGGGCTGGAAAAATCGGAAGGCCTCCAGATCCGGCGGATCCTTCACCCCTCCGGTAAATCCCGGGCCTTTCTCAATGGAACGGCCATCACTCTGCACATGCTCGAAGAGCTGGGCGAGGAGATGATCCACATCTACGGGCAGCATGAGCACCAGCATTTCCTGGACCCCGTCCGGCACGTTGACATCCTGGACGGCTCGGGGGGGCTCCTGGACCTGAGGAACCAATTCCAGGAAGTCTTTGCCCGCTGGACGAAAGCCGCCTCGGAACTCGAAGATCTGATCTCCCGGCAAAAGCAGCGATCGGAGCGGATGGAATTTCTTGCCTTCCAATCGGGGGAGATCGGCCGGGCCCACCTGAAAATCGGGGAGGATGAAGAACTGGCTGTCGAGCGGTCCCGTCTGGCCCATGCCGAAAAACTTCAATCCCTTGCCCACTTCGGGGCCGAGGTTCTGTACGGGGAGAGCGGGTCCGTGGTGGAGCGTCTGAAAGCCACCCTCCAGCGGCTTAAGGAAGGGGCCAGGGTCGACCCGGGCCTGTCCCCCCTGGTGGCTTCGGTGGAGTCCATCCTTTTTCAGTCCGAGGATGTGGCCTCTTCCCTGCGGTCTTACGGGGAAAAGATCTTTTTCGACCCCAAGCGCCTGGAAACCATCGAGTCCCGGATGGACGAGCTCAGCAAGCTTAAAAAGAAGTACGGTCCGGCCCTGGCGGATGTCCTCGCCCATAAAGAGAAGATCGACGGGGAGAGGAAAACCCTGGGAAGCCTGGAAGAGAGAATCTCCCAACTGGGGAAAGCCGCCTCCGAAGAGTACACCCGGGCCCTGACGATAGCGCGGCAGCTCTCCCAACGGAGAAAAGAGGAGGCCTTGGATCTGGCCTCCAAGCTGGAAAAAGAGCTTTCCACCCTGGGGATGAAAAAGGTTCGCTTCCGGATCCAGGTTGACTCCGAGGGAGGGGAAAAAGCGGAAGGAGGGCCAGGTCCCAGCTTGCATGAAAAAGGAATGGATCAGGTGGAGTTCCTCCTCTCCCCCAACCCGGGAGAAGACCTGAAACCCCTGGCCAGGATCGCCTCGGGGGGAGAACTCTCCCGGATCATGCTGGCCATGAAGCGGATCTTTGCCGAGGAAACGCTGGTCAAAACCCTCATTTTCGACGAGGTGGATGCCGGGATCGGGGGGGGAATCGCCGAAATCGTGGGCCGGAAGCTCAAAGAAATCTCCCGGCACCATCAGGTGTTCTGCATCACCCATCTCCCCCAGATCGCCTGTTTTGCCGACACCCACTATAAAGTCACCAAGAAAGAGTCCGGGGGCAGGACTTATGTAGAGGTCCAGCGGCTCTCCGAGGAGGAACGCCTGGAGGAGGTCGCCCGAATGCTCGGGGGTCTCAAGATCACCGGGAAAACCATCGACCATGCGAGGGAGATGCTCCGCAATGCCAGACAATGACGTTCATGGTTATACGTTATTCGTTATACGTTATTGGTTATTCGCTACTGGTTATTCGCTATTACTGGTCATTGGATTCTGAATTCTCGTTCCTGGACCTTTCATACTGAATCCCAAGCTTCTTAATATCCATTATCTAATAACGAATAACGAGTAACGTATAACGAATAAGGGGTAACGAACAAATGCCCATTCGCAAAGCCAAGATCAGCGATGTCCGGGATATTCAGAAGCTCATCGAACGGTCCGCCAAGAAGGGGGAGATGCTGCCCCGCTCGCTGAGCGAACTTTATGACAACCTGCGGGATTATTATGTTTTCGTGGAAGACGGCCGGGAAGGGATCATCGGCACCTGTGCCATGCATATCTGCTGGGAAGACCTGGCCGAGGTCCGCTCCCTGGTCGTGCAGGAAGAGAGCCAGCACGGGGGGATCGGAAGCAAGCTCATCGAGGCCTGCCTCTCCGAGGCCATTGCCTTGGGGCTCTACCGGATTTTTGCCCTCACCTACCGGCCGGGGTTCTTCCAGAAGCATGGCTTCAAAGTGGTGGACAAGGCTGTTCTCCCCCATAAAATCTGGGCTGATTGCGTCAAGTGTGTCAAATTTCCGGAATGTGACGAGATCGCCGTGCTGCTCGAGGTGTAAAGAGGTGTAAATTGGAAGCCGGGAGGAAAGGCTCAACAGGAAGTCAGGCGCTCAGCGCCAGCTAATACCAACATGCTGGTAAGAATGGAATTTCAGACTCATTTTTGCAGGGCCAAATTTCCCGCCCATAGTCATATACCGCCAGCAGAGCCGGGGGCTTGAAAAACGTGAACCGCTCAAAGCGGATCCAACCCGCGGGCCATCTGAAGGTTGCCTTTACCCGGGTGCCAGGCCCGGCATCCTGGAAATGTTAAACTCTATGAGTCCCCCGGCAGAACCAGGGGTTTACCTTAAGGAAATTGTGGAAAAAGTATAGAGCATAATAATTCCATATACTTATAAATTTTTTCGAAAAAAAGGGCTTGACAAGGATTGCTTCCCTGTGATAAATGGATGCCTCAATGGGGTAAAGGGCAAACGGTGGTTGGTTTTCGGGGTGGAATCGAAAATCTGATCCCATGAAAGCCCGGGGAGAAATCCCGTCGATCTATTGGAGCTGAGGTTTGGGCAGAAAACACTACACCGTTCTGGTTTTTTCCCAGCAAGCCGCCAGGGTCAAGAAGTTTATTTTTTCACCCCTGACCCTCAAGGTGGGGGCCGCAGCTCTGATCCTTCTCCTTATTTTCTCCGGTTATCTTTTTTATGATTATGTTTCCTACCAGAAAAAAGTCTTTGATCTCAAAGAACTTCGCAGCGAACTGACCTTCCAACAAGCCGAAATTCAATCCTTCCTGGAAAAGATCACCCTCCTCGAGGAGCAGCTGACCCGGCTCAAGCTGGTGGAAGAGCAGGTTAAGAAGGACTTGAAGGAAGTCCAGGAATTAAAAAAGGAAAAAAAGGTAAAGAAGCTTTCCCCTCCCCCCAGTCTACCGGAAAAATCCTCAAAAGCATCCGAATCTTCGGAACCCATGCAGTACTCCTCGCCCATCCGCGGAGAAGAAGTCTCCATCCTGGAAAAAGAGCGGCCCAAGCTGGTCAGCCGGCTCCATCTGGATCTCATGGAGCTCTCCAAAGAAGCCTTTCAGAGAGAACAGACCCTGAAAGAACTAAAAAATTTTTTGCATGCCCAAAAATCCGTCCTCCTTTCGATGCCTTCCCTCTGGCCGGTCCTCGGCCGGATTACCTCGGCTTTCGGGGAAACCCGCTTCAGCCCATCCTCCGGGGGAACAAGGCCCCACATGGGAATCGATATTGCAGCACCCTCGGGAACCCCGATTGCGGCGACCGCGGACGGAGTAGCAATCATTGCCGGCAGGGAAGCGGAGTACGGCCGTCTGGTATGCATCGACCATGGCCACGGTTACACCACGATGTACGGCCACCTCAAAGATATTCATGTCAAAGGCGGGGATAGAGTCCAGGCAGGCCAGATCCTGGGAACCGTGGGCACTTCGGGAAATACCACCGGCCCCCACCTCCATTATGAAGTGAGGATGTACGGCAGGCCGGTCAATCCTTTTTCCTACCTCACCCAAACCCTGTAAATTTCCCTTTTCCGGACCCTAAAAATATGATATTTTAACCCTGGGTTTGATTTCCGACCCCGATAAGGGTTTCCCGCTTTATCGGGGTTTTTATTTATTTTATTCTAGCCACAGAGATCACAGAGGACACAGAGATTAAAGAGACAAAAAGAAATGGAATAATGGAATGGTGGAATGGTGGATAAAGCAAATGGTTTTCCCAACATTCCAATATTCCATCATTCCAATTTTCCTGTTTTTTCCTCTGTGAACTCTGTGATCTCTGTGGCAAGAAAATAAAAAAATGATTTTTGATGCTTTACAGAAGATATTCGGCAGCAAGAACGAGCGGGAGATCAACCGCCTGAAGCCCCAGGTCCAGGCCATTAACCAGCTGGAGCCGGAGATCCTGAAGCTGACCGACGCCCAGCTGAAGGCCAAGACCGCGGCGTTCCGCGAGCGCCTCGCCCGGGGAGAGACCCTGGATGATCTTCTGGCGGAGGCCTTTGCCGTGGTCCGGGAAGCCTCCCGGAGGACCCTGGGTCAGCGCCATTTCGACGTGCAGCTCATCGGAGGGATGGTGCTCCACCAGGGGAAGATCGCCGAGATGAAGACCGGTGAAGGAAAAACCCTGGCGGCCACCCTCCCGGTTTATCTCAACGCCCTCAGCGAAAAGGGCGTCCATGTGGTCACCGTAAACGACTACCTGGCCAAGCGCGACTCCGCCTGGATGGGAGCCATCTACAACTTCCTGGGCATGTCCGTGGGGGTCATCGTCCACGAACTGGACGATGCCCAGCGCCAGCAGGCCTACCGCTGCGACATCACCTACGGCACCAACAACGAATTCGGGTTTGACTACCTGCGGGACAATATGAAGTTCCGACGGGAGGACATGGTCCAGCGGGACCTGAACTACGCCATCGTGGACGAGGTGGACTCCATCCTCATCGATGAGGCCCGGACCCCCCTGATCATCTCCGGCCCCGTGGAGAGGGTGATGGAGGAGGGGTATTACGAAGAACTGAAGCCCCTGGTCATCCGCCTTCGCCAGAGCCAGAGTCGGTTGATGGACGGGATTCTTCACGAAGCTCTGAAGCTCCTGAAGGAAGAGCCGGAAAGTGAAGAGGCGATAGAGAAACTCCTTCTGGTGAAGAGGGGGGACCCCAAGCATCCAGGCTTCCTGGACCTCATCGCCCAGGAACCCGCCCTGAAGACCAAGATCGATCGACTGGAATCCCTTCTCTCCGGCCAGAAGACCCTCTCCCAGTTTCTGGGAAAGCTCTACTGCTCCATCGACGAAAGGTCCAATGCCGTAGAGATGATGGAAAAGGGGATGGAGCTCCTCTCCAAGGGGAAATCCGATGCCTTCATCGTTCCCTCCCTGGAAGAAGGGTACGTGGAGATCGACTCCAGCCAGGCCCTCTCGGTCGCGGAGAAGGTCCAGGCCCGGGAAGCCCTGGAGACCCGGTACCGGCAGGCCTCCGAGCGGATTCACACCGTCCACCAGCTGGTGAAAGCCTACTGGCTCTTCCAGAAGGACGTGAACTACGTCATTAAAGACGGCCAGGTGATCATCGTCGATGAATTCACCGGGCGGATGATGCCCGGCCGCCGCTGGAGCGACGGCCTCCACCAGGCCATCGAGTCCAAGGAAGGGGTGAAGGTCGCCGAAGAGAACCAGACCCTGGCCACCATCACCTTCCAGAACTACTTCCGCATGTTCAAGAAGCTGGCCGGGATGACCGGCACGGCCGACACGGAAGCGGCCGAGTTCCAGAAGATCTACAAGCTGGAGGTGATGGTCATCCCCACCAACAAGGACATGATCCGGGACGACCACGCCGACGTCATCTACCGGACCCAGCGGGAGAAGTATCAAGCCGTGGTGGAGGAGATCAAAGACTGCTACCGCCGGGGCCAGCCGGTCCTGATGGGAACCATCACCATTGAAAACTCGGAGAAGCTCTCCCAGATGATCAGGGCGGAGAAGGTCCCCCACCAGGTCCTCAACGCCAAGTACCACGAGATGGAGGCCAACATCATCGCCCAGGCGGGCAGATATAAGGCGGTTACCATTTCCACCAACATGGCCGGCCGGGGAACGGACATCATGCTGGGCGGAAACCCCGAGGGACTGGCCCGGGAAGAGGCGCGGAAGCGCAAGATCGACCCGGCCGCCGATCCCGCGGCCTGGCAGAAGATTCTGGAAGAGATGCGGGGCCTCACCTCCCAGGAATACCAGAAGGTCATCGAAGCCGGAGGCCTTCACGTCCTGGGCACGGAACGGCATGAATCCCGGCGGATCGACAACCAGCTCCGCGGCCGTTCCGGACGACAGGGGGACCCGGGGACCTCGCGCTTCTACCTTTCCCTGGAGGACGACCTGCTCCGGATCTTCGGCTCCCAGCGGATCTCCGGCGTCATGAGCCGTCTGGGCATGGAAGAGGGACAGCCCATCGAGCATTCCCTGATCACCCGGGCCATCGAAAACGCCCAGAAAAGGGTCGAGGCGCACAACTTCGAGATCCGCAAGCACCTCCTGGAGTATGACGATGTGATGAACAAACAGCGGGAGGTGATCTACGGCCTGAGGAAAGAGGTCCTGGCCCAGGAAGGGGTTCCCGAGGAGATTCAGGAAACCATCGAAGAACTGGCCGAGAGCCTCGTGGATTCCATCGCCGACGCCAAGGTCTACGCCGAAGAATGGGACTACCGCCGGCTGAGTGAGTCGGTCATGCGTCTCTTCGCTTTCGTCCCCGAGATCCGTTCGGAGGAGACCGCGGAAATGACCCGGGAAAAGCTCCTGGAAAAGGTCCTGACCCGGGCCAAGGAAATATACCGCAAAAAGGAGGCCGAGTTCAGCGCCGAGACCCTCCGCTACCTGGAACAGGTGATCTACCTCCAGACCATCGATTCCCTGTGGAAAGAGCACCTGCTGGCCATGGATCATCTCAAAGAGGGAATCGGCCTGCGGGGTTACGGGCAGCGCAATCCCCTCCAGGAGTACCAGAAGGAAGGGTACGAGATGTTCTCCGAGCTCGTCTCCAGCATAAAGGAAGAGACGATCCAGAAATTTTTCCGGGTCCAGATCGCCCGTCCCGAAGAGGTGACCCGTTTCGAAAAGGCCCAGAAGAAACCTCTGGTCATGAGTCACGGAGCGGAAGAGGTGGCCGAGAAGGCCCAGCCCGTGAAGAGAGAGAGCAAAAAGATCGGCCGCAACGACCCCTGCCCCTGCGGCAGCGGGAAGAAATACAAGAAGTGCCACGGCAGATAAAAGCAGCAGAGAGCAGGGAGCAAGGAGCGGAGAGCGGGGAGATAAAAACAGCGAGGAGCATGGAGCGAAGAGCGAGGAGTTAAGAATATCTTCATCTCCCTGCTCCCTGCTCCTTGCTCCACGCTCCATGCTGATTTGGGAGTTTTTATGACCGAGCACATCCCCCCCGATTTCCGCGTCCCCGGCTTTCTCGCCGCGGGCCTGGCCGCGGGCATCAAGAAAACCCAGGTCAAGGATTTCGCCCTTCTCTATTCCGAGGTCCCGGCGGCAGCCGCCGGGGTCTTTACCACGAACCGGGTGAAGGCGGCCCCGGTGCTCCTTTCCCGGGAGCGGGTGAAATCCGGAAAGGGACGGGCCATTCTGGTCAATTCCGGTTGCGCCAACGCCTGCACCGGCCAAAAGGGAATCCGCGACGGCCAGCGACTTTCTCGTCGGATCGCCTCTTCCCTGAAGATCGATCCTCAGGAAGTCCTTCTGGCTTCCACCGGGGTCATCGGAAAGGTCCTGCCCCTGGAAGCTATGGAGAAGAGTATCCCCTCGCTGGTGGCTTCCCTTTCTTCCGAGGGCTTGGCCGATGCCGCCCTGGCCATTATGACCACGGACACCAAACCCAAGGCGGCCCTTGTGCGGGACCGGGTAAACGGGAAAGAAGTCACCCTGGCGGGCATCGCCAAGGGGGCCGGGATGATCTCCCCCAAAATGGCGACCCTCCTGGTCTTTGTCCTGACGGACGCCGCCATTTCTGCCGGGGCCCTGCGGAAAGCCTTGAAGGAAGGAGTCCAGGGGTCCTTCAACCGGATCACCGTGGACGGGGACACGAGCACCAATGATACCCTTTTGATCCTGGCCAACGGGCGGGCCGGGAACGGTCGGATCCAACCCGCCACCCCCGGCTTCAGGAAGTTTTCCGCCCTCCTCCACGACCTTCTTTTGGCGCTGGCCAAGAAGACGGTGGCCGACGGAGAGGGGGTGACCAAAGTGGTCCGGATTCTGGTGGAAAGGGCCCGTACGGCTTCCGAGGCGGAAAAGGTGGCCAGGGCCGTTGCCAACTCCCCTCTGGTGAAGACGGCCTTCTTCGGAGAAGACGCCAACTGGGGCCGGATCCTCTGCGCCGCCGGGTATTCGGGCGCGCCCATCGACGCGGAGAAGGTGGATATTTTCTTCGACCATGTCCAGGTGGTTCGGAAGGGCCAGGGAGCAGGGCCGGAGAAAGAGGAGCCGGCGACCGCGGTCATGAAAAAAGGAGAATACACGGTTCGCCTCGACCTCCACCGGGGGGCCAGTCGGACCTTCCTCTTCACCACCGATTTTTCCTTCGATTACGTGAAGATCAATGCTTCGTACCGGAGTTGAGAGGTGAGAGTTGGGAGGTGAGAGATGAAAAAAATCAAGGGGAAAGATATTTACAACTCCCAACTCTCAACTCCCATCTCTCCGGTCCCGGCCTATATTCCGGAATAAATAACTTTTTTAGCTTGCGGTCATCTAAAAGATTGGTAAAATAAAGAGATATTAAAAAACGCACACTTCTCTGCCGCCTCGGGGTGTCCGGTCGGTTCGGATCGACGGTCGGCAAAAAGGGAAGTGGAGGAAAAACCCAGGAGGAAAAATCAATGTCCACCGTCACCATGAAGCAATTGCTGGAAGCCGGGGTTCATTTCGGTCATCAGACCAAGCGATGGAACCCCAAGATGAAGGAGTACATCTTCGGCTCCCGGAACGGGATCTACATCATCGACCTCCAGAAGACCGTCCGGCTCTTCAAGGAAGCCTACAAATTCGTGGTCGAGACGAGCGCCAAGGGGGGCACGATCCTCTTTGTGGGAACAAAGAAACAGGCCCAGGACTCCATCCTGGAGGAAGCCTCCCGGGCCGGGATGTTTTACGTCAACCAGAGATGGCTCGGCGGGACGCTGACCAATTTCCGGACCATCAAAAAAAACATCGACCATCTGAAAAAACTCGATGCCATGAAGGAGGATGGGACCGTGGAGGCCCTTCCCAAAAAAGAAGTCCTCCAGATGGACAAGCTGCGGGCCAAGATGGAGAGGACCCTGGGGGGAATCAAGGAAATCGGCAAGCTGCCCAACGGGATCTTCATCGTGGACCCGCGGAAAGAAAGAATTGCCGTCCATGAGGCCCGAAAGCTGGGGATTCCCATCGTGGCCATCGTGGATACCAACTGCGACCCCGATGAGATCGACTACATCATCCCCGGCAATGACGACGCCATCCGGGCCATCCGGCTGATCTCCTCCAAGGTTGCCGATGCCTGTCTGGAGGGCAAGCAGCTCCGCGAGGCCCAGCTCTCGGCCGAAGGAGCCGCGGCGGCGGCGGAAGGATCTCCCCCCAAGGTCGAGGCGGCGGAGCCGGAAGCGGGTAAAGAAAAAGGCGAAAGCAAAGAAGACGAAGGATAAGGAGGGGGTATCTCGTGGAAGTATCAGCCAACATGGTTAAAGAACTCCGGGAAAAGACCGGGGCCGGAATGATGGACTGCAAGAAGGCCCTGGCCGAGACGGGCGGGGACTTTCAGAAGGCTTTGGATTATCTGCGGCAGAAGGGGCTGGCCACGGCCGCCAAGCGGGCCGGCCGGGTGGCCTCGGAAGGAAGGGTCGGATCCTACATCCATGCCGGCGGGAAAATCGGCGTGATGGTGGAAGTCAACTGCGAGACGGACTTCGTGGCCAAGACGGACGATTTCCAGGCCTTTGCCAAAGATGTCGCCATGCACATCGCCGCCAGCAATCCCTCCTACATCCGGAGGGAGGAGGTCACGGCGGACGTTCTCGATCGGGAAAAGGAGATTTACCGGGCCCAGGCCCGCGACGCCAAAAAGCCCGAAAAGGTCACGGAAAAAATCGTAGAGGGAAAGCTGGAGAAGTTCTACAGCGAGGTCTGCCTTCTGGAGCAGGCCTTCGTGAAGGACCCGGATATTACCATCCAGGATCTGTTGAACGGGTTGATCGGAAAACTGGGGGAGAAGATCGAAATCCGCCGTTTCACCCGCTACCAGGTGGGAGAAGGGATCGCCAAGAGTTGAAAGCTGCGGCCCAGCCGGTTTACCAGCGGATCCTCCTGAAGCTCAGCGGCGAAGCCATGATGGGCAACCAGGAGTACGGCATCGATCCGGCCGTGGTCCAGATCGTGGCGCAGGAAATCAAAGAGATCAGAGCCCTGGGAGTGGAAGTGGCCATCGTCATCGGCGGCGGCAACATCTACCGGGGCGTCGCGGCCAGCGCCGAGGGAATGGACCGGACCTCCGCCGACCACATGGGGATGCTGGCCACGGTGATCAACAGCCTGGCTCTCCAGGATGCGCTGGAGAAGATGGGTATCTTCACCCGGGTCATGTCGGCGATCGAGATGAACCGGGTCGCCGAGCCCTATATCCGCCGCCGGGCCGTCCGGCACCTGGAGAAGGGCCGGGTGGTGATTTTTGCCGGGGGTACGGGCAATCCCTTTTTCACCACCGACACCGCGGCCGCCCTCCGGGCCATGGAAGTGAAGTCGCAGGTCATCCTCAAGGCCACCAAGGTGGACGGAGTCTATGACCACGACCCGCTGGTTCACCGGAAGGCCAAGAAGTTCGCCAAGCTTTCCTACATCGAAGTCTTGAACCTCGGCCTCAAGATCATGGATGCCACGGCCATCTCCCTGTGCATGGAAAATCACCTGCCCATCATCGTCTTCAACCTGAATCATCGGGGGAACATCCAGCGAGTGGTGCTGGGCCAGAAGATTGGAACCATTATTGGGGGGACATGAATGTTTAAAAAGGAATCGTTTACCGGTGAGCTGAAAGCGAAGACCGATAAGTCTCTGGAGTCCCTGCGAAAGGACCTGGGCCGCGTGCGGACCGGACGGGCCTCCCTGGCGCTGCTGGACGGCGTCCGGGTGAATTACTACGGCGCCCCGACTCCCCTGGCGCAGGTCGCCTCTCTTTCCATCCCCGACGCCCGGACCATTGCCATTCAGCCTTGGGACCCCAAAGTCGCGGGCGAAATCGAAAAGGCCATCCAGAAGTCGGATTTGGGCCTGACCCCGCTGAATGACGGGAAAGGGGTCCGGATCAATATCCCGCCCCTCACCGAAGAGCGGCGCAAGGAACTGGTCAAGGTCATCAAACGGATGGAAGAAGAGTGCAAGGTGGCCCTCCGGAACCTCCGCCGGGACGCCAACGAACAGCTGAAGGGGGTCAAGAAAGACAAAGAGATCTCCGAAGACGAACAGTTCAAATATCAGGATGAAGTGCAAAAGTGGATCGATAAATCCATTCAAAAAAGCGAGGAGATTGTCAAGGCCAAGGAAAAAGAAGTCCTGGAAATATGAAATTCCAAATCCCAATCCCACGAAACGCGGGACCAAATTCCAAATAAATCTCAACCCTCAAATTCCAATGACCGAACCCAGGGATTCCTGGAGAGTTGGGAATTGGGGGGTTGATCATTAAGATTTATTTGTGATTTGGTGCTTGGAATTTGGTGCTTATTGGGAAATCCATTTTCCTCCCAACTCCCTTTGAATCTCTTAAAATGCATCATCTCATCAAAGAAAAGCTCCCTCACCATCTGGCCATCATCATGGACGGAAACGGGCGTTGGGCGGAAAAACGGTCCCTGGACCGGGTGGAAGGGCATCGCCAGGGGGCGGAGTCGGTTCGAAGGATCGTTCGCGCTTCCCGGGAGATCGAGATCTCCTACCTGACCCTTTTTGCTTTCTCTTCCGAAAACTGGAGCCGGCCCCGGCTGGAGGTGGACGCCCTCATGTTCCTCCTCCGGAACTACTTGGAGACGGAGCTCCAGGAGATGCTGGAGAATCACATCCGGCTTATGGCCATCGGGGACCTCGCCCGCCTGCCCCAAGAGGTTCAAACGGCTCTCCAGGAAACCGTGAAGAAGACGGCCCAGGGAAGGGGAATGACCCTCACCCTGGCCCTGAGCTATGGGGGAAGAGACGATATTCTCCAGGCCGTGCGCAGAATCATGTCCCATAGCCGGGACGGAAACCTGAAACCGGAGGAGATCCAGGAAGAGCTCTTCTCCAAATATCTCTGGTCCCATAACCTCCCGGATCCGGACCTCCTCATCCGCACCAGCGGAGAGATGCGGATCAGCAATTTTTTCCTCTGGCAGCTGGCCTACACGGAAATTTATTTCACTCCAACCCTCTGGCCCGATTTCACCCGAGAGGAATTCGTCCAGGCTCTCCTGAGCTACCAGAACCGGGAGCGGCGGTTCGGCTTAACCAGTGAGCAGGTCCGGGTGGAGGGCGGGTAACTCCATGCACCTCAAACGATGGATATCGGGGTTGATCCTGGGGCCCAGTCTGATCCTGTTCATTGTTTTCGCTCCTCCCTGGCTCTTTCTTCTCTTTATCCTCCTGGTGATTTACCTGGGCCTGCGGGAGTTCTATGCTCTCTCCCCGGCGCCGATGTCCCCCCGGGAGAAAGGAGCGGGCTTCATCCTGGCTTTTCTCCTGGCCATCGCCCTCTCTTCCCGGGATCCCCGCTGTTTTCTTTTCACCCTGGTTTTCGCCCTTTTCTGGTTCCTGATCCAGGCCCTTTTCCAGCCGGAGGAATTCCCCCTCCGGGTGGAGAAGGCGAGCCGGCATCTGCTGGGTCTGCTCTATATTGCCCTTCTCCTGGCCCATTTTGTCCTGATGAGAAAGATGGATACGGGCAGGATCCTGATCCTTTTTACCCTGGTGGCGGTTTACTTCGGGGACACCACCGCTTTTTACATCGGCCGGGCTTAC